>Ga0099849_1000943_pt1 | contig 13594 bp, 17 predicted proteins | sample CB_VirMetaG_4_FD_78177 | JGI IMG/M metagenome (GOLD analysis project Ga0099849, IMG submission 78177) | Freshwater to marine saline gradient viral communities from Chesapeake Bay - CB_1508_1M Viral MetaG | ecosystem: Environmental > Aquatic > Marine > Coastal | place: USA: Chesapeake Bay... | reverse complement strand
TATAATCTTTGATGTTGTGATAGATTGTCCCTCTGTAGGAGTCTCCTTTAGCCACACGACTTCTGAATACTCTTCTAAAGGCATCATACTCATATGAGATTCAAGAGCACCGAATATTGTTTTATCTGTCTCTGGAAGACATTTAACTGCCTGGTCAACCATGTACTCATCATTAACCATAATGAATGGTTTAGGCACAGCATATCCTTCCTTAGAAAATCTACTACCAGCCCCTGCCATAGGGAGTGCAGTGACACACCCCTTAAGTTTTAACTTACTCTTGACATCAACTACTGCACGATAATAATCAGACCATTGCTGATACATCTTCACATCTAGTGGTGTTCCCCACTGAAGCATGTTTGGGACCTCATATACAGTGTTGTATAATCCGTCCTTGATCATCAGATTGTGAACCAAACTGACATAATACTCCCCGTTAATACTAATATCATCATCAATTAATTGTTGAAAGTAGTGCTTAACGTACTTACCTTTCTTGAAGTAATAGGTGCCAGTGGAAGCATACTCAGACATCTTATCGTCTGTAAATGGTTGCTTCTCACGAATCTCTTCAATCTGATATGATCCCTCTCTCAATCTACAGAAAGCATAGTTATCACTACCCAACATATGAGGATGGAATCCAGTGTAAGAAATCACAGACCCATCACAGTCAGTGTCAGTTACATGAGAAACAAAGTCATCATAGTCCCACTTCATTGAGAAGTCGCAGTAGTTAACAATGACCTGCTCCTCATCATCAATATCATCCAATGCTTGGAGAACACTATGAACTGGACCTAACTTATGAGGATCAATGACTCTAATTGAAGATCCTTCAGGGAGTTTATGAAGTAAAATCCCTGCAACATCTGTTTCATCATGATGTTTCCTATTGAGGATGCAAACAAACTCTGTATTTTTAGGGTACAAATCAATGATATGTTCTATTACAGTCTTACCATCTATTTCTAACAGATACTTTGGGACAGTATAACCAGCATCCATGAACCTGCGGCTCATGCCAGACATAGGAATAACAACTTTCATATATTAGTCTCCTTTCTTTACTCTATTACTGTCTTCGTCGAAATGCTGTGTAGAAAATTCAAATAGTTCTGAGTCCTCAATAGCAATCATCTGATGTCTCAGTCCACGATAGATGTGAAACTTATCTCCTGGTTCCAAGATTATATCCTTTGCTTCATCAAGATTGTCCGTGTCTCCATAGTAAAGAAGAATCTTTCCAGATTGTAGATAAAATGTTTCGTCTTTCAGTTTATGATAATGCCAAGAACACCTCTTTCCCTCATTAAAGAAAAGAAGTTTACCACAATACTCAGGAGTGTTAACGATCCATTTTTCATGTCCCCATCCCTTGGGAACATGTTTAATTTCCGAAGAAGTCATCAGAGTGGATTCCTTTATCATCTATGTAGTAATCTGCTGAAGGTTTACCAAGGAACAATTGATGATACTTACATCCCCACAAACTTAATTGTATCTCTGTAAATTCGTAAAATTCTTCTTTTGCCAGGTCTGCATTATTATTATGCCGACCCATTCCTCTGGCAGTAAGATATACGATGTTGTGACCTTCGTCGTATAGTTTATTTATTTTATCAATCCTATCCTGAATTGGCATCGCTTGTTCATATCTCATATCCTCTGTGGGACCTGGAGTGCAGATAGTCCCATCAATGTCAATCACATATCTCATTTACATCCCTCTCAGATAATACATAAGTTCCGAAGTGTGTCACAGCAATGGCTGCTGCCTTATTTGCATAAGGTATAGATGTCTCTATTTTACCATACAAAAGATAAAAGTAAACTAAGGCAGAGAGGAAAGTGTCTCCTGCGCCACATACATCAAAGACACTTACCCCTACTGCAGGATAATTCTTACCCTGATAATCAACACCTTGCGACCCCTTAGTAACAATCAGATTGGATGAGTCTTTTAATTCTTTATCCAGTTTAGAATGCTCATCATCATTGATTTTAATATATGCATGTTCAACTGGTAGGTTTGTCTTCTTACTATCAATGAAGACGGGTCCATTAAACCACTCAACAAGTTCATATATTCTTTTTGTTGTTAGAAAACCTTTATCATAATCTGATATAACAAGAGCATCAAAATGTTCTTTGGGTAGATCATACTCAAGAGGTTTGACTGCATCCTCAATATCAACTCTAAGAAGTTGTTGGTTGTATCTCTGATCAATAAATCTACGTTTAATAATTCTCTCTTCCTGCGTAAGAATATGAGTTTCAATTCCAAATGACATGAGATTCTCTCTCACATTCCATGCCATCCCTTTTTGAGTTTTTACTTTAGTCTCTCTTAGAATAGGAACTGGAGCTTCTGGATTTAATCTTTCGCAGATTCCATAGACATATTCATCAGAGCAACTATCCCCGATCAATAATACTTTGAATTGTTTTTGTTGTGGCATAATCACCTATTCTATCAAAGAATCTAAGTTCAGCAGAGTAATAAGATCCAATCACAGACTTACCTTTCCAGTCCGATCCTACGATCATTATATCAGGTTTATATGATTTAATCATGTTTTCTAACTCTTCGTCACACGAAAAGATATCAACAGCGTCTACTGCCTTTAAGTTCTCAAGAAAAAACTTTCTTTCTTCCTGACTATGTATTGGTCTGGTAGGACCTTTCTTTTCCTTTACTCTATCATCCGTGTCAATTCCAACCAATAAAAAGTCTCCCAAACTTTTTGCATAGTTTAGGAGTTCAAGATGACCACGATGTAGAATATCAAACGTTCCGTTGACAAAGATATGCTTCATAAACTTTACGAATTCCATTTGTTAAACCATCATATTCAATAGGCAGGTCGTTTGCCTTTCCAATATATGGATATACAGGGTACTGTCCCTCAGATTGAATGTCAACCTTATGAGGTCCTAAATGATTGATAATCTCAGCAATATCACTGAGCATATATTTACGTTCATAAACACAATTCACGTCTCTCGGTCCATCATTACCATCAAGATAATACTTAATAATCTTGTAGAGATCATCGGCAAAAATGAAATCCATCTTTCGATCTTTAATCAATTGAATTGGATCTCCATTAATATATCGATTGATATTAGTGTTAAAAAATCTTGTGCTCTCTTCATGTTTACCGAAGCATCCAAAGATACGAAGATTCACACCCTTTGAATTGTCTAAAACACGTTTAGCGATAATATATTTTGAGAATCCATATGGATCCTGTGGAATTTGTTTACCAAAATCTTCTGGAGATGGCTCCTCAACTGGAGCAGGACGACCATATGATGCACCACTATCTAAGTTAATGAACATATCAGTCTGATCAATATACTTGTACAGGGTCTCAAACATATTAAGATTAGTATGGAGAACTCTGCAATCATCATCAGCGTCTCTCCGACCACCAATAATGGCAGCATGAATAATGGCATCATAGTGCTGACCATCATCAAATAGAGTTGCAACCTCACTATCAACTTCAAGACGGACTTGATTTGATCTAGGTCTAACTACCTCATATCCTTCCTTCTGAATAAAGGGAATAATCTGACGACCAATGAAACCATTACCTCCAGTGAAAAGAATCTTTTTACTTGTCATGTTTCCAACCTGCTCCTTGTCCTAAAAGTTTTTCTAGTTCTTCATCTTTAATTTCATAGAAGTTTTGCTGTGAAGGGAACTTGACATCACGAACTTCATTAACATATTCAGTCAAGGCAGACTGAATCATTTGTCCAGCTTCACAATATCTTTTCACAAACTTAGACTTGAACTCCCAGAAAAGTCCAACTAAGTCATGCATGATAACTAGCTGACCATCAACTCTATCACCAGCACCGATACCGTATACTGGTATTTGAAGATTAGTTGCGATCATCTCAGCAGACTCTCTAGGCATACCCTCAAGAAGAAGAAAAGTGCATCCAGCATCCTGCAATCTCATTGCCTGCTCTAAGATAATCTTTGCTTGATCTGCAGTCTTACCCTGAACACGATATCCACCCAGTTTAGCACGAGTGTGAGGAGTCAATCCAAGATGACTCATCACCATGATACCTGCATCACAGATTGCCTTGACCCTCTCTACCATACACCCTTCGACCTTGACGGCATCCATACCAGCCTGGATAAAGTCACCAGCATTTCTCACTGCTTCCTCATTAGAAACCTGATAGGACATATAGGGCAGGTCACCAACAGTAAATGCACGGGTTGCACCTCGCGCTACTGCTCTGGCAGACCTCAACATATCATCCATGGTGACAGGGATAGTGCTCTTGTATCCCAAAGTGGTCATACCAAGAGAGTCACCAACCAAAATCCAATCAACACCAGCATTATCTGCCATCAATGCCTGAGGATAATCATAGGCAGTAACACCAACAGTCTTTACATTGTTCTGTTTTTGTTTGCGTAACTTTAGAATAGTTACCTTATCTTTATTATCAGCAGGCATATTAATCTAGGGGCTTAATAATCATGTTATCATAGAACTCCTCTCTCGACAAGAAAGGATACATGTCTTCTAAAGGTGGAGCACTAATTGTTCCATCAGGATTTTTTCTTCCCTGAAGTGTTGGAACAACTTCCTGCCACTTCTCACAAAGAACTTCACATACAATAGGTCCGTCATGGTCAAGTGTGGTTCGGACTGAATGTTCTAGTTCACTTGCATCAGCATAAATGTGCTCAATACCAAAACTCTTGACTACATCACGGATATTTGGAATGGATACACCACTCTCAGTATCAGTTCCAATCTCCCTACCTTCAAAGAACTTCTTCTGCGTAGTTCTGATAGACAGATACCCATCGTTGTTCCATACAAACAACTTGACTGGGAGATTGTAGTGGGCGATGGTCTGAAGTTCTTGTAGGTTCATCATAAACGAACCATCTCCAGTCACTCCAATCACATCACCTTCTTTAGCAAAGGCAGCACCAATACAGGCAGGGATAGTGAATCCCATCTCTGCCTGAGAACTAGAGGTGATGAACCTTTGTGCTCCCTGAATCTCTGTTGCTTGAGCACAGACATAGAAAGCAGACCCAGCATCTGAGATTACTATATCATCAATACGCTTACGGTCATTCAGAACCTTCATGAAGTAGTAAAGGTCTACCCTCTCTGATGGATTCTCATCAGGGCAGACAGGCCACTTCTTCTTCCACAGACGGCAGATTTTATTCCAATCATTTTTCTCACGCTCAAACTTATTCAGAATGAGGAAGTCTTTGGCATCTCGATGAATAAACCGATCAATCTTTACAGTCTCTTTTGAGTGTTCGTCCTTATCAATGTCCACAACAATTACTTTTGCATCTCTAGCAAAGGTTTTGTAGTTGTATCCAGTTACAGGAACAGGGAGACGACAACCAATCACTAAGAGTAGGTCACAGTTCTGCATCGCAAAGTTGCCCGCACGGGTTCCTTTGACACCCACTCTACCTACAAAGTTTGAGTATACAGAGGGAAACAAGTCAACAGCATTGTATGAAGTGACTACAGGAATGTTTGTTGACTGAACAAAATCAATAAACTCTTCTCTTGCCTGAGCACAGTTGATACCATTGCCTGCCAAGATAAGAGGTCTCTTTGCCTCTCTCAGTGCAGACTCAATGTCAAAACACTGAGCCCCTTGTACGTCCATAGGAATGTCAATCCATACAGGACCAGGACGACCGTGAGTAGCAATCCGAATCGCATCTTTCATTACCTCATCGATATCTTCTGGGTCATTAACCACCACCGCATACTTGGTGATTGGTTTCACAAGATCAATGATATTTGCTTCCTGAACACCAAGGTTTCTGACACCCTCTGGTGCCATGTGAGGGCGGTTGACGTTACCAGACACAAAGATGACGGGAACACTATCCTGCCATGCATCTAGGAGTCCTGTGATAGCATTAGTTCCGCCACACCCAGTAGTAACACAAACAGCACTCAAACTGTTTTTATACTTTGCATATGCAACTGCGCCCATTGCACATGCCTGCTCATGATGATTGCAAATTGGTTCAATTTTTTCATGAGCCGCAATGGCATCATTCAAAAACATTGCACCACCACCAGTTACGAGAAAGATGTGTTCACATCCGGCCTTGTAAATCTGGTCGATAACATAATCTGCTACTCTCATTTCTCAAAGGAATCTATAACAGTGCCAACATATTCAATCATCTCTTCTGTGATGGTAGGAGAGCAACCAACAAAGAATACCAAATCAAGAACTTTACAAGCATTTGGATAGTTTCGATAGTAGTCAAGATGACTGTATCCAGGATGCATCAGAATATTACCTGCAAAGTAATTACGGGTTTGAACTTTGTTATCCTCCAAATGTTTAGTCAAAGCATTTTTAGTTTCCTTACTATCACAAACAATCGGAACACCGAACCAGCTGGTCTCTGCCTCTGGTCTTTCATTCACACTACGGACTCCAGGAATACGCTCAAAGTGTTCTTGCATCAAGGTTTTGTTCTTTCGACGCAACTGATGAATCTCATCTTGCTTATCTAACTGAACAACACCAACTGAACCTTGAAAGTCCATAGGTTTTAGATTATATCCCATGATGCTGTAAACATACTTATGATCAATAATTCCGTCATAATGTTCAATCCAGTTATCAAATCTCTTACCACAGGTTCCACAAGACAAAAGATTCTGTGTACCAACACAATAACAATCGCGGCCCCACCATGCAAAGCTACGAGCGATATTGATGAGTTCCTCATCGTCAGAAGAAATCATACCGCCCTCACCAGTGCAAATGTGATGTGCGGGATAGAAAGAACATGATGCGGCAATCGCATGGTCAGTTAGAAAGTTACCTCTCCACTTACTACCAAGACTATCACAATTATCAGCGATTATCATAATCTTATTACGATCGCAAATATCCAAGACCGCATCAAAGTCATAAGGATTTCCCAGTACCGGAGAAGAAAAAATACCACGAGTCTTTGTGGTGATCTTTTCCTCAATCTCATTGACATCCCAATTCAAATCAGAAAAGTCAATATCAACAAATACAGGTTTCAGTCCATTCTGAACGATGGGTGCGATGGTAGTGGGAAAACCAACACAAGATACAATGATCTCGTCACCATCTTGCCAACCATATCGTTTCTTCAGAGCAGCAATCATCACCAGGTTAGCAGATGAACCAGAGTTCACCATCAAAGAATGCTTCTTACCAAACTGTTTGGAAAACTTACGCTCAAACTTATTAACCTCTTCTCCAGACGGAAGCCACTTACCAGTCAACAAAGACTTTACAGCAACTTCTAACTCTTTGCTATCCCAATAAGGTCCAGAATAATAAACTGGTTTACCAGGTTCCCAATTTTTATTAGCAAGATATGGGGGATTCGCATCTTTAATAAGTGCTTCAATATCAACCATTTTGAACCTCATTCAGATAATCATTAACTTCATCACACACAACAGATGACAACCAGTTTCTAAATCCCAAAGATTTATTATGTTCTACAGAAGCAACACCTCCTGCTTGATGCATCACCTTAATACACATCGCTTCTCCAGTTACGGGGTCATCAAGATATAGTCTATCATGTTTTACGTAAATTTGCGACCAACTTTCCCAATGATTATTTCCCGTTCCCCAGGCATTACAAAGACCATAAGAAACTCCCGTTCCCATCAAATCGATGACCTCTGAATTATACTTTTCCCAATGAAAAAGATTATTAAGAGTGTCTTGTTCATCACTCATTCCAGTTTTGGCAACCTGTTCATTTACGTTATGCCAGTCATGCCAAAATTCTTTTTTGTTTACACCGACCATTCCTGCATTAATAAATTGTTGCATTGGAATGGGATTACCATTACCAAAAGGAGGACTATGTGGGATTGTTATTCCTCTATGAGCTCCTGCAGTATTTTTACTAGTATTATTTCTAACTCCGATCACATCGGCAGTACTATTAAACATCTCATCAAGAGGTCCTGTAACAACAGCATCGGCATCTAAATGAATAACCATATCATAGTCATCAATGAATGGCATACAAGTTGGTGCCATCATCCATACAGGTTTCATCCAAGAATAATTCTCACGAATTTCCTCAGTCATTTTAGTATCTACAATAAAATGATCTACTTCTGGATGAAAATACTTAATTGAGTTTGTAAGTTTTTCAACTCCTAAAAGAGGAGCATAGTCATCTGTACACCAAGTTGAGATTGCAATCTTTTTCATTTTTCCCCCATAACCATAAATGCGTGATTTAAATCAACACCAGATACAAAAATATTTTTATATCCTTTATCAACCATGTAGTCACGAATGAACTCAGGTTTCAAACAGTGCTTATGTCTCCTGTTGTTCCAGGGTCTCCAGTACTTTTGACTATAATCAGGCAAATAAAGGAACAAAGTACCACCATTTTTAATACGTTCGTACCAATAATCCATGGTAGCAACCCAATCAGGAACATGCTCAAGGCAATGACTGGAGAAAATGTAGTCTACCTGAGTCGGGGGTAGTTCATCAGCGTGCCACGGATCATCAAAATCAAGGTCAATTGGTGTAGCACCAGGAAATGCCCACTCCTGTTTCATACACCCAATATCATATCCACTTCCACTACAAACATGCTTGGCAAATGGAATAGCAAACTGCGATGCGTTACCAATCGTTTGAAAGTGTGGATAAGTATCTCCTTTATATTCTACTACTTGCATATCATTTCATGTGGTGTACTAAAAAGGTAATCAATCTCTCTCTTATTCTGCTCATTATGAGCTATAATCACATATCTTTCATATGATGTATCAAGAACATCAATAAGATAATTGATTGATGTGTTGATAGTAAAGACACTTTTTGCTTTTTCAAGAACTTTACACCAATCAAAGAGTGTAAATCCCTCCATAATTTTAAGTTCAACTACAGGTAAATCGTAGTTTTCAGGTGATAAGAGTTTGCAATCTCTAATGTCTGTATTATAAAGATTGTTTATGAATACAAACTCAGAGTCATCCTTAAGACCTAGAACATTATAGTATAGATCATCTTCTTTGGCAAAATTACGTTCAAACTTAAAATAATTTTTCCAATCAGAATAATCAATACCCACAGTAGCATATTTTGAACTCATAATCTTACCGTCATTATGAGTTATATCTGCGGTTGCAAGACTGATAAAAGCGCCATTCTCCTCAATCACAGCACCAGCACCACGGAAGTAAATATCTTTCATAGGAAAGTCATCCGTAGTCATGGGGAACAATATATCTTTAATATATCTCTGAATCCAATGAATGTCTGGTCGCAAAGGCCATATAACATTATAACCTCTTTTCATCATCACTCTAGCAATCTTCTGGCAAAAGAATACATCACCAATCCCCGCAGGTTGTTTAATTAAACAAGGTTTCATTCGATATATGCAACGAGTTCATATCCATCAATTCTACCTTTACTTCCCATATCTACAGGAAAATACTCAATATTATAATCTTTATTAATTGAATATAGTTTTTCTTCTAATAATTCTTCTCTTCCAGGGAAGTAAACAGGGATATCATCAATGATAATTGTATGATCTTTAATGTCATGTTTTGCAATCACATCAAGTTCATAAAAAGTTGGAATCCCTCCACCTTCATCATGAGCATCTAACCAGAAACAAGATTTTTCTTTAAGAGATTCTACCATTTCAGAGAAACAATCATCAGATTTTGAAAGCCAAAGACTAACATTATCATTCTCCTTAAATTTATTCATACAATGTTCATAACGATCTTTCATCATTTCACAACTAAGTATTTGTTGAAAACCTTGATCTAATGCATATTTAACTGCATCTCCAAGAAAAGTTCCAGTCTCTACAAAATTTTTACAATCTTTACCAATACCAAAATCTCTCATAAGAAAGTAGTAAGTTGGAATACCAGATGAAATTGATTCTTGATAATACTTTTCCTTGTCAACCATGATTTATTCTCCGAAATAATTTTGCCAGATGAAGTCTTCTAAGACTTCCATTTTCTTTGCCCTCTCTAAATTATCCTGAATGGCATCCATTTTACTATAATAGATGTCTTCGGAAACTTCAAACTCCTCTGTTAAATCAATAATACCCTCCTTATTGAAATGACTTGCAATATCTGGTGCTCCAAGGTAAACAGGAATGGTGCCAGTTGCAAAACAATCAAGAATTTTTTCAGTGAAATATGTTTCATACTGACCATTCTCAATTGCAACAGAGAACATATAATCGCATAGTCCCTCTTCTTTATCAGAGATTTCATTAAACCCACGACCATAAAGATCAACCTGATCACCAATACGTTCCACCCATTCAAGTCTCTTTATATGTCCCTCACACATCCTTTTATTGGATGAAATCATAGAAATCATTTTAGATTTCTCATAGATTTTTGGTTCTTTGATCCAAAATCCTTGTGCAGGAACCCACTTATACTTTTCACCAAGTGCTAAAAGGCGTTGATCATGAGTAAAAATGGTCTCGTAAGTGTCCTCAACTAGTTGTTGATTGTCAATAATACTTTCTACAAGACCTTGTTTGATATATTTTGATTCCAGGAGCCAAAGATACTTGGGTCCTGTTCGTTTATCAGAAATACCATCGTTGATAGTATTGTCAATATAAAAAGTAGCATCACCACCATCGGTGACCCACTCAATATACTCACTTTCTTTACCATGAACGGAGTATCCTTTATTTCCATTTGTCAAATGAGTAAAAGTATTACCCACCAAGTTTAATTTTCTTTTCATTTCAATAGATACTTTGTTTTATCAAATGGTGCAAGGTCTCTATCGTTCCGAACAAATACAGAGTCGCCCCACCTTTCATAGTTATATGAGTCCGACATCTCTGCTAAAGAAAAGTTTCTTTGTTCTAACCATTCAACTATTGCATCATGAAATGCTCCAGTATTATTACGATCATCATAAGAGGTTTCCAAATCAATTACATTAATATATTTGAGATGTTTCTCAAAACCCTTTAAAATTTCAAGTTCTGCTCCTTCTGCATCAATATTAAGAAAGTCATATTGATTCATATCAATATTATTTTCTTCAACAAGTGTAGATAACTTTTTAGTTATTACTTTTACAGAGTTGTTACCAACCGGAGATAGACTTGATGCGTCATTTGCAAGATAAAATTGTTTTTCTAAACCATCCTCACTATAAACGCAAGCATTAAATGATTTGTATCCACATCTATCAGCAACAGGTTTGGAGATTGTTTCATAGATAAATTTATTTGCCTCCACTCCAATAACATTATTTCCCACTAACTTAGTGTAGCAATCATGTTCGACAAAATCCCACATACCAACGTGTAAGATTCCTTCAATGTTAACATCTATTCTTTCAAAAATACCGACATACTCAGCTGTGGGATGATCCCACGTTGCATATCCTGTTTCGGCATCATAAGAAGCATAAGGTCCTAATTTACTCATATCAAACGGGATGATGAAACGGAGTGTACGGTTCGGATTTTTCAATTTGTGATTGAATCCAATTATAGGTAATACGAATACCTTCTTCAAGGGTTTGAGAATAATCCCAATCCAATTCTTTACGAATAATATCATTGTTAGAGTTGCGACCTCTAACACCAAGAGGTGCATCTAATTTATGAATCTTCTGTACTTTTTTATTAGCAACACGAGCAGCAGTTTCTACCAATTCATTGATTGTAACCATCTCTTCAGATCCAATGTTCACAGGACCCATAAACTCACCGTCCATCAACCTTCTAGTCGCTTCAATGCATTCATCAATGAACAGGAAGGAACGAGTCTGTAAACCATCTCCCCACACCTCGATTGCTCCACCTTCCTGAGGAAGATAGGCGACCTTACGGCAGATTGCAGCTGGTGCTTTCTCCCTTCCTCCTTCCCAGGTTCCTTCGGGTCCAAAGATGTTATGATACCTAGCAATACGAACAGGAATACCGTGATTACGGTTGTAAGCAAGGTAAAGTCTTTCTGAGAAGAGTTTTTCCCAACCGTACTCTGAATCAGGGTTCGCAGGGTATGCAGATTCTTCACGGCAGTCGGGATTATCAGGATCAAGTTGGTTATGTTCTGGATACATGCAGGCAGATCCAGAATAGAAGATCTTAGTGATATTTACATCTTTAGTTTCATTCCACTTACGTTGCTCTTCGAGAACATTCAAATTAATAGATACGGAGTTGTGCATAATATCTGCATCATTCTCCCCAGTGAAGACGAAACCTGCACCACCCATATCAGCAGCAAACTGATAGATCTCATCAAAAACACCTAAATGTTTATCAACAATTGATGCATAGAAGTTGTTATAAGGACCAGCATAACGAATACAACGTCGAACAAAATTTACGTCACGTAAATCTCCCTGAATGAATTCATTTGCTTGAGTTGATGTATATTCAGGATACTTTAGATCAACACCACGCACCCAGTATCCCTCAGAGCGCAGACGTTTAACCATATGTGAACCAATAAATCCACCTGCGCCAAGCACCAACGCAGTCTTCTTATATTCAGACATAAAATTATTAATTGTCTTTTATATATGATACTAAAAAAGACGGTTGAAGTCAACCGTCTTATAGGTCTTTACATGCACGCCACTTACTCTTTAACCTGAAGTAAGAAACAGGGCGGGAGTTTCCTCCATCCGCACCACTTGCTCTTAGAGGAAGCAAGAAACCTCAAAGATCAGCAAACTTTGATGGAAATTCACGTTTAAGAGCAGCAACTAGTTGCTCTACTCTTGCGGTGTCTCCACTACCACCTTCACACTTTTCAAGTGCTTGAAGTCTTGCCTCAACTTCTACATCATACTTGGACATTGCTGCTCCACTAGCAGACTTAGCTGCTGTTCCTTTAGTTGCCATTGCACTAATAAATAAACTCTCAAATTATTTAGTTTTTAGAGGGTCTAATGACTCCACCAGTTCTGTTATAGTCCATCCGTGACTTAGGGAACCGTCCCGACCAGGGCTAGTTTAACGACTTACCGAGTCTTTGATGTAGCAGGGTACACCTTCAGGGTCTAACCATTTGGTGTACTCAAAGTCATCAATGGCAGTCAAAAGTTGCATCTGATTGTCAAGAAGATACATGTCACTGTATCTTTTAGTATAATGATGTGCCTTCTGAATGCGATAGTCTGGCATACCATTTTCTAGTGTGCCAGACTCAATATAACGATAGGGAAAACGTTCCAGTAGGACCTTCACGCAACCTCCACAGATTCAAGATCAACAGCAACTTGCTCCATCAGAATATCATAATCATCAAGGGGGTCACCAGAGAAGACGACTCCGTTGTTTTCATAATAACGACGAACTTTTTTAAGAAGTTTTGGATTCTTCACATCCAGGAAGAAGTCACCATTTACAGCACCACGAAGGGTTTGAATGTCTTTCTTGAATTTGCTAGTCAGTGTCATTGTTTTGTTTGTTGACCTTAGTATTATAAGGGATTGACGGAAATCCGTCAATGGGGGATGAGGGGATCGAACCCACCTTAGCCGAATTATGAGTTCG
>Ga0099849_1000942_pt1 | contig 13596 bp, 16 predicted proteins | sample CB_VirMetaG_4_FD_78177 | JGI IMG/M metagenome (GOLD analysis project Ga0099849, IMG submission 78177) | Freshwater to marine saline gradient viral communities from Chesapeake Bay - CB_1508_1M Viral MetaG | ecosystem: Environmental > Aquatic > Marine > Coastal | place: USA: Chesapeake Bay... | reverse complement strand
CGATCACCCGCGTTGGGTATGGCGGTCAGTTTCCAGCAAAAGCAGCAGGTAACTCTGACAACGTGGCTTTTGATGTTATCCGGTATTGTTCAAACACAAATCCAGCGTTATTGGTTGAGGGCGGTACTACAGGGGCGCGTGGAACTTGGGAAGAAGTTACGACTGAGGATGAAAGCACGACGAATGCATGGGGCATCATTCGGTCTCTGGTTGCTGGCGGGAAAAGTTATGAAGTCTTGTTTGGGCTTCAAATGGGAAGCCTCGACGCCACAGCCTATTTCGATGATTCTGATTTTCAGCTATTCATAAACGGCGCAGTGGCTCAGGGCGGGACAATTTCAGCCGGAAGTATGGATTTCGATTTTGTTGGTTTTGCATCAGGCACCAACGTCATCAATTTTGATAACTTTTTCGTCCAGTCAATCGGAACTGTCTCTAATTGGGATGCGTCCGATACAAACATCAATGAACTGAAATGGACGAACGGCCAGTTTGTCGATCTCGGAACCTTTCTGTTTCAAGCGCAGGACGCTGGCAACAAGTTCGTGAATAACTGTACGTGGGTGAACTGCGGCCAGATCAACTTCAAAGGGATCGACGCTGATACCCGTACGATCAACGGATCAACAAACGCCGATGGCGCAGTGCTTTGGGACGGTACAGGCGACGAGCAGAATCAAGACAACCTGACGTTTCTTTCGGACGGGACAGGCCACGCCATTCAGATTGATCTGGACACCACAGCAACGACCACATTCAACATTGACGGTTACACGTTTGACGGGTTCGCAGGCTCAACCGGCACAGCCGGGGATAGGGTGTTTTTAATCGACAATTTGCAAGATGGCGACGTCACGATCAATCTGACGAATAGCTCTGCAACCAACGTGGTCGGCGGCGGTGACGGGTTTTCGTTTGAAGCGGCGGCAGGCTATACCGGGACAGTCACTATAAATTCAACTGTAACACTGAGCGTTACGGTTACGGATTCAGCCGGAAACCCTGTACAGGGCGCAAGAGTCAGAATTGAAAATTCTTCGACCGGGGCAGAAATTACGCAGGGAACGACAAATGCATCTGGTATTTATTCGGATGCAAGCTATAATTATGGCGGCGATGTGGGGGTAGTCACTAAAGTCAGGCTGAAGGGGTATAAGAACTTCAGAACTGGCGGGACGATCACAAGCGGCGGCATCAGTGTTGGTGTCACGTTGCAGACTGATACGATTGTTGACCTACCATGAGGACTCTACCACATGCCAATTTCAGACGATTGGGATTTTGACTACTCCGCGCAAGTAGTATCTCATATTGACGGCGTACTCTCCTATGACACAGGCGGCGGCAGGCAAGCTGCTGTTGGCGAGTATATCCGTGGCAATTCAAGCGGCGCACTCGGCAAGATTCTTTCCGTTACTGGAAACGCGACTTCAGGCACTCTTACGCTGACCAATGTTGAAGGGCTTTGGGAGGACAGCGAGACTTTCGAAGTCATGTCTGAATTGAACTTCGACGCTGTTACCGATGGTAACGGTGGCTTCGCGGTCGGTGATACCATTGTTGATCAGGTGACGGGTTCAATCGTTGTTCGCGCCATTGAGTACAACGCTGACGGTCTTGGCGGCGGCACCATCTACGGTGATTCGTTCTCAGCATTCACGAATGACAGCCAGCTAGACATCTCTGGCGGTCAGGCCGATGTTGCTGATGCCGATGGTACGGGTACAGACAACGACACCGCGCTGACTACGACCCAGACAGCCGGAACTCTTGCGGTTCCCGGTACTGCAAGCACGAATGATTCCGTAATCATCAGTTATGACGGTGGAACGGTTGCCATCCCTGAGCAGGCCATTGTTGAAGATGCGACATCTGGCGCGATAGCTCTGGTTGAACAGGTGTATGGTGTAACAGCTACCGGATCACTGAGGCTGGTTGACTATGATTCAACGGGCGGCGTCTTCACAGATAATAACGCGCTGCGTGTCGATCAGGTCATTGCTTATAACAATCAGGTCGCTGGTCAGGTGTTCACGGTTGGTGATGTTGTTGTTGGCGGTACTTCTGGCGCGACAGGTCGAGTGCTATCCGATACGGGCACTGAACTGATCCTTGCGGATGAGTCAGGAACATGGTCGAGCACCGAAGATTTGAATGTTGGCGGCACCAAGATTGCTGAAGCGAACGGCACCAACACAACTTTGAACGTCGCAACAATCAACATTCCGAACGGGATTAGGACTGAACAGCGTCCAACTTCTGTTGGCGGCGGCGTTGATCAGGGCGGCATTTATGACTCTGCCGACTCTCTGAATATTGTCAGGAAATTCAACAGCCTGTACACCTTTGCCCAAGATACCTTCGATGAGCTTCTCCAATTAGATGACGATGAAGCTCTTGACGCTGACGTTAAAGGCGGCGCGTATCGTCTGGTTTTCGGCTGGGTATTCGCTGAAAACACTGCTGTCAGTTCTTTGCGCTTTGTCCGTCAGGGCGGTCTTGCTGACACCACTGGCGCGAACGTCTGGGCTAATCCTCAAACGGTAGGTGCTCAGAACAAGATCACTGACACCGCATTTGAATATTCATCGAGCCAGCCTTATAAGCAGCCACAGCTTTACATTGAGCAGGACGGTGGAAAGATTGCCTCATGGTGGCTTGAAGGAAACATCGACTGCCTGATTAAGACTCGTACCCGGACTGACCCGCGCTACATTGCGGCAGCAACTCCGGGTCTGGGTCAGTTGATCCCCGGCGGCGATCCATCAATTAACGGCTCTTATGCTGTGTTCAACCGTGAATTTCACGTTTCGACTTATGACGCAACGCAGGGGCCATCGCAGGCGAGTGGTGTAAACACTATCGCAATGGGTACTCAGGACGATACTGCCTCTGACCGAAACCCGAACGGCACTCACACGATGGATTACACCGGAGGCTCTGGTGCAACTCTGATCGTTGGTGAGGAATTTACCGCTGGTTCTGGCAACTCGCTGAAAGTTGGCATCGTTGTTTCTGACACTGGTGGCGCTGGCGCAACCGGAACTCTGGAATACGTGCTGAAGTCAGGCACCAACTTTGTCAACACTGACTCTTGCACTGCTGCGATCTCAGGCAAGACGTTTACCGCACCAAACCCCACCTCTGTCGTTGCCGGTTATGGCGCGAACATTTCGTTCTCTGTCATTGATTTGGTTGCAACGCCTTCTGGCGGCACTGGAATCACCGGCACGTTCATCCCCGGCGAACCCGTAACGCAGGCCGTTACAGGCGCAACCGGCGTGGTTGTAAACGTTAATGGTAACAACCTTGAGCTGGAGGTCACGACTGGGACTTTCTCAGGTGACAACGATATCACCGGCGACAATTCTTCAGCATCTTGGGATGCCGGAACAGGCGCGACCTATCCATCAGCAACGTCATTCAATTTTGACCTTGGCGACGGTTCAGGTGCAGAGGCTTACACTGGTAAAGTTTCTGCTGACATCACGGGCGCAAGCCCTGAGACAATTCAGAACGTCTACCAGTATTCGAAGTTTCTGGCAGCGGCTGAAAATGCCACTTACACTGTGAACGGCCCCGGCACTTCAGACGCGGGAACGGTAGGGCGGTTTTATCGAAAGTTGTCTGACGTATTCGCGGAAGTGAAGCCCGGCAACCCGTTCGGCACTTACACCGGCTCGATGGCATTTGCTCAGGGCTGGGTGCTTGATACTGACTACCTGAATGCTAATGACATTCGCTCGTTCAGTGTTGTCAACAACTCTGGTGTGACTCGTAACCCGCCGAACTTGCAGGCGCTTACAATCACCGGTGTTGTTTCAGGTGACAGGGTTGCGGCTTATCGTTCTACCGGCGCAGGCCAGACTACGATTCTCAGGAATGAGTTTACGGTCGGCACTGTAGGCGGTGGCAATAACCAAGCAGGCGATTCCACGATTCTGCTGGCTGCTGGTACTCGCTCTGTTTCGCCAACGCCTTCCGATGTTCCCGAATCGGGAATTTTGCGAATTCTCGACCCGAACGATACCGGCAACTATCTGCGGTTCCCGTACTCATCCCGGAACCTTTCAACAAACGTATTCACTCTGACCTCTGGAACGATTGGTGATGTGACTGGTGCGGCTGACTTGACTGCGGCAGATAATGCTCACGTTGTATTTATCGAGCAGCAGGCGGCAGGCACTTCAGTCACTAACACAATCCAATATGTTGCTGACATTCCGATTGTCTACAAGGCTCGAAAGAAAGGTATCAAGCCTTTCAGGTCAACCACGACATTCGGATCAGGCGGCGCGAGTGCTGGTGTTGTAAGAAACGATGACACCATTGTCGACCTTCCGTAAGGTCAACAGCCGATGGCTGAACGCAGTGACATAACTGTTGACTGGGGCAAGTCACCTCGCATTGCAGAGGTGGCTTTGCCATCGACTGAGCTTGCCGCGCAAGACCTTCACGACACCTTCAAAAGCGACACGCTTCAGGCTAGTGAAGCAGATGACAGCCTCGATAACATGGATGATGACCCGCTTATTGATTCAGCGGGTAAGGAGTCTTTAGGGGGTGGTACAAATGTCGGCATCACAAGCACTCTGCAAAACACGCAGATCGCTTTCGGGCGCACTGCGCCTATCACGTCCGGCACAGTTACAACCGCGTCAGCGTTATTTCTGACAGACTCAGCAGCGACATTCATCGCCGATGGTGTTGAGCGTGGCGACTGGGTAATCAACTGGACTGACAAATGCGTCACGGAAATCATTGAAGTTGATTCCGAAACGGTGCTTGAATGCAGGCCGTTATCCGGTGGCACAAACAACACGTTTTCGCTGAACGATGATTATACGGTCTGGGATGTTGAAGAAGCGCAGCTTCTCGGCGGTAACATAGTTGCGCTGGATGATGCGGATCAGGAAATAAACCCGCTATTTACCTCGTTCGGCAGGTTCTGTACTCGAACCTCTGCCGCATCTGCAACTTTGCAAGAGCAGGCCGATATCGAGTATTCATCATTCGGTGGCGGCGTCACGGTTGACGTGCTTTCGTCTTTTACCGGCACAGGATTCCCGAACGGTACGCCACGCGCCCCGGTCAACAACATGGCAGATGCGTTGTTGATTGCCAATGAACGAGGCTTCAAAAAGTTCTTCATCATTGGCGACATCACCCTAAATGATTCTGCGATTGACCTGTCAAATAAACAGTTCGTCGGCGAGAGCATTACCAGTACCCAGATCACGATTGATCCCGCTGCGGTGGTGAATGATTGTGTTTATGAATTCGCGACTGTAACCGGAACGCTTGACGGTCAATCAACCATCAGGTCATCTAACATTGTCAGCCTGAATGTGATTAATGGGATTATCAGGGAGTGCGGCCTTGAGTCTGGGACGATTACGCTAGGCGGTGGTAAGTTAGCAGAATTTATCGACTGCGTTTCAGTTGTTGCAGGTAGTGCAACACCTGTCATTGATATGGGTGGCAGCGGTCAGCCAATGTTGATGAGGCGGTATTCTGGCGGCGTTAAGCTGATCAACAAAAGTGGCGCTGATCCGGTATCTATTGATTTATCGAGCGGTCAAATCATTCTCGATGACACTGTGACAAACGGTGAAATTGTAATGCGTGGCACGGGGACATTTACGAATCGCGAAACATATGCCGGTGGCGCTGATATTAAGAACCAGTTGATTGACGGCAATCTGGTACAGTTGCTTGATCGGTCTGCATATTCGGAGAGAGTGACAGTTGACAATGTGAGTGGGCAGGCTGGCACAGTTTTCCCGATTGGTTCACCCAAATTCCCAGTCAACAACCTGACCGATGCCGTTGTTATTTCAACGGCCCTTAGCGTCACAGAGTTATTTTTAAGAAACAGTCAAACCGTTCCTGTCGGCCCTAATTTCGGAGGATGTGCTTTCAAGGGTTATTCGGCTTCAACGACTCAATTAACCATCCCGACTGGCGCAACAGTCAATGGCAGTCTGTACACAGACCTTATTCTGGCAGGCGACGTTGGCGGCGGCACTGGTACAGCGGAACGGTGTCAGGTTTTGAATCTCAATAACTACAACGGGTTTATGCTGAACACTGCTTTGCTCGGGGGATTTACTTTAACGCTTGGCGGTAACGCCTCTACGGTCTTGCTGGATTGCTGGGGTATTGATGACGCAAACGGGGACGGCCCTTGCATCGACATGGGCGGGTCAGGCCAAGACCTACAGTTAAGAAATTTCGCGGGTGATGTAATCATCAAGAATCTGTCGGGCGCTTCGAATATCGCAAGTGTAGAAATGGCTGGCGGTGGCGTCACTGTCGATTCAGCCACAATGACGGGAGGCACCGTTTATCTTCGGGGCATAGGCGACTGGCTGAATCGTGAAACGTACACAGGAACTTCAACAGTTATTGATGAGTTGACAGATGGTAAAGAGATAAAAGACCTATGGACTCACGCGGGGCTTGACCCGAGTGCGGCAATCACTGTGACGCCTACCGGCATTGATAGCGCGAACGGGCGTATTGATATCAACATCACTGGCGATGGCAATACGTCAAACACGTTTACGAGGCAATAATGCCGGTTAATACTTTCATTTACGGAACGCAAGGCCGACTGAATTCTAGCAATTTTACCCTGCTTTATGGTGTTCAGGGTCGATTGTTGCCGTTCGATATTGACCTGATATTTAAGCTGTATTTCAACGCGGTCGTTGATGCAGATTTGATCAGGCGCGGAACTGTTGATAACGGTCAGTTCTATGCAGGCAATTTAGACGATGCTATGCAGATTTATGATGGTCTGGTTTCTGACGCGAATTTTGATGCTGAAGTTGATCAGGATATCTTGATGCTTGGCGATGTTGATTATGCAGATTTCATCACGTCGATTGATGACGTTATTGAATATCTTGGAATTGTAGATGATGCGGTTGATGCTGGCGCTGTTGAGTCAGGCAAGACCGCTTCAGGAATTGTTGATAAAAATGTTAGCGATGCGGAAGTTGATAACGATAAGGACGTAAACGAATGAGCGCAGTCAATCAATTCATTGCCGGTTCAGAAATCGGCCTCGACGTAACAATCAATGAAACGATTGTAACCAGTTCGACGGTGATTGAATTCGTTGCCCAGCCGGAAAACGGCGCAGCGGCTTCATTCAAAAAAACACTGGCAGCAGGCGGCATTGTAAAAGTCGACGATGACACTTTTACTGTCGTGCTAAATAAAGCCGATACGGTCACCTTGACGCCGGGAGTATATAAGATTCAAGCGATTATTACTGATGCTGGTAAAGAGCGCGGCATTCAGTTTGACCCGTCTTTTTTTGAAATTCTGGAAAGGCTTGATTTCTCGTGACAAAAATCTATTTAGACTCCGCGCATAAGTTCACGCTGCGCGAAGCGACAAAATCGCAAACGGCTGAAAGGATGAATATCAACAATCAGCCAAATGTCGATGAAATCGAGAAACTTCGACACGTTGCTGAACAGGTGTTATTGCCGCCCCGGTTGCATTTCGGCATACCGTTTTCGCCTTCGTCATGGTTCAGGACGCCGGAGCTTTGCATTGCAATCGGTTCACGCGCAGATTCTCAACACGCCAAAGCAGAGGCGGTTGATTTTGAAATTCCGGGTGTTGATAACATTCGCCTCGCAAACTGGTTAGTCAATAACATTCATTTCGATCAGTTAATTTTAGAATGTTACAAGCCGAACGATCCGCAGTCAGGATGGGTGCATGTCTCATGCCTGCCTGACGTCACAAAAAACCGCCGGGAAGTTTTAACGTATTCGCTCGGCAGATATGAATATGGGTTGCCAAATGGAGCGTGAAGAAGCGTTGCTAGAATTCAAGGCGTCTTTGAAAGAGTCGACCAAAGATATTATGTCGAGTGTGCGTGAACAAATGGAATCGCAGCACAGCGAACTTTCACGCCATACCATCGAGGCGCGGGAGCTTGCGTCAAAAGGCATTGAGGCGTCACAAAAGAATGAAAAACTGATCGCTGACGCGCTGGGAACCATCTCAAAAAACGGCGTGATACTGCATGACATCAAAAGTGAGATGACTGACAGGCTTGCCCGGATTGAAACGAACGTCGATAACATCAAGGAGGACGTTCACAGGCTGGAAACTAATCAATGGTCAATGCATCAGGAGCCGACTGTTGCTCAAGAAAAGCCGCAGGGCATCGTTATTGATTTCAAGGTTCTAAGTAGCATTGTTATTGCTTGCTCTGCATTAGGTGGGCTGGCTTATGGATTTTTCGGCGGCGGCTTATGAAAAACCCTTTTAAATCTGAAAGATTCTTCGTTCAGTTCAACTTGCTGATGGTTCATCTGGTCACGTTCTGGGTTGTCATTACTTCATGCCTTTGGATGTATTCATTCGATTATGGTGCGGTCGATTCCGTCACTGCCGGTGTCGCAATGGGAACACCTGTGTTGTTGATCGGTGCGGTTTTTAAAATTGCTCAACAATATCAGGCTGAGTATTCCCGTTCAGGCGTTGACCTCGCTATCGGTAAAAAGACTAAAACCGAAGTGCAGGTTTCTGGTGTGGTGCGTGAGGTTGAGAATTGATTGGGAAAATATCGATCGGCCTTCATGCGCTGCAAATCTTCGCAATCGCTGGCCTGCTTTTTTTCACTCAGGTTCAGAAAAATTCATTGTTAAAAAAAGACATGGAAATTTCTGCGCTTGAAAACGAAATCACGGCGCAAAGAAACGCTGTAAAAATGCAGCAAGCTACCATAACCAAGTTTGAAAAAATAATTGACGATAACTCAAATCTGTTAAAAATGACTTCAAAAGAATTGAGTTTGTCGCGGAGCAAAACGGATGCAGCTTCTTTCGAGATCGCAAAACTTCGGGCAACGATCCAGCAAAAATCTATTGACGAACCTTTTGCGGCTGGCGTTGATTTTTACGATGGCATTAAGCGCAGCCTCATGCGCTACGCGCCAACAAATTGAAACCAAATACATTTCCGTTATACCGAAACCTGTAATACCTGACGCGCCGATCGCCCCTATAAATTTGCATGAGCTTTTGCCGCCGCCTGTTGTGGCAAGCAGGAAAACTACAACATACTGGAATGAAGTGTGTGACAGGTATCAAGACCCGGAAGAATCGCCAGCCGAAATCATGGAAGAAACCCAGTTGTCGAGAAGCGCTGCATGTGACTGGTCAATTTATGGGTTTACTACTCAGGGCGGTTTAACGCTTCGCGAAATATTCAACATGATGGCTGGTCACGAAGAAAGGAACAGAACGCACATTAAATTTCTGGAAAGGCTGATCGAATCTCTGTATCAAGTTACAAGGAGTAAAGGCGAATGATGTTTTTTGAAATTGTGATTCACTGGTCACTGCTAGTGGTCATCAAGATTCTGGCGACCGTTCTAGGTTTAATCATTGTGCCTCTTGGCTTGTTGATGCCGATAGAAGATTTGTCAATGATCAAACCCTTCACAAAATATCAAACCGATAAGAACTGGTATTGGGTCGGATTATGTAAGCGCGGATTCAATCCTTCGAGTTTGAGAAGCTGGATTTTTTGGCTTTTCTCAAATGACCGGGACGGTGCTGTTGGTGACAAGCGCGGCTGGTGGTTTGACCGGGAGGGCGATAGTTTTAAATCGCGGTTCAAGTGGATGGCTTTGCGAAACCCTGCTAACAATCTGCGATTCGTCAGGGGGATCAGCGTCAACATGTTCGAAACGGAAGTTGTTAAAGTCGCGGGACAGGATGAGGTTTCAGATCATGGCGATGGCATAACCGGCTGGCATCTGCTTATGTGTCAGGGAAAGAAGTTCAAGTACTACGGGTTCTATTTTTTGAGTTCTGAGTACGGTGAAAAAATCACCAAGCTGATTCCGTGGCTGAAAGGTCGGGTTCTTATCATCCGGCTTGGTCACAAGATGCGTCTTAACTACAACGATCAATTCCCGGTCGGCACCGAAGAAAGTGAAACCAGCCCTGATGAATGGCAGCGAGCCAGCAAAGGCTTCACATTCCGATTCAACCCGTTCCTGAAGTTGAAAGATTAATGATTGACGAAAACCTAAAAAAGTTTGCAACCCCGCGACAGTGGGAATGTTACGTTGCATATCACCGGGAAGGCAGTCAGCGCCTTGCTGCTAAAACTTTGAATGTGTCTAAGGGCGTCATCGCTGATTCAATCAAGGCGATCAAAACTAAGGCCGCGAGCGCCGGTTACGCGCCAGAATACGACATGAATCAAGAGGTGCCTGAACCGTTCTACGTCCGGGGCGTGAGCACCAATTATGACGCAGATGGCAATGTTCGGCAGCAGTGGGTCAAATCTCAGATTGATCAAGATCGCCGCTGGCAAGACATGCTTGACCAGTTGGAAGAACGAACATCCCGATTACACATTTTAAAGCCCTCTCAGGCGCGTGTGAGGGCCGCTGACAGCGATTTGTGTAACCTGCACATACTGACGGATTATCACCTTGGAATGCTCGCATGGCCCCCTGAAACGGGCGAGGCTTGGGATACTGAAATCGCGTCACAAGTATGGATTGATGCGTTCGCAGAAATGATCGACAGGTCGCCGAAAGCTGAAACTGGGATATTTCTTCAACTCGGTGACTTCCTTCATTACGACAGCAAAAAACCAGTGACCCCGGCGTCAGGTCATCATCTCGATTCTGATTCACGCCCCGGTAAAGTGGTCGGCGCGGCATTGGATTTATGCGCGTCGATTATTTCTATGATGCTGAAGAAATATCCGAAAGTTGAAATCATGGTGATGGAGGGTAATCACGACGAATATTCTTCGATCTGGCTTCGTCAATGTCTGGCTCAAATCTTCAAGGAGAACGACAGGGCGAATGTTCAAAACATTGATTTCCCCTATGCGGCCTATCTTCATGGGAAAGTGATGATCGCGGCGCACCACGGTCACAAACGTAAAATGAAATCATTACCTGAGGTGTTCGCGAGTGAACCCCGGTTTCGAGAAATGTGGGGTAACGCTGCAATGACCTATGTTCACGTCGGCCATCTTCATCACACCTCTGAAATCAAAAGCGAAGGCGGCGGGGCAACCGTCGAAATGCATAACACTCTCGCGGCGCGTGATGCCTATGCCACTGAAGGCGGCTGGGTTTCGGAGAGAAAAACCAACTGCATCACCTACCACAAAACCGAAGGCGAAATTTCACGGGTCACTGTCAGGCCGAAATTGCAATAATCGTCAAGAATTATTTTTTGTTTTTTTTGCGCTTTTAGGCTAATCTTTTATTGCACTTAATCCCGAAAGGGGGTATGGCGTGATCGAAGTATTGTACGGCGGCACATGGCGCGAAGCTGTTTTCGTCGAAAGCGGCATTCTGATTTTTGATTTCAACGCAATCATCCCGGTGTTTGCGGTCGAAAAAATCTTGCCACTCGCCGCTTAAATTCAAGCGAACACGCGGGGCCGGTCTGCTACAATGATGGCACGGTTTTTTATTATCTGGTGAATAAGCATGAAAAAGATGAACGGTATGAAGCATTCCTATTCCAAAGCTGGCAAGAAAGCGGCTTCAAAAGATAAGGCAAAGGTGAAGAAAAGTGGCAAAAAAAGATAGCCGCTTAACTCGCGCCGGAGTGACTGGCTACAACAAGCCCAAAAAAACGCCGAACCATCCGACAAAATCTCACGTTGTTGTTGCCAAGGAAGGCGACAAAATCAAAACGATTCGTTTCGGTCAGCAAGGGGTAAAGGGCGCAGGTAAGTCGCCAAAATCTGATGCTGAAAAAGCCAGACGGTCATCGTTCAAAGCGCGACACGCCAAGAATATCGCCAAGGGTAAAATGAGCGCGGCGTACTGGTCAGACAAAGTGAAGTGGTGATCAATCGTTTTATCACTGATCATCTTTCTCCTCGTATTTCTTTACCCAATAGGCAGCATAAGTATCCCAATCAGCAGCATCACAAGCAGCATCAGCAGCATAAGCAGCAGCACGAGCAGCATCAAGACCAGCAGGATCAGCAGCACTAGCAGCCCAAGCAGCAGCAGAATTGGCCTGCAACTCCTCCTGCGTGACAGAATCGGGATTCTCAAGCCATTTCTTTACCAGTTCAATGTGTTTATTCAGCAGTCATTTCCTCATATTTCTTCACCCAGCGAGCAGCTTCAGCAGCACGAGCAGCAGACCAAGCAGTAGCTTTAGCAGCTTTAGCAGCAGCATCAGCATGAGCAGCAGCACGAGCATTAGCGTTCAGCTCCTCCAGTGTCACTGACTTAGGGTCTGCAAGCCATTTCTTAACCAGTTCAATGTGTTTATTCATCATATTTCTCTTTGCTGGCGTGAAATGGGCAAAAAGGATCGACCCCAACATCAACATCAGGGTCATCGGTGTACGGGCATGAACAATGCTCGACGTCTTGAACCGGAATGGGCTTGAACAGCCCTCGGTTGTTTTCCAGATAACGATTTGACCAGTTATCAATGACGGTCGTATTCCAGCCCTCAACGTTCTCAGGCAGCACGTCGGATTGATATCTGACAACCTGAGAATGTGTAAACCGTTCGTTCGGTTCTGCTACGCCGATCACTGTGAATCTCATCACTCCCCCAAACTCTTTGCGAACGATTTGATCTGTTCAGCATGTTCTGGCTTTACCCAGATTTTCAATTCTTTGAAACCGGCAGCGATCTTTCTGTTTCGAAAGTTGGCAACGCGATCCCGGTTCATCTGTGCTTTGTCAGTCATTTTCAATCCTTGGTTGTGAATCGTGCATTATACCTAATTGCCGCATTGAAACAAACGCTGATTCAGTTCATTCAGTTTGATATCTGACTGGAACCATTCGCCGCGAATCCTTTTGCTTTTGAGCGTGTCGTGTAAGTGCTGTTCCATATCCTTTGCGCCTTTTTCCGTTTCGTGTGGAATTGTCGCCAGTACAATCTACTCTTGCGGGTTGCCTACCTGCAACTCTTTCAACCGTCGATCGACGTTTTTAGCCTGACCGATCTTGATTGCGCCTTTCCCAGCTTGAATGAAATAAACATAAAACATACGCGCACCCCGACATAAAGACCTGTTGTTGGCCCTTGAGTAAAACAATACACCCTCCTGTATGCGAAACATTTTTTTAGGTGTTGCCGCACCCGGCCCCCGCACTCTCAGCGGAATAGTTTGCCAACGTAGATTCGCTTTATCCTCGGTCTCAAAGTCGTGGTGTATTGAGTCCACTATGCAACGCTATGTTCACATGCAGGCACGTTTCAGCCTGACGAAAGGATCATTAGCGTAAACAAATCGAGTTTGATAGAATTTGCCTGCGGTCAGACCGCTGCGGATTCCGTCTTGTTCGTAGTGGTCACGCCAATGACCGCTTTCAATTTAACCCCATCTTTTCTCAAAATAAAACCTTTTTCTGGCCGCCCTCATAGGCCAGTGAATTCTCTGCGTCAAAAGCATAAGGGTCGCCGGTTCTAAATATTAAAACGGTATTTCAGAAATAATAAAGCCCCGCAAAAGCGAGGCTCCATTTGAATCTTCTTGGCGGTCGATTCATGAGATACCAAGTCAAAAACGAGGTAGCTACAGTGCGAATTATAAAGAGCGTTAGAT
>Ga0099849_1000936_pt1 | contig 13636 bp, 23 predicted proteins | sample CB_VirMetaG_4_FD_78177 | JGI IMG/M metagenome (GOLD analysis project Ga0099849, IMG submission 78177) | Freshwater to marine saline gradient viral communities from Chesapeake Bay - CB_1508_1M Viral MetaG | ecosystem: Environmental > Aquatic > Marine > Coastal | place: USA: Chesapeake Bay... | reverse complement strand
TCAAAAGACTTAGGGCGTAAAAGAGCTAAAGAATCCGCTCGCTTCTTTAAAACATATAATTCTCAAATTCAAGCAGATGTAATGTTTAATTTTAGAAGTTTTTATCACTTTCTTTCTTTGAGAAATAAGCCTGATGCTCAAAAAGAAATTAGAGAGATTGCCGCCGAAATGTTAAGGTTGGTGAGGAACATTGAAGGTAATCCTTTCAAATATACTATTGAAGCATTTGGTTTATGAGTTATTATTTAACTTACTTGATGTATTTGGTTGGAATGTTTATTGTGGGATGTGGAATGATCATTTCAATAATTTTGATAGGTAGGTTAAGTTTTTTTGAACTAATTTTTGGATTGTTATTTTTTGTGATAAATTTTTATTATTTTTTTGATTTTCTGGGATGTTTATTACAGGAAATGTATCAAAAATCTTTGGATGATTTTGAAAAGAAAAAAAATGATTACCAAGGATAAACAATCCATTGATCACTTTTTTTTGTGTTAATATAAATATTTGGGTATACACCATTCAAATTTTTACTACGATGTAAAGATGCTACTACAAAATCTTTTCCTTGTACTAAATTTGTTTTTTCTATAAATTCATTTAATTTTTTTTCATTAGAAAATACATTAATTACCCAAATGAATTTTTGATTGTTTAATTCTTTTAATATTGGAATTTTTAAACTATATGACAGATAGTTACAAAGAGTGATTGAACTTTCATCTGCTGGAAAAATAGCGGGATATTTACGATAAAATTTTAATAATTTTGAGGATAATTTACTAAATAAAGTATGTGTATCTCTATTATCTAAATATAAATTATACATATTTTCAGATTAATAAACCTAGAATATATAGTTAAATATAGTTTGACTATTAATTATTATTTTGTAAAATTTTAAGTATGGCATATCAATATATTGAATCCCCTAGTGAAGTTGAATCTTTAAATAAAGAAACAATATTTTTAATCGGAGGAATTAGCGATTGTACAAATTGGCAACAACAAATTAAAGAATTACTATCTGTAAATGATAGACTAACTGTAATTAATCCAAGAAGAAAAGACTTTAGTGATTTCAAAGGATCTTCAGGATATAAAGAATCAGAAACTCAAATAAAATGGGAATTTGATCGTATAAAACGTGCTACGCAGTTATTATTTTGGTTTGGTAATGAAACCATACAACCTATAAGTCTTTTTCATTTTGGATCAGCATTAGAAAGAAATAAAAAATATTTTGATAAAATTACTGGAGGTCAACAAATTTTTATTGGAATTGAACCTAATTATAAAAGATCATTTGATTTACATATACAAATTAAGTTGTTTGGATACACTTCTATTGTAAGTGATAATATTGAACAACTCACATCACACGTAAATTCATACAACAAAAATTTGGAAATGTTTTTCGGATAAAAAAAGTGTTGATTTAATATAAATTATCTGTTATTATTAGTCCATATGAATAAATGTGGATGTGGCAATAATATTCACCCCGAAAGATTTTCATTGGGGTATAAAATCTGTATCAGTTGCGGTGAAAAATCTGCTCAACGAAAAAGACCAGTAGGATATATGCACTATGGCCATAAAACTGCTGGTGCAATTGTTATAACTAATAGTAACGGTTTAAATAATTATAAAAAAGTTTCCTATAGAAAATGTAAAGGTAGCAATATGGGTTATGCTAGTCGTTTAACAACTTCTTTTTAACATGAAAACATTAGAGAAATCTGATTTAAAACGAGTGAATTCTCAAGTGTATGATCAAGTGAGGAACCAATTGTATTCTCAAGTGAGATTTCAAGTAAAGAACCAAGTGTATTCTCAAGTGAAATTTCAAGTGAGATTTCAAGTGAGGAACCAAGTGTATTCTCAAGTGATATTTCAAACGAGGAATCGAGTTTAATAGGCCTGAAATAGCTGTAAAATTTAATAGTGAACCTTGGTGAGTTTGTGTCAAAATAACCTTGAAATTAAAATACAACCGTGTTAAATTAAAAATATATGAAAAATAAAGAGAAATTTAAATCCAAAACTGAAAGCGCAACTTCTTGGATAAAGAAAAAAATTGAACAATCATTTAAAAAAGATTTGGGTTACAAAGAAACAAATGTTTGGCTAACGAACGATGGTCAGCCAGATGTAATGGTGGAATGTTACGACAAAAACAATAATAAAAAAATCTATCGTTTCAGCATAATTGCTACTCAATGTCTAAAATAATGTATATGCTTAAGAAATTATGGTTAATTTGGTGTAGAACTGTAGACCATCGTATTGGTAAAACTGATCACGATGAACCAAATATACCCATTCTTACGCTAAAACAAGCTCAACTAAGCCTATTACTGAGAACTCTAATCATATTGGTCAATTTCATAACTTGTGTATTAATATGTGCTAATATTATACACAAATGGTAAATGTATTACAAAGTTTTGGAGTAAATAGCCAATTTAGGATTAGCATAACCAAATTTTTTAACAAATTGTCCAGCAACAGAATTGGCTTCGTCTTCTATATGACCACCAATATCTTGAATCTGACCCTGAATCATTCCCCTTTGATTTTGCACGTGATGAATTAATTCATGTGCAATGCTTCTCATAACATCTGCCATACCCCTATTTTTACAATACACCTTTATAAAACCATTTTGAGGATTATAATAAGCGTAAGTTTTTAAATCTTCATCTCTATCCCTAGCAAAATTAACTTTATACGGATTTTGAATATCAAGTTCATCATTTACAAACTTGATGAATTTTACTAATGCGTATTTATGTGACTTGTCCATATATTATAAATATTAAGAAATTCCGGCTTCTTGATAAGTTAATTTTGAAATTCCTTCATCAATAAGTTTCTTTCTATTCAAAATATGCATCTTTTCAATTGATTCTTTACTTTCACCAAAATATCTTACAGCGTATCCATTCTGTATTAAAGATTCATTTAAGTTTTCTTTGGAATTTGGATTAATTATTTCACCGAGTATTCTCCCAAATTTTCCTCTGTCATCTAAATAAGTACGAACTATCACTTTACCTTCACAATTCTCTATAAAATTCTGAACAAAACACTTGCTCAATAACCCAAATGTTTTTTCTATTTTATCAGATGTTCTAGACTCCGGCGCGTCTACCCCCAATAATCTAACACTTTGATCACATAACTTAACATCAAATCCAAGATCAATATTTAATACTACTGTATCCCCATCAATTACTCTTACTACATCCGCATTGTATTCGTATGGCATATATTATTTAAGTGTCAGTAAATATTTAAGCTTGTTTAATAAACCAACCATTTCATCCCGAATATTTAATAAATCCGTATCTGATTCGGAAATTTTAGTTGGTAACTCTTCAGATAAAAACTTAATTTGATCATCAATAAAATTAATTACATTACCCTCCCCATAATTCTTCAAGGTAATTTCAAAATCATTCTTACTAACAATCCTACCATTCTTACCCATGAATATTTCAATAAACTCATCAATCAAATCATTCAAACCTTCATAAGTCTTACCAAATGCCTCATGTTCAGCGTAACTTTTAGTCTGCCAATGGTAAATTCTTAACTGATCTTGCAATTTCAAAAAATTTGTTATCATATCCTATATAAATATATAAAATTAAAATAAAATATATGGTATAAGTAATTTATATCTATATTAAGATGAATGGTTTTCTAAAATGTATCTCTAGCAAAAATAATGACTCAACTCCTTTGGAGTTACCTAAATCTTTTGATATATCAACAGAAATTAAAAGTAAAATAGCAATATTAGTTCCAGTAGGTTCACACATAGAACCAGCATGCGACGAATCATTAAGACAGTTAGAACAAGATGGAGTAAAAGTATTCAGAAAATACGGATTCAGTGCAATTGATCAAGGTAGATGTGTTATGGCTCAAGTTGCCATAGATAACGGATATGAACATTTGTTTTGGATAGATAGCGATATCAGTTTTTATTACAGAGACATTTATAAAATTATCAATTATAACCTTCCATTCGTAAGTGGAGTTTATAGTATAAAAGGTTGGCCAGCATTAACCACAAAATTTCCAGATGAATTCAAAGAAATTGACTTCGGTTCCACTGGAAAACTATATCCAGTAGAATATACAGCTACAGGATTCATGTATACGCATATAAGTGTTTATCAGAAAATTGCTGATAAATATGATATGAACCCAGTGAAAATTTGGGGAGGACAGTATATTGTTCACCCTTGGTTTTTACCCATGATTATAGAAGACAGTTATGTGGGAGAAGACTTTTCTTTTTGTTACAGAGCAAGACAATCAGGTATAAACATTTATGCAGATACAACTATTCGTCTGTCTCACATAGGAAAATACGAATATAGTTTTAAATTTATAAACAAAGAAGTTGAGAGTGAGCCGGAAAGTATAATTTATAAAATAAAGACTAGGTGATAATGTTTACTTTACACTTACGATTATTGAAGAATCCCTCATCTATTAAATAACGAACTATGAAATTACAACGACTTCTAAAGGAATACAAATCAAGTTCAGCCGGTTTCCACACATTAATAGTGTTTGCATCTATTATCTCAAATTTAACTCCATTAATTAATCCCTTTTTGTGAATTGTATAATTCATATAATAATAAATATACACAAATCATTGACAATAATTAATATATGAACGAAGAACTACAGAAATATCTAGTAAAAACATTTCCTTCTTTATATAACGATCCCGAATTTAAAGGATTTAATTGTGATAACGGATGGTTTAGGACATTAACATGGCTCAGTAGATATCTAATATCTTACATAGAATTACAGAACTATTACTCCGATAAATTTCCAGATAAATATTTGCCAGTAAAAAAATTCAAAATTAAAGAAATTTCAACAAAACAAGGAGTTCTCGAATTTAATACATACATGTCAAATGAAAGAATTGACGCAGTGTTATCGTTTGTACAGTTTCTTAGCGGATATGTATGTTCCGAAACAGGAAAAATAGATAATGTCGGATTCAGTAAAGAAGGAATATATAGAACTATACACGAAAGTATAAACAAAAATGGAGATTTTGTATACGTTGATAATAAAGATTTTAGAGAACTGATAAAAAAACACTTTAATTAGTACTTTTAACCTAGTTATTAGAGTATGCCAAGAAAAATAATGCTTACAGCTGATGTTGACGAAGTTGAAAAAGTTCAAGAAGAAACTCCAAAATTACAAAATTCTATAACCAGTAATGAGTTATATTTTTACTCAGATGTTACTCCAGAAACATCATTCATTATAAATAAATCACTCTCAGATCTATCTAGACAGTTATTAATTACTCAAATTACTTTCGATCTACCTGAACCACCACCAATAAGATTATACATTAATAGTGATGGAGGAGAAGTTTTTGGAGCATTATCAATAATAGACAAAATAAGAACATGTAAAGTTCCCGTTCACTCCTACATAGAAGGATTAGCAGCATCATCCGCAACTTTAATTAGTGTAAGTTGTCATAAAAGATTCATGAATAAAAACTCAGTCATGTTAATTCATCAAGTAAGCAGCTGGTTCTCAGGTACCCATGAAAATTTTAAAGATGAATATAAAAATTTAGAAGTTTTAATGAATTTACTAAAAGGAATTTATTTTAAAAATACCAACTTCAAAGAAAGTGAATTAGAAGAATTATTAAAACACGATTTGTATCTAAGTGCAAATGACGCGTTAAAATATGGTCTCGTAGATGAAATCATTTAAAGAAAAAAAAGGTTATCTTTATATAATCACAAATAAAGCATGGCCAGGTTATGTTAAAGTCGGCGTTACAATGGATCTCAAAAAAAGATTGCAAACATATCAAACTGCATCTCCATTCAGAGATTATGAACTAATGTATTCAATACACCACCCAAAATACTTAGAAGCAGAAACTCGTATAAAAGAAACTATGAAGTACTTCGCAACAGAAATACGCAATGAATGGTTTCAAGTTCCAGATTTACAAACCGCTAAAACTAGATTAAACGAAGAATTAGACGATTATAACGCCGGAGAATATTAATATTATTCATTTTCAGTGATATTTATTATAAATGGACCAATACGATAAATTCCTATCATACTTGGAAGAAGCATACTCCGGTGGACTTCGCGCATGGTTTGGTAAAGGTCCAACAGGAAGTAGCTCAGGTGGAGGATGGGATAGATATGACTCTTCAGGAAAAAAAGTAGGAAAATGTGGAGATGCAAAAAAAGGTTCCAGTTACAGCGCATGTCTCGGTAAAAAATACGCATCAAGACTAAGAGCAAAAGGTGGAAAAAAAGCAATAGCAAATTGGGTAAAAAGAAAAAAATCAGCACAAAGAAAAGCTGGAAGAGGTAAAAAAGGAACCGGAGGAAAAGGAAAATCACCAGTAAGAGTCAGTTACAAAGAATCACTAAAAGAAATATTTACCGTAAGAAATAAATCAGAACTAAAAAAAGACTTAATTCAATTCCTCCATCAAGAATTTCAAAAAGGTAATTTAATACCAATTCATATGGGAATCAGTACTACCGAATACAAACCAAATGATTGGTTGGAAAGTATAGCCGAAGAAGTAATAAATGAACTATTACATTACTTTGAAACTATACGAGGACAAACTGAAAGAGACGCTAAACCTCAGTCTCCTTTTAGTAACTAATTAACATTATAATATTTAATGTTCTTGATACATTACTAGTTATATAGTAGTATATAATTAATTATGAAATACTACATCAATGATACTATTAATAATAAAGTCGTCTATCTCAATGACGCAAATGAAATCGTAAACTATTTAGAATCTCTAGTAGTTCAAAAATTCAAAATGAATCGTAAAGATTATATGTTTGAAATGGTTACTCTTGGACATGGATTCGATGACCCCCAAGGAATGTATTTCACAGAATTAATGTCAGAATACTTTGAAATTGGAATTCTTAGAAATGACGGACGACACATTAGAACAAATGTACACGAATTGCAAAGAAACTTAAAATACCGAATCGAAACAGGTGATTAATCTTAATCATGATGAAATTAGATATTACTTGGTCAGATCCAGTTCAAATAGAAAAAAAAGGTGAAATATATTTTCAGCGAGAATGGATTATACCATTTGAATATCTAAATCCATTCTTCTCATATTGGAAAACAAATAAACTTACTTTAAAAGATAAAGGTTACGGCGTAACAAAACGAGATAATAAATGGATACTATTTGAAATAAAAGATAATCCCACCGAGTTTAAAGAGCCAAAACAAAAAAAACAAGTTGATGAATCTCTCCCAGAATATGAAGTAAAAAATCCAAATGGTCTTCGTCCTTGGCAAGTTGATGCAGTAAGTAAAATTGTTTCAGCAATAAAAAAATGGGGATGTGCTGTTGATGGTAGTGACGTAGGTGTAGGAAAAACTTATACTGCAACTGCAGTTGCTAGAGAACTGAATATGGACATTATGATTGTATGTCCAAAGGCAGTTAAAGAAAGTTGGAAACGAGTAATAAAAAATCATTTCAAGTTATGGGGAAAATGTATTGGAATTGTAAATTATGAAGCATTACGCATGGGTAAAAAAGATAATATGTATGCGTCATATGTCAAAAGAAGAGATACTCGTAGAAAAGAATTTGTATGGAAAATACCCAAAAATACATTAATTGTTTGGGATGAAGCACAAAAATTAAAAAACGCCAAAACAAAAAATAGTGAAACTTGCATGGCAGCATTAAAAGCCGGATATAAAATGTTGTTTTGCAGTGCTACAATGGCAACAAATCCATTGGAACTTAGAACAATCGGTCAATGTATTCAGTTATTTAAATCCTCCCGTCAATATTATGACTGGGCATATAAACATGGAGTAACTAGAGGAAGATTTGGATTAGAATTTGTAGGAAACAAAAAACATCTATCAAAATTAAATACAGATATCTTTACAAATAGAGGAGTAAGATTAAGAAGAGATACTATTCCTAACTTTCCAGACTCTCAAATCATAGCAGAATGTTATGAAATGGAAAAAGAAGATGCCGATAAAATCAATGCTGCATATGATGAAATGCAATTGGAACTTCTTAAAATAGAAAAACAACTGAAAAAAGATAAAAGTTCAGAGCTGACTGCTATATTAAGAATGCGTCAACGAGTTGAATTACTAAAGGTTCCGCTGTTTATGGAAATGATAGAAGAGGGATTAGAAAATGACATGAGCATCGTTGTTTTTTGTAATTTCACCGAAACTATCAATGCGTTATCTCAAAGACTGAATACCAAATGCATTGTCAATGGGGAAATAAAAGATAAAGATAGACAACAAAACATTGATGATTTTCAAAATGATAAACAAAGAGTAATATTGGTAAACTTAGCAGCAGGAGGTGCTGGCTTAAGCTTACATGATATTACTGGAAAACATCCAAGATTAGCATTAATTAGCCCTTCTTACTCAGCTGTAAATATGAGACAAGCAACTGGACGAGTTTGGAGAGATAGTGCTAAAAGTAAATCAGTTCAGAAAATAATATTTGTTTCAGGTACTATTGAAGAAAGAGTGTGCGATAGTGTAAATAAAAAACTATCAAACCTAGATTTATTAAATGACGGGGATTTAATGGAAATAAAATTATGAAAAAACAAAAAAGTAATTTAAAAAAAGATGGAGAATATCTAGTAAAAAGCGCAGATTGGTCCATGTACGTCAAAGTAGATGAAACTATATTTGACGACCCACACGTTGAAGCATGTACACGATGCGTAGAAGAAAAAATAAATTCTCTGGAAGAAGAAGAAGACTTTCTGGTTAATCCCGTCATGATGGTAAACTCCACAAAAAGAAAAAACGCCAAAACAAAATTAATCAATACATATAAAATACTACTAAACGCCGGATGTCCAGATAGAGCAGAAATGTTAAGAAAAATATTTTATATGAATACATCAGTGGATCTAGCAGAAGAACCATTATCAGCATCAAAATATTAAAATGTTATGGATAATTCAGATATAGAAAAAAGATTACAAGAACTAGAAGAATTACGAAATAAAGTTGATCACTTATTAGAACTAAGTCAACTTGGAGAAAGCGTAAGAGACGAATTAAAAGAAGTAAAAGAACTACGCAATAAAGGAATAAACATTCCCCACTTAGAAAAAAAATTTGAAAATGATCTATATCCAAAAAGATCTATTAAAAAAACTAGATCAGCTCCTCCCCTTCAATCAGAAATACAAGAAGCCCTAGATAGAACAACTTCAGCACTTAAAGCAGCAAGAATATTAGGCATCAGTTATGCCACTTTTAAAAAATACGCCAGACAATACAACATTCACAAAACAAAAGGATGGCCCATTAAAAAAGGCGAGTTCAAAAGAGGACCAACCGATCCAAGAAAAGGAAAATACCCAATAGATGATATTCTGGCATGTAAATACCCAAACTTTCCAATACACAGACTAAAAGATAAATTGATTAGATCGGGAATAAAAAAAGCAGAATGTGAACAATGCGGTTACAAAGAAAGAAGAATTACAGACGGAAAAGTTCCTCTCTTATTAAATTTTGAAGATGGTAATAATAAAAATCATACATTGGAAAATATGAGACTTTTATGCTATAATTGTACTTTTACATCAGGTAAAGGATATATAAGTAAAGGACCAAAAACATTTGATCCAGATCTGTTACAAGATGGAAAAAAAATGTTAAAAGCAAGATTTTAAAATCATTATCATGCAAGAAGAATTTGAACATTTATTAATCACTCACGGAATATTAAAAGAATTTAATTTTGTAAAAAAATTTGATAATAAATACATAAATAAAATAAAAAGAAAATTAAAAAAACAAAATCTATCAGAAAAAGAAATTGAAAATGAATTAGAAAATATTCTAATAGAAGACACAACCGAATTCTTTAATAAAAATACTATTCCAGGATTAATACCAGAACACGAAAATTTACTTGAAATAGACGAAAAAACTAAAACAGAAATATATTTGTTATCTGAAACATGTATGGATCATTGTAAATCTTTAAACTTAACAAAAGAACAAATGATACTATTCGTACAACTATTTATACATTTAGCAAAAATAACAAACAAAGATATTCACAATTTTAAAGAAAAATACGGGTTAATAGACGACAAAACTGACGAAGATGATATATAAATAATACTTATTTAAAAAGTTATGGACATAATGAATATTGCAGACGTATCAGAAATTTTAAGTACCTTAAAAAATGAAAAAAAAGTATTCATAACGGGTGTAACTGGTCAAGATGGAAGTCATATGGTTGATTATCTATTAAAGAATACAGACTGTATGATTTTTGGTGGTGCTAGAAGACTCAGTATAAAGAATCATGAAAATTTAAAACATCTATCTAACGAACCTAGATTTAAATTAGTTAACTTTGATTTAAGTGATTCACACAGTATTAATAAAATACTTGAAACTATTGTTCCAGATTATTTCATAAATCTAGCAGCACAAACATTTGTTGGTTCATCGTGGGATTTTCCTTCACAAACTTGGGAATGTAATACAACAGCTGTAATTCATATTTTAGAAGCAATTAAACTTTATAATCCAGAATGTAGATTTTACAATGCCGGATCTAGTGAAGAATATGGAAATGTTCAATATATTCCCCAAGATGAAAATCATCCTTCTAAGCCACGTAGTCCATATGGAGCAAGTAAATCAGCAGCAAGACAACTTGTAAAAGTTTATAGAGAAAGTTATAATCTGTATGCAATACAAGGATTGTTATTTAACCATGAAGGAACAAGAAGAGGAGAAGAATTCGTAACTAGAAAAATTACAAAAGGTATAGCTAGAATTAAAAAGTCAATAGAAAATCACGAAACATTTGATCCAATTGAACTTGGAAATGTTGATGCCCAAAGAGATTGGAGTGATGCAGAAGATTTTGTTGACGGTATATGGAAAATGCTTAATCAAGAAATATATAATGAAAATTTTACATCCTATAGACCATTTCCTTCATCTGAACTAAAAGAATATGTTTTATCCAGTAATGAAACACATACAATACGAGAATTTGTAGAAAAAGCATTTAAAGTTGCTGATATAAATGGCAAATGGCACGGAGAAAGAGTAAATGCTGAATTTAGTATTTCTAAAGAAGACAAAGAAAAGTATGACGTTAAATCATCTACATTGGTTAAAATCAATCCAAAGTTTTATCGTCCAGCTGAAGTGGACCTATTGTTGGGAGATAGTACATTAGCAAGAAGAGAATTAAAATGGTTCCCAAAAGTTAGTTTTGAAAAATTAATAGAAAAGATGGTTTTAAACGATTTAAATGAAAGGTAATAAAAATGAATAATAGTTTCGCACAAGAAAATCAAATTCCAAATGTAAACTTTGGTATTAACGATACACAACCAGTAAGATGTAATGATTGTAACAGTGAAGTGTTTCAAAACGGAGTTATCTTTAGAAAAGTTAGTAAAATTGTTGCTGGTACAGACAAAGATGCTTTAATTCCAATTACTGTTCCATATTGTGTTAATTGTATGGCACCATTAGATGAATTATTACCCAGTGAATTAAAGAGAAAAAGTTCTTTGATTACTACTGGAAATGATCCAAGTATATAATTAACCGTTCAATAATTGTTTTGGACTGGGAGTTGATTCAACAACTCCCATTTTTGCTTTTAACATATTAAGTGCAGCTCTTGGATTCATTCTTCCAAAGTTAAATCCAACTATATTATGTTTAGCACAAAACTCTTCTAATGCTTTAATATCTTCTTGATTGTATTGAACTACATCGGGAATATTTTCTTCGTAATCCGATTTATTCTTTTTAATCATCATCTGATATGGATCAAATGTAGAAACTGGAATATTTGTATTTTGTTGATGTATATGTTGCAACAATCTACCTGCACTAATTGTTCTCCAATCGTCCATTAGAAATAATAATTAAAACCAAAAAACTCATTTAATTTTAAAAATTCGTGTTTTCCAATTACTCTAGTAACTTTATCACGATTTTGTGTATACCAACTAGGTAATTTACCGTCATTTTGTTTCTTTGTCAATACTGGATTTAAAAAGTGATCGGCTCCTTTTGTAACATCTCTCAAAGTCCCAGATTGAGCCATAGAAACTAATTCAGCAGCTTTTTTGTATTTAGGATGTCTTTTTTTCTTTTGAATAAACTTATCTATTGAATTTGAATTTCTAGGAATATCATTCCATCCACTAAATTGATATTCTTTCAATGCTGCTTCTGCTGCTTTTGTCATATTACCTTTACCTCTATTCATTATAACATTTAAAACAGCTTGCATACCTAAATCTCCTTCTCCACCTGCTTCATCCACTACAGTAGCAATAACAATGTCTTTATTACTTACTCCTGGATATAAACTATTAGATGAAGACTTTTCTGATTTTTTACTTACATCGGATTTCTTAGAACTCTTATCCGGTATAATCAATTTTTGTCCTACATAAATTTTATTTGGATTTGATAATTTATTCAAGTCAACCAAAGTATTTACATCGGTGTTGTATTTACTTGCAATTTTACTTAAATTATCTCCACTCTTTACACTATATGTTCCCGCAACTGCCATTGGACTTGCAGCAATTAACGCAGCTATAACCAATTCTCTGATTCCTTCGTTCATAACACCTTCTTTTATACCACTCATATCTAGTCCAGTAACCTTTTGTATCAATTCTTTAGCCTTTTGTGTATCATTGGCTGCTAAAATCTTGTCAAACTCTTCTCTTTGTTCATCATTTGCTTTACTATAAAACATCATGATTTCATAAAATCCTACACCAGTTGGATTTGGACCTTTTTCTAATTCTTGTTCATCTAATTTTCTTCCTTCTGGTCCAAAATGATCTAGATGATGATACACATCGTCTAAATATTCTCCTGCTAAATTCAATTTCGCTTTTACCCAATCTTCAAGTTCAGTCTCGGGTTTTAGCATAGCTTGAAGTTCTTTTGCGTCACTGTTTATTTGTTTTAAAGAACCCATAGCCATACTACTGTCTATTTCTTTAATAAGTTCTTGTATGGCTTGTTTATAAAATTCTTTAATAGGTCTACTCTTTGTATTCTTACCAGCTTGTCTTAACTTTCTGGCTCTACAATGTGCTTTTTGACTAAAGCCTTTAGCATTATTACAATCTATACTCTTTTTATACTTCATTGTCCACTTTTCGTCAAGACTATTTTTATCTAAATTCACATTTTGTTCATCATTATAGAATTTTAGATAGTCTCTTACAGTTGCAATATAATCAGCAGCATGAGTTAATTTCGCCTTTACCCAATCTTCCAAGTTATCTTCTATTTTAAATAAAGATTGTATTTCTTCGCTATATTTGATGATTTTATTTATGTCTGAAAGTGACATTTCTGCATTTTCACCAAGTTTTCTTAGTGCTTTGAGATAACTTGCAGGTAGTTGGGGAGCTTTTGTATGTAGAGTTTGAATAAATTCTTTTTCTTTTTTTGATAAATCTGTTTTTTTGGAAGTATCGGATGAAATTTTAGGAGTCCAATTGGATAGTG
>Ga0099849_1000934_pt1 | contig 13663 bp, 23 predicted proteins | sample CB_VirMetaG_4_FD_78177 | JGI IMG/M metagenome (GOLD analysis project Ga0099849, IMG submission 78177) | Freshwater to marine saline gradient viral communities from Chesapeake Bay - CB_1508_1M Viral MetaG | ecosystem: Environmental > Aquatic > Marine > Coastal | place: USA: Chesapeake Bay... | reverse complement strand
TGTAAAAAGTTTTTTGTTAATATTGGGTCTTGATGTTACATTGTTCTTAATATTTTTATAACTCTTAATAATATTTGTAAAAAGTTTTTTGTTAATATTGGGTCTTGATGTTACATTATCTTTAAAATTATTAAAAATACTTGAACTAAGATTACTAATAATTGATTGTAAATTATTAGGTCTTGGTTTTATATTTCTATTAAAACCAACTATGTTGTTAGCAGAGACTGAAGATCCTAATGGTTTTCCACCAGAAATAAAACCTATTGCTTTTTCTTTTTTTAATTTATTATATACATCTGCTAAAGGATCTCCATACCTATCAATTATCGCATCACTATATTCTTTTGGACTAGTACCATAAGCACGACGAACTACCCCAAAAGAAGGAATTGTTGATTTGAAAGAATTTAATCCAGGTGAGGTAGTTTTAAGCATTTGCTGCTTGTTTTGCTTTTAAGTTTTCTTCTTCAATATATTGATTTAAAAGACCAACGTAAATATCTCTCTCCCAAGGCATCATATCTTCAATCTCAGTCAATGAATATTTATGATGCTGCATCAATGAAAAATTAATTTTGAAATATGACTCAAGATTCATATGAGCCATAGTCAGCCGAAAAAATCAGATAATCCCTCCAAAGTAACTTCAGATTCAACTTCAGTTTTAGGATTCTTAACTTTAAAAGTATGAGAAAGTTTAGGCATAGTGTTAAAAAACTTTTCAACTTCTTGGAACTGATAAGATGTTAGTGTTTCTATCCAATTTGTAAGTTCCTTTTTTGTGCAATCTTTTGCAGACCAGATTTCCTCTTCAGTATAAACAGAATCAATACAAGAAGCAATAACATCAAGAGATTTATCAATTGTTGAGATATTATTAGAACTAAAATCAAAATTATTTTTTATAAATTCATTCAATGAGGGATACTTCATCTTTAAAACAAGATTATTATCTAATTTAATCTCTGATCTATGTTCTGGATCTTTTTGTACTTCAATCTCATCAATGTAAATCTTTACTGGAACCTGTGTTTCTCCATCGTCACTACAAGTAACAATCAAATCAATAGATTCGCCAACTGATTTTCCACGAACATTTAAGAAGATATATTCAATATCAAATGTTGGAAGTTCCTCAACTTTTATACCTCTTGATATTATACAGTCTTTTAATATTTGCTTAATTGCATTTGTAATTTGATTTACATCTTGACTCTCAAGTGCAAGTATAAGTACTTTTTCTTCTTTTACGAGAAATGGACGGTATTTAATTGTCTTTCCTGTGGATGGTAAAATCAACTCATATTGTGGAGTTGCAATTTTTGGTAAAGGCATAATAACTTATCTATTTTTTGATTATTTATGTAAGGTCTCCAAGCTCAGGAGCATTACCACCCTCACCAAAAGTAAGAGATGATCCATAAGGACTAAATTCTGTAACAACTCTAAAGTTTTGATTGGAGGATTGTTGTGGTGGTTGATCTGGATTACTAGGATTTAAAATTCTTTGTGGGAGTTTTGTTCCTTTATGCTTATTGATTGTATATCTTGTATAATTAAAAGTTATTGAAGTTTTAGTAATTGTGCTTCCTTCATAAGAAAGTGGTAGTGCTGTAATATTTGTGGGAAAAGCATCAACAAAATAATAAGTTAAAGTTGTTTGGTCATTAAAGCGGTTTGACCTAGTTGGAACTTTATTTGGATTATCAAGGAAATCTCTCTCAAACTTTGTTATTGCAATATTTTTCTTATACGTATCTGGATATTTAAATCTGTAGTATGCATTTTGTTCTAAAAATCTTCCACCAAAGCTTGTATCATTTCCTGTATATTCTCCATTTGATGCATATAATGGGTCAATATAATTCATCCATTCTTCAAAAAGACGTATCAAATCATATTCCGAATCAACATAAAAAGTTAAAGTAAAATCTGAATATATCCTACGATTGGGAAATCTTTCAATAATTCCTTGACGACTTCCGTATTCTTCACCCATATCAAATGTAGATCCAGGTAAAGTTGCTTCAGCACACATAAAATCATATTGCTCTGCTTTATTTCCAATCAAACCACATCTACTCAAATGACCCCTCAAATCACTAGGGAGACGATCAGAAGAACCTAAAAGAAGCGATACCTTGAATTGACTTGTTTGTGAAAGGTTAGATAGGTAGTTCTTTCTAACATCTTCAATATTTGCATAAAGACTTCCTATCTTATTACTAGACATCTAAATAAGATTATAAGTTTTCTATACTATGTATGCCCCATAAAGACGATAAAAAATATTTACAGGGAAAATATCGCCCCAAATATCCAGAAAAATACAATGGGGATCCTACTAATATTATTTATAGGTCTTCATATGAACTGAAGTTTATGCAGTATTGTGATTTGACCGAAAGTGTAAATAGTTGGAAGTCTGAAGAGTTCTGGATACCATATCGTTCTCCAATTGATAACAAAATCCACAGATACTTTCCTGATTTTTTTGTTAAATATAAAGACAAAAATGGAAACAATAGACATTTGGTAGTAGAAATAAAACCAGAAAAAGATTTAAAAGAACCGCCAACCAATCCACCCAAAAAAACAAAGTCTTGGGTATATTCGGTTAAAATGTGGGCGATTAATCAAGCAAAATGGGAAGCAGCAAAAGAATGGTGTGATGATAGAAATTATGAGTTCCGCATACTCACAGAAAAGAATTTAGGAATACAAAGATGATAGCAGAAAAAATACTTAAGGAAGCAGGAAAAAAATATCGCTCAACATCTTGGTACTCAAATGCTTTGATGAATGAATTGATGAATTATAAAGAGAGAGATTTTAATCAGGCAGATACATATTTTATAACTCCTGGAGATTTAGTATTTTTTATATACTCCGCCAAATATCCACAAAAATATAGATTTTGGGATAGGCAACCATTAACTTATATTATTGAAGTGAATCCAAAAGAAGGAAGATTTTTTGGTTCAAACTTACATTATTTAAATCCACAATATAGAGGAGGAGTTGCCGCATCTTATATAAATAAGGGAGGAGTTATAAATGCACCAAGAAAAACATTACATAGTTATCTTTTTTCTGGTGTAGTTAGTGATTTTTTTAAAGTTCCCGAAAGTGAATGGAGAGGAGTTTCATTACTTCCTACTGAAAAATTTGTTGATAAGAGAGGGCAACCAGTATTCAAAACAAAAGTTTGGGATTATCCAGATAACCAATCGGCACCATAAATGGGATATAAAATTTTAAAAACCGATTACTACACTGAAGATAGTACTACTATACCAGGACAGCAATCGTATGATTTGCAATATAATCCAGATACTGGGGACTATATTCTTACCGGAAAGGGTCCAGGAGGAACAGGAGCAATATTATATCAAAATGGAACTTGGTATATGGATGGGATACTTGATGAAACTTTATTTGAAAATAATGATCCAAATAAACCAACACAAAAAGCTAAAGATTTAGCTTTAGATATGAACAAAGAAGTGTATGCTGCTTATCAAAGACTTGGAGGACAAAATAAAGGAAATAAAATAAATCCAAGCGCACTTCCAGATAATCAAGACCAACCAATGGGAGTGCAAAATAGTTATCCAGGAAGAACTCCACCAGTTAATGTTCCTGGAGTTACAACTCCACCAGGACAAGGAAATATACTTGACACACTTACACCAATAGATATAGACAATCTTAAACTTGATTTTGGTGCAGTTGATGATGTATTGAAAAGATATGGACCTCTACAATATCCATTAGATGCACTTTATGGGAATACTCAAGACTATTTGGAAATATCTATTTTTAAATATAAACCACCATCTCAAGATCAACTATTTAAGTCCAAACCAACAGATATTTTAAGAAATGGATTACAAAGAAATACCCCACTAAAAGAATATATAAACACAATAAAACTTCCAATTCCAAATAATATAAGTGACTCAAATAATGTTTCTTGGGGTGAAGATAATTTTAACAATCTTTCTGCTGCTGCATCTGCTGAAGTACTTCAAAGACCTGGAGCATACGCTGGGACAGCAATAGCAGGAGCAACAGCATCAACAGCAACAGGAGGAAGTGCAGGTCAAGGTGCATCAGCATTAACACAACTAGCACTATTTGGGGCATTAATCGGCGCTGCTGGAGGAAATCCAAATGCAAATGCATTACTTAAAACTGGAATAGTATCAAGAATACTATCAGTAGCTGGTTTTAATGTTTCTCCAGAAACAATTCTTGCAAGAGGTCTTGGTGTTATTCCTAATAGTAATCTTGAATTACTTTTTAATGCCCCAACTCTTCGTGAATTTTCTTTCCAATATCGCTTTAGTCCAAGAAATAGAGATGAAGCAATTTCTGTAAATAGAATTATAAGAACATTTAAGCAAGGAATGGCTGCTAAAAAATTAAATGGATCTGCAGGTGAAGCATCTTATTTTCTAGGAACACCAAATGTCTTTAAACTTCGTTATAGAACCGAAGGTGGAGCACAAATAGAAGGTGTTAATAAAATTAAAGTTTGTGCCTTAACTGGATTCTCTGTAAATTATGCTGCTGATGGAAATTGGTCTGCATATGAAAAAGGACAACCAGTTTCATCAATTGTAAATATGTCGTTTAAAGAACTTGAACCTGTTTATGATACAGATTATCAAGAAAATGTATTGGAAGAAAGAAGAGGAACAGGAACTCAAAGTACTGGAGATTTAGATCCAGTTAGTCCTTTTGATGTAGGTTACTAAAATGGGATACTTTAAAGAACTACCAAATATATCTTACGTTTCTCGTTTTCAAAACTCAAATAGAAACGATGAAAGAATATTAGTAAAAAACTTATTCAAAAGAGCAAAATTAAGAACTGATATAGATCAAGCAATTACTGCATTTGAATATTATCAAATTCAAGATGATATGAGACCAGATTTTCTTGCAGAAAAAATATATGGAAACTCTGAGTATGATTGGGTCATTTTAACCACAAACAATATCACAAATGTAAGAGACCAATGGCCTTTAAGTAATAATGATTTATATTCTTATATGTTAGAAAAATATGGTTCAGATCAAGAAATCTCAGCAGTTCATCATTATGAAACAACTGAAATAAAAGATGAATTTGATAGGATCATATTACCAGAAGGGTTAGAAGTTGATGAAGATTATCAATTTACTTATACAAATTTTGATAATACTGTATCTACGTCAAATCCAGTGAAAGCAATTTCAAATTATGAATATGAAGTTAAAAGAAATGAAGATAAAAGAATTATCAAAATTTTAAAACCAAATTACTTATCAGTGTTTATTACAGATATGAGAAATATTATGAGATATGATAGGTCTTCACAATACATCAATCAAACAACAAAAGAATCATATAATCCATATACAACTGGAGTTTAAAAAACCCTACAGACAAAAAATCCCCCGAAAATTTTTTCGGGGGTAAAAGTAATTAAAAGTTGAATTTCGTTTTAGTCTTGTGCTAATTTTTGAAAATATGAGAGAGCATCATCTTCATCTTCATCATCAACACTTGAAGAAGTAGTAAGTGTAATATCATCATCATTGAATGATTTTACATTCTCTCCACGGCGTTCTGCTTCAAATTGCTGTTCTTCTGCAACTGTTTCTGGATCTTGCATTTTGGGAACACCACGATTACCAAGAACATAATCAAGACGCTTCTTCAATTCTTCATATGATTTGAAGTTTTTCTCGTCAGTAAATTCATTCAAATCATAAAGGTTTTTATAAACCTTTTCAAGTTCATCATCATCGTCAAGAAGTGTAGAGGGATCGGAAAATTCAGATTTATCATAGTTCCAATACCCTTCAACCTTACGAAGTTTCAGTTTGAAGTTAGCACCTTCCCAGAAATCAAATGCATTGATTGGCTTTTCATCATCAAATTCTGGTTGCATTGCAGCCATAATTTTATCAAAGATTTTTTTACCAAACTTATAAAGAAAAACTTTTCCCTCATTTTGTGGATTTGCGGGGTCTTTTACAACATAAATGTTTGCAAAATAAGAAAGCTTACGCTTACGACTGCGAACAATATCTTGCTTTGACTTATCTCCAGTATTCCAAAGCTCACGATTAGATTCACAAATCGGACATTGACCTTTATTTGTAGTTAGACAATTATCAATCAACCATCCACCTGGACCTTGGAATGCGTGGGACCAAACTTGAGCCCAGGGAAGATCACATCCAGCAGGAGCAGGAAGAAAACGAATAACAGCAGAACCAGTTCCACCTTTATCCATAACTGGTTTCCAAAAACGATCATCATCTTTAGAACCGCTATCATTTAGTTTCTCAACTTGTTTGATAAGTTTCTCTGTAAGAGAACCCATCTTTGATTGCTTTTTTAAATCAGCAAACGACATTTTGTATTCTCCGTATTAGTAGTATTAGTAGTATTGAACGTATTAAGTATAGCAGGTATAAGGTCAGTCGTCAATAGAATTTTCCAAATTACTTATTATACCTTCAAGATGTTTAAAAAATGCATCAAATCCTTCCTCTTTCTTAAACCCAAGCAATTGTGCAGAATCCAAAATGCTTTCTTTCATTTTTACTGCACTTTCATCATCAGAAAGAGAAAGTCTAAAAATAAAAAGTTTTTGTTTTTCTAAAAATCTTTTAAGTAGATTTAAGTGCTCTTTCTTTTCTTCTTTACTAAAATATGGAAGGTATATCATTTCAGAGAAAAGAGAATTTTGCATCTCATCAATTTCTTTTATTTCTTTTCTGACTACCTCTGAGTCAAAGAAGTTACTCACATCAATATCTCCCTAAGAGTACTCTTATACTTTGCTACATCTATATTTATGAAAGGTCTATATTTTTTAATCCTTAAACTTACGGTTTCCCACACTGGATCTAAAAGTTTTTTATCAAAATCTTTTGAAAAGTTTAATAACAAATCAAGTATTGTGAATGTTTCTAATGATACAACCTTTCTTAAATACTTTTTGAGAATTTCTGGATGTGATCCAGATTTACATTCAAATAAATTTTCAAAATTATCTTTGTTTATAAACTCTTGTATTTCAGTTTTAAACAAATAAAATAAACTTTGAGACTTTTTTACCCATTCATTGTATATGTCTTCTCCATTTTTTATAATGTCTCCAATCCAGAGTCTTTCTGGATCATCGCATTCTGTAAAATTTGCTACAAAATATGCTTTAATTTCATCATCGCTTTTTTGTCTGGAAAGACGTTCAAAGAAGTAGCGATCTTTACGTTTGTAAAAACTTTCTTTTGAGGCACGACTTCTTCCACAGTATTTGAAATAGTCGTAATTTTCTTTTGTAAAATGATTCTTAAAAGCCAAATATGTTTTATAAGTCTCAAAATCAGTCACAATGGTAGTCGTGCTCTTGTGGTTCTTTTTAAAAAGTTTAAATCAATTGCATCATTTTTTAACTTTTCTTTAAGAGGCTTACTTATAAGTTTAGATACAGTTTCAATTTCAATACTATTCATTTCACAATAAGTAACAATTGCATCAATATAGTTTGAACCCGTATCTTTTACAATATTTTCTACTTCTTGAGAAAATTTTTGAGAACATAAAAATTTCTCACTTAATTCTTTTTTTACTTTTTTATCCATAGGACTGAAGTTTATCTCTAACAAATTCTCTAATGTATTTGGTGAGCAACTTGATGTATTTTCTCTTGTCGTATTCTTCATAAACTACACATTCTCCATTTTCGCAGGCCATAATAATAACCAGTTTCTTAACTATTATACCAGTAATCTCGTATAACATACAAGCATAAGCTGCACATTGAACAAAATAATGCTCAATCCATTCTTTTGGTTTTGGTTTCTTTGAAGTCTTAAAGTCAATTATTGCTAGTTCATTATTATATTCTGCTATACAATCAACTGTACCAGCAATACCTAACATTTTACTATACATTGCACCTTCAAGTGCGTGTATATTATCAATATTATCTAATTCTGGTTTAGCAATTTTAAAAAGAAAATCAGAAAGAGGTTGAACTTTTGGAAGTTCGGGAATATTATAAAGATAATTTTCAACTAAAGAGTGCATATCAGTTCCCCGACTTGTTGCTGCTTTAGTTATTTTATCAGCTTCCGATTCTCCAATTTTTTTTCTCCAGTCTAAAAAAATCTGACGATTGAAATGACTAGTAACCGAAGTAATAGAAACAAGACGAATGAGTTCATCATTGTCTGGAACTTTATAATAACGAACACCATCTATAGTTTCCCTCTCTAATTTGGGAAGATTCAAATCAATATGTTTAAAAGTCACATTCCAAGTTCCATTTTTGCAAGAAGATACTCTTTAACTAATCCTGATCTACAAATATCATTAACACCAAACTCTATGGTATCAAATGAGGGCATTTTTTTCAAAATATTCATAAAATCAACAATACCATTTCTTTCATTTGTTTTAACTAAATCACTTTGAGATGCATCTCCACAAAACATTATTCTAGTATTTTCACCAACACGAGTAATGATAGAATCCATCTCGTGAAAATTAAGATTAGAAAATTCATCTACAATAATAATAGAATTATCAAGAGTAGTTCCGCGTACAAATGATGTACTCCAAAAACTAATCGTTTCTTGAGCTTTTAAATTGCCATAAAGCATCTCAAAATCAGCATCACTAGGCATCTGGAACATATATTTTACCATATTCTTATATGGAATTTGATATAATGATGCCTTATCTTCGTGAGATCCAGGAAGAAATCCAATCTCTCTTGTCGGAACTAATGAACGAACAAGATAAATCTTTTCATAAGGAGTAATTTCAGAAAGAACATCCTTTAATGCTAAGTATAAACTTACAAAAGTCTTTCCGGTACCAGAAGACCCATAAGCTACTAAATTTTTACCTTCAGAATAAGACTTAAAAAGTTTTTTCTGATTTTCTGTTAAAGGTTCTATGTCTAAAAGTAATTCCGAATTTATTGGTTTCCTTTTTTTCATTTGCTTTATAGTCATACCAACACCAATTGGTTGATTATCGTTGCTTCTTTTTTTTCTAGCCATATTAGATTTTTTTAACTCTTGATCCGGGCATTTTTTGGGCACGACCTAAGACATCGTTCCATCCAGGGTTTTTCTTAATTAACTTATCTTTCCATTCACCAACTTCTCCAGCAGAAGGGCAAGTAGAAGGATCTGACCAATCTCTTATCCATTCAGGATTATTAATTTTCCATTGATCCCAATCTAAAACACTCATTTCGACTTCTTTCTTTTCACCAGTAGATTTATTTACTATTGGATATGTTGCCATTTTTATAAAATAATATACAGAGGTATTTATTCTAGTGTAATCATAGACTGATCTCCACATTCTGGGAAGTTATTACCCATTTCCCATCCAAGTGCTTCAGAAATTGTTGAAATATTATTGTATATTTTTTTGATATGCTCTATAAAATGTTTTACATCCATATCCAATTTCATACTATTACATATTCTACAGCAAGGAACACTATTCTCTTTAGTATAACCAAGAGTATTATCTACTCTATCAACACCTGTATAATAAAAATCACCACTGGTTTTTCCTCCTCCTTTTACTCTATTCTGACATTGACTTCCACAATAAGTGCAAGGTGCTGTTACTATGTCACAAAACTCTTCTTTTGTCAAGTCAAATGTATGGTTTCTTTTCTCCGCACTTTTGGAATATTGATAGTATAAGTTATTTTTTGCAGATTCACCAGGAGGAAGTTGCCAAGTCTTGGTATATGCTCCACTATTATTTTTCCAGGTAGAAGATTTATTTTGACAACACCCACAGGAGTATCTTCTTTTTATGTTGAAACTATACATCTCCTTTACATTATTACATAAAGAACACTTTACAACTCCTCTTGTGTGTTGCCCTGATTTAGTTGCAGGTATTACTTCCATTACAGTAAAGTTTCCTACAACATCTCCAACCTTTATAGAAGATTTCCTTCCCATATTTATAGTGTATCCAACTACTTATATTTATATAATCCACTCATTATCAATACCTCCCAGTGCCTCTGCTGCTATAGGAAACTCTTTACAAAATATCTCCTTGCAACATTTTGCAATGTCCATATGTTCCTTCTGTGTTCCATTCTTTTCTCTCAATGAGATATAAGTTATCCAAGACCTCACAGAACCAGTCATATAAAGTCTTGTAGGGGTTGCCAGAGGCAGTACAAACCGAGCACACTCCTTTGCAATACCTTCATCAAGCATCTTTTTATAAAGAGACATAGCATCTCTAAAGTGATCATGAATCAACATCTGATACTTTTGAATTACAAATGGATCAATATCATCAATAGAGTTTTGGCGATTCTTTGTATCTTGACGGCGAAGTTCTGGAAGAGGAATTGTATCACTCAAAAGAGATGAGTCTGCATACCTCTGAGAGAACTCTTGAAATGTAAAACTTCTATGTCGTAAAATCTGTGCAGCAATACCCCTAGTAGTATTAATTTCTACAGTGAGAAAAGCTTGTTCAAAAATACTCCAATGATTATGATTAATACAATATTTTAGAAGTTTTGCATAGTTATCATTATTTTGATTTAATGGGTTACTTACACGAGCACAATAAGCCATATGCTTTTCAGCATCAGGAGTAACACTAACAATATTAACAATCGGTTTCATCATTGTATCCAAATCCTTTTTTCTTTTTTTTAAATTTTTTACGAGCAAGACCAAGAACTGCACTATCCAGTGCTTTTTTCATATAAGTTATTTCTTCAGAATTATACAATTCTGGATTTTTGAGTGCTTCTTTAATTAAACGAATAGTATCTTTAAGTCTCATCAGTCATCATCATCCTCAAATACTTCATCGTAGTCAGATATATCCCCAATATGTGAAGCAATTTCTTCATAACTATACCTACTAGAATCAGAATAAATTTCTGATTTTAGTGAGTCAATTAAAAGTTCAAGATTTTTAATAATTAATTTAACTCTGTCTTTATTCATAATTAAAAAGCAACTTTTACCATTCTAGCAAGGATATTTTTTAAGGTCAATACCTTAAAATTTCAAATTCTCCCTTTTCTTCAACAACTGCAGAAAAAGTATCAGTCCAATCTCCACAACAAATATAAGTAAATCCATCAAAATCTCTTAAATTTGCGTGGTGTATATGACCACATATAACACCATCAGCAAATTTATAATTGTTAATTACATAATTTGCAATATCAGTTTCATATTCATTGATATAATTTTTACCTCTAGGAAGATTTTTTAAAAAATTAACAAGAGATACATTAAGTGTTCTCTTTAAAAAATTATTTAATGGAGTAATAGTCTCATATCCCCAGTTCATAAAATATTGTTTCCAAGATCCAGATGAATATTGTGAATACTTATCTCCGTGAATACAAACAAACTTTTTATTATTTGTTGTTGTATGAATATACCTATCACAAAAAGAAATATTACCAAATTTAGAAGAAATATTATCCTTAAAGTGTTTTCTAAATACACAATCGTGATTTCCAAAAACATAAACAATTTCTATTCCTTTTTTAGAAATTTCTATTATCTTTTCAACAGCTTGTGTATGTTTTTTTCTCCAACGAGTATTATATTTTTCTAAGCAATGAATATCTAATATATCACCAACAAGAACAAGTTTTTTAGTTTTCAAATTACTCAAAAACTTTAAAAACTTATCAACATTGCACCGATCTGTACCTAGATGGACATCAGATATAAAAACTGTATCGTACATTATGATTTCTTTTTCTTTTCTGGTTTAGTATATCCGTATGATTTTGGATTGATTGTCCCTTCCGTCCAATCAATAGATAAAACATTTTTGTACTTATCATAATAATAATCAAAAACTTCTACTGTAGAACCACATTGGACAATATCATATTTTTGTTCATCATCTAAAACATATTTTACAATATATGAATTTATAGGAAGGCTCTTACTTTTAGCAAGAGATTGATCACAGTCTTGATGTATAATTTTCAAATTTACCTCCAAGTTATTTTAGCTACGACCACCCCAAATAATATCAGGATATGCTTCAGAAACTAAATCTTTTGTGATTTTATTATATTTTGTTTCAAGTTTTTTATCTTTAACCAAGCAAAGAATTTCTGCTTCTATTGGATGAAGACCTTCAAGAATTTGAATAAACATTGTTTCTCTGCGAAGTGGTGCAAGAGAATCATTTCCACCTTTAATAAAATTATAAAATCTTTTAAATTCTTTACGAATAGTAGTCCTTTCTTGTTTTAAGTCAGAGGCACTACCTAAAGAAGTAGTACCATTATAATCCATTGTATCAACAAGAGTTTCTACTTTATTTGATAAGGTTCCAATATTAGTTTGCTCATCCTTTAGGTTTGAATATGGAACATCCCCAGGAGGAAGAACAGTAATAACACTATCATCAAAGTTCCAAATAAAAATTGACTTTAGTGATGGATGTTCATATCTCCTAAGAAATTCAACTCTTTTAGCGACTGTTCTTTGCTTATTTACAAGTTCAAGAACTTCAAACAAAAATGGGTTTGCTGGAAGTTGAACAACTTCTTGTTTTTCTCTTTTAACTGTTACTTTTCTAGTCTTTGATGTAATTGGCATTGTTTTTTACGAAATCAATATAAAGTACTATGTTTTTTAATCTTCATCATCTAATTCTTCATCAAATTCATTATCAAAAAAACCTTCTTGAAATTTTACAGAAATAACTTCATCTGGAATAACATTTCCATCTTCATCAAAAAACTCAGGATGCAACCATCCGCTATTTCTTGCTTGAACCTCAAAAGAATGCATTTTGGCTAACCAACCGACCACTCCACCAATACATAAAAATAAAAAACTAACTAAACAAAAAAGAGTAAGTTCTGGTGTGGTCATTTTACTTCTCCGAGAAATTTTATTTTACTTTTTATTACGAATTGAAAGTTCAAAATTAATTTTAATTTCTCTTTTAAAGAAAGAAAAAACTTGATTAATTATGAACTTTCCCTTTTGAAGTTCTTTTGTTTTGGTTTTTTCCCTCCTGCGAAGCATTAATTCAATACCACGATTCAAATCGTGGTTCATATCTCTATTTATAGAACCCATTAGATATTATTTTGTGAATATATTGTAAAATTCATAAGTATTATAAGATTTACATTAATTTATATAAGAAAAAAGGAGGGGTTTTAATCCTCCTTTATTATATCACCTTTTGAGAAATAAAACTCAAAGTGCTCTAATTGCCACAGTTGCTTCATCCATCTTGGTTTGTGCTTCTGCTTCTTTTGATGCTGCTGTTGCTTCATCTTCAGCATTTCTTGCTTCCATTGCCTCACCATAAAGTGCTAGTGCTTCAGAATAAGGAGTCCAAACAGTATTATACTCGGTCTCGGTCAAAACTTGAATACTATTCTTACCACATTCTTCAGTTACAGTGGAAACATTAGTTGAATCTGGAAGTTCTGCAAGCATTACATCAACTCCATCAGAATCAGACAACCAAACTTTTACACCAAGTCCTTCATATTCTTTCCAAGGATGTCTTTTGTATTTTGGATTTGATGTTGTCTCACAGCAAAAGGTATTGTGATCATCATCAACATAATAGTGTTTAATATAT
>Ga0099849_1000932_pt1 | contig 13672 bp, 13 predicted proteins | sample CB_VirMetaG_4_FD_78177 | JGI IMG/M metagenome (GOLD analysis project Ga0099849, IMG submission 78177) | Freshwater to marine saline gradient viral communities from Chesapeake Bay - CB_1508_1M Viral MetaG | ecosystem: Environmental > Aquatic > Marine > Coastal | place: USA: Chesapeake Bay... | reverse complement strand
GCTCCTCCTTGTTTGCTAAATGTTGTGCTTCTACGTCATCTTTGCTCTGGCCCGTGTAGGCAACAGCTAGATGGTTGTCTATAAGCGCTTGGTTTAGATCCACGCCATCTGCAACGATAACGCCTAGAACTCTACCGAACTTCCCTTTCTTATCTAGTTTTGTTTGTATTACTAATTTGTCAGCATGTAATATATGCTGTGCTAAAAAATCATAAGCTAGTTTGCCCCTGGCTTTTTCGTCTAAATCTTTTGTTCGTGATTCTGGCGTGTCGATCCCGTATAGTCTGACACGAGACTTGTATACAATGTCAAAGCCCAGGTCTATTTCACAATCGACCGTATCACCATCGACAATTCTAGTTACACCACACTTATACTCGTACATTGCTTATTTCTTTTTTTTATAAGTTTTACCTTGTTCAGGAGACGGTGTGCTTGGATTTACTTTCATTCGTCTTCTAATAATCCTGTCAGATATTCCTGCAGCATTTATTAACTTTGGTTTATAAGGTTTTAGCTCGTGGTCAATAACGTCATAAACTTCGTCTACTGATTTTACTTTACCTTTTTTACCACTACCTTTTGGTACTCTAGTTCCCATTATTTACCTACCTTTGCTTGTGCTTTTTTGTGTGCAGCACTAAAAGTATCACCTTTCATCATAAGGTTCTTCATGTATCTCATGTGTTGTGCACTGTGTTTTTTAGAATGCCTTTTCATACTTGCCTCTTGTCTTTTAGTAAGAGACTTTTTAGCTGTTGGCTTCTTTCCGGTTGTTTTTCTTTTGTACGCCATAGCTTATATTATCACGTTCCATCCATTTCTGCATACCCATAGAGCTGCCAGGTGTAAAAACCATCTAGGTCTTCTGTTGTTGTACCTGCCTTAAACCATTCAATCATTTGGTTGGTAGTTACACTGCCTAGTTGTATAAAACTTTCAGGTAGTTCTATTGCACTTTGTAGATAGTGATAATCTAAAGCACGTGTCTCTCGTGTAGTTATAGTTTGAGTATCATCAGCTTGATCTACTGCAGTTATATCTATCGTAACTTGCGACACTATAGGTGTATTATCAGTACCATTTTTAAATACAGTTTCGCAACTGACAAACTCGTAGGTGTAGTTAAAATTATGTATAGCCATTAGTTCCTCTTAATTACAGAATCTACAAGTATTCCATTTGCATAAAAATTATTGTGCTTAGTTTGAATTGCAAAGTTTTTCTCTGTACCAGGAAATCTTTCAATCGTTTTTATTTCTTCTAAAGCTCCACCTAAAACCCTCATCTTGTCTCCTACTTTTAACTCATTAACTTCTTGTTTATAGTTAAGTAGTGTTGCTTCTGGATTAATAGATGCTTTTGATCCATCTTCCAGATAAACAGGGTGATCTTCAGTCATAATTAAATTATTTACTTTATAGTCCACATCTCTTTCTGCTATTATTAAATCTGTTACTTCTGTAAGTTCATCTTGACCTGTTTCAAAATTATGTGAAACCACTCTATCTCCAATATTTATATCATAAATACTTTTCATATCTTCTCCTGTTGCTATCAACATACTTTCGTGTACACAACATAATGGACAACCGCCCTCACCGCCTGGTGGGCCTGGTGGGAATGGTGGTGGGCTAGATGATTGTGTTGTAACTGTGTAGGTATCTGAAATACCAGCAATGCTTAAGGTAGAGCTAACGCTAGCTCCACTAGAAGAACTACTTGTTACTCTTAACGCGACTGTATCACCACTAGAAGCTGTAAAAGTACCCGCACTTGTATAACTACCTCCATTAAGACTATAACTACCTCCGGTCACTGTAGCAGTACCACCACTAAAGCCAGAACCAGACAATGTAATAGTATTTGAGGTGTAGACAGTACTTGTAGATGCGCCAGTAACATCTGTAAAGGTGAACTGAGTAGGCTGGTTAAGTGCAAGTCTAGTAAAAGAATATTCTACGCTAGATAAGTACCTAGTTCCTCCGTCACCTTGGGCTAGTATATATAAATAAGTTGTAGTAGCGTTGCTGCTGGTTTTTTTAAAATTAAAACTCAACTGAGCTATTGCATAGGTGCTACTGAACCTATCTATCTTACTCCAATATTTACTAGCTCCACTAACAAACTGAGCGCTACCTGTAGTAGCTATAGGCACAGAATTAGAAGTACCGTCTAGTGTGCCTTCATCGTAAGCAAAGTCATTTCTAAGGTCATTACCAGAACCTCCATAGGTTCCATCTCCTACTATTATACTTAAAGTTTTAACTTGGCCAGTACCACCAAAAACCCTAACGTAACCTTGATATATGCCCGGCTCTGTTCCAATAGAGCCTACACGTTTTAGTCGTAATGTGTCGTTAGCAAAACCACCTATTGTGCTACCACTAACAGTGTTTGCAGTAATAGGTAAAACTAAATCAGTAACATTAATACGGGCAGCATCTATTTGACCAGTCGTAATACGTGAACCGTCGATCGTGGTTGACCCACCTGAACCAAGGTCCGAGGACACTATAACATCGGCATCTAACCTAGCAGCGTCAATAGTACCCGTGGTTATATTTGCACCGTTAATGGTTGTCGAACCACTAGTAGATAAATCAGTAGATTGTATAAACGAAGCATCAATACGTGCAGCGTCTATAGTGCCCGCTGTTATACGTGCAGCATCCATACCACCTGTGGTAATCTTGTCCGCAGATAGATTACCTATCTGGGCATTTTGTATAGCACCATTTTTAATAAAAGCAGTATCTATATATACACCAGCTGGGTTGCCATTAGCGTCTGTACTGGTAAGAACAGTAAAAGGTGTAACGTTACTACCGTGTGGGTTACGTATAGTTACCTGGTTTGCTTCAAATACTATGTTAGATGTAGAAGTATTGTTCTGTTCGTTACCAGAACTATCTACCATCAAGTACATACCAGCAACAGCACCATTAGCATTAACTGCTACACCATAGCCAGCCTGAGCAGAGGTACCATTTGCTATAGCGTTTTGTAAAGATGTAACACTAGCAGAGTTATTGCCTACGCTAGTATTTAAGCCAGATATAGAAGTAGCTTGTGAACTTATGTCACTCTCGGTTTGTGTAACCCTAGTATCTATAGCACTGATTGCACTAGCATTAGCTGATAAGCCAGTTGATGAATCGTTTATTGCAGATTGTATACTAGTAATAGCGCCAGCGTTTGTAGAAATATTATTACCCTGCTGTGTAACTGTGCTTGATAAATTTGACAAAGCAGTAGAAGTAGCTGCAACGCCAGTCGAACTATCGTTTACTGTAGTTTCTAGAGCGATTATATTATTAGCGTTAGTAGATATATCAGTCTCGTTAGCTGTTACTCTGGTATCTAAACCACTAATTGCACTAGCATTGGCCGCTAAGCCAGTTGATGAATCGTTTATTGCAGATTGTATAGACGCTATATTGGTAGCATTAGTAGATATATTACCTGTATTAGTTGCTACCGTACCTGTTTCTAACGTGGTTATAGCGCTAGAGAGTGCTGATAAACCAGTTGATGAATCGTTTATTGAAGATTGTATAGACGCTATATTGGTAGCATTTGTACTTATGTCGCCTTCGTTAGTTGTTACTCTGGTATCTATAGCACTAATTGCAGAAGCATTAGCCGCTACACCAGTAGTCCCATTGTTTACTGTAGACTGTAAAGTTGCTATGTCACTAGCGTTAGTAGCTATGTCGCCAGTGTTTGTTGCTACTGTGCCTGTTTCTAGTGTATTTATGGCAGTAGAAAGTGCTGATAAGCCAGTTGATGAATCGTTTATTGCAGATTGTAAAGACGCTATATTGCTAGCATTAGTAGATATATTGCCCGTGTTTGTTGCTACTGTGCCTGTCTCTAAAGTAGTTATAGCGCTAGAAAGTGCTGATAAGCCAGTTGATGAATCGTTTATTGCAGATTGTAAAGCCGCTATATTGCTAGCATTTGTACTTATGCCGCCTTCGTTAGTTGTTACTCTAGTGTTTAAACCACTAATAGCACTAGCGTTAGCTGCTACACCAGTAGTCCCATTGTTTACTGTAGACTGTAAAGCCGATATATTGCTAGCATTAGTAGATATATTTCCTGTGTTAGTCGCTACTGTACCTGTCTCTAACGCGGTTAAAGCACTAGAAAGTGCTGACAAGCCAGTTGATGAGTCATTTATTGCAGATTGTATAGACGCTATATCACTAGCATTTGTAGCTATGTCACCTGTATTAGTCGCTACTGTACCTGTCTCTAATGTATTTATGGCACTAGAAAGTGCTGATAAACCAGTTGATGAGTCATTTATTGCTGAGTTTATGGAACTAATATCACTAGTGTTTGTGCTAGTAGCATTTTCTGTGTTAGTTACTCTAGTAGTTAATTGTGATAAAGCAGTAGCAGTAGCTGATACTCCAGTAGAGCTATCATTTACAGTAGTTTCTAAGTTTGATATTGCAGTCGCTTGGCTAGCATTAGTAGAATTTATAGTAATAATAGAACCTTGAGCACTGGCCATAGCAGTAGTTAGATCGGACCCGGTAAAGCTAGCAGATCCTATTGTTGACACGAGACTTGAATCTCTAGCTTTCTCCCAACCATTGTTAGAACTGTTACGTACGTATGCTTGGTTGTTATCATCTGTGTCTATCCAGATATCATGTGCCTGTAAAGCAGAGCTATCATCTCTAGTGGTAGGTGCACTAGTGCTTTGTATAACTTGAGTAGCTCCTGTTACTGCGTTACTAGCAGCAGTAGCAGCAGAGTCAGCTGTTGCTTGGGCATCGTCAGCTGCGTCTTGGGCATCGTCAGCTGCAGTTTGCGCATTGTTAGCTGCAGTTTGTGCATTGTTAGCTGCTGTCTGTGCGGTCGCTGTAGCTGTGTCTAATGTGCCTAACGCACTAGCAAGACTAGAAGTATTACCATCTACTACTACTTGCATGTCATTTTGTAAATTAGCAAAACCAGGTAAGTTGGCTAGTTCTTCACTAAGCTGTTGCATGACTGCGCCTACGTCAACTGCTGTAGTAGCAGACGTGCCTTCGGTATCGTTCCAGGGGCCAGCTACATCAGACGCAGTTACATATCTAACCCAGTAATAATATGTTTGGTTGTATCCGACTTCGTCCGTGTAAACAAATGCATTGCTGGTTGCTATACGTACGGCACCACCAAGAGCATTGTCTTGGGATCTCCATATCTCTGAGTAAGCATGGTTGCCGTAACTAGCTTTAGTCCAAGATAAAGTTATAGATGTAAATGCAGCAGAAGCTTCTAATGTACTAGGGGCAGGGGGCGGAGTTATAGAACCACCAGAGCCTGGAGGCTGTGATATACCACCAGATACACCTACTTTTTTGTTTGTTACTTGTACTATGCCATTGTCTGATAACTCTCTAAGAGTAACAGCTCTATCTAATGGGTCACCACGTCTGCCCAGTCTAACTTCTAAAGCTTCTTTAATAGACTCTAAAGCAAGTTTTAGTTCTCTATCGGTTTTAGGTGGTATATTCTTAAGAGCAGGTAATTTTGTTTCAGCCATTATGCCTCTCTTAATTCAGCTATGTTCTCTCCGATACAGATTTCATTTACAGTTGTTGCGCCTTCTACTTCCATAGCAAATGTATTATGAACACTGGCCGGTAAACGAACCATAGGTTCGGTTATAGATGTAGCACTAAAACTAGGAGTAGTTCCCGTTACACTATATACATTACCACTAGTAGATATAGTAGCGTTGTATATAACACTACCATCTCCATATATCTTTATTGTTACTGGATATGCTTCTGCATCTACTTTAGCAAAACCAAAACTTGTAGGTTTAGGAAGTGCATATTCTTTTGACTTCCAGTTGTAAGTTAAAGCTGTACTACTACCTTGAAACTTTTTAATTTTATTACCTATGATTATATAAAGCTCGTTGTCATCTGGGTCAGTAAAACCACCGCGTATTAAAGCACTTGCATCTAAATTTACAAAAGCATTAGCTTCTTCTCTAGGGTCAAAGATAAAGCCACCATAACCAGAGCCCGTGCTATAGAATCCTACATATCTACCTTGCCATTTAAAACCAGTAATAGTAGAAGGATAATAACTAGCTTGCCATTGTGCTGGTGTAAGTAAGTTTTGAGTTATAACAGTTGCAGTTGCACCCTGAACTGCAGTAAGCCCATCAGGGCCTGCATACATAATGTATTCACCCATATCTACCATAGACCTTTTGCTTAAACATGCTTCACCTGACTCTATTTTTATAGCAACCATAGAAGAAGGATCACTACCGGTAATTAAATAAGGTGTGCTTTGGGTGCCTACAATAACACCATTAGCAGTCACAGCTATACTAACAATAGGTTCATCTATAGCAATCCTATAATCAGTAGGCCAGGCATGAGGTTGAAAAGGTTCACTAAAACAAACTCTTTTTCCAGTAAAACCAACTAATATACCACCAGGCATAGAAACTAAGCCTTTTAAGGGACCATCTGGATACAAAGCAGTATCGTCATCTGGTGGTGCAATCCAATTGTTTGATGGTATAACTTCAGCTAGCTCATTGTTTTTAGAAGTATCTGTGTAAGATGTAGCAGATAAAACAAGTTCTGCTACAAATTGAAACTCTGTTGTATTAGAACCTGTATTGGATCTGTAGATTCTTTTCTTTGTTAGATTAGTATTAGTAATACTTGTGGATGTTTCTAGATTAGATAAATTTACAGACATATTATCATCTGTAGTTATGACTGTAGAAGCTGGTGATGGTGGACCTTCTTCTCCATATGCAGATACAAATGTATATATATAAGAAGTTTCATAATCTAACTCTGCGTCTGAGTTAGAACCAAAACCAACACCATTAGCTGAACTGCTACTATCCCCACTAGAAGTTGCTGCTGCGGACAAAGTGACTGTCAAAGTGCTGTCACTTGGCACACTTTTAATTTTATAAGTACCATTTATATTATCAGCAGTCACTCCATTCGAGGCGCTAAAACCAGAAATTACAACATATTCACCTACGCTAGCCCCATGAGCTGCAGCACTACCACTAGTGTTAGTTGTTATGGTTATAGTAGAACTTTCATTAACAAAGGTTATAACTCCATCAAACTCTACTTCAGCTCTCGCTGCTACAGTAGGAGCAGTAGTTGGAGCAGGAATACCTAATCGGTATGCAGCATTAGGATACACACTACCACCTATAACATCAGAACTTCTACCCATTTTAGGATAAGACTGACCCGACCAATAAATCGTGTCGTTGTTATCCCCAGGTATTGGACCACGTACGACGTTTACATCTTCATCAAACTGTAGCCAACGTTCTGGGCTATCTGTGTATTTGTATATAGATTGTCTACTAGAATTAGAAAGAGTGAGAGTATCAGAATTGTCATTAATTGGCACTAAACGACCACTCTCAAGGTTTACATCCGTAGCTACTGTAGCTAGTTCATCTCTTAAGAGTCTTGGTGAAGTCCTGGGTGCAAGACCTCCAAATGTTTTAAGTTTAATATAGGCCATTTATTCATTATACAGTATTCAGAACTGATTCTTGCAGTTCTCGACTCCTTCTTCCTACTTGTTTAAACCATCTGCTGTCTTCCATTTCAGCAGCCATTCTTTTCCAATCATGTTCTTTACACGCTGCTAGCATGTTGCGGAACTTAGAAAGTCTAGTTCCTCCTAGATTAAAACACATATTTACTAATACGTGTTGGATATTTTCAGGCAAGTTATAAAAATCTTCTTCACTACCAAACACGTGCAATGTTTCATCTACATGTTTAATAAAGTCATCCTCATAATACAAGTCTACAACTTCTTGGCTTACAGGTGTGCCTACTTCCCAGTTATACTCTGGGTCTTCCGGCTTACATAAATGCCCTACGCCAAGTGTTTTATAGCCTAAGCTATCTTTATATATTTCTAAGACCTCACCTTCGTGTCTTTTAATCTCTTCTTTTAGTAATTGTATATTCATGGGGTTATTATCCTGTCGTCTACTGCTTTGATATTGTCTTCTTTCATAAAGACTTGCAGTTCTGTGACAACTGTTTTTTGTGCTGCTTCTACCTTTTTAAGGTTAAAACTAGCATCCTGCCATTCGCTTTGTAGTCTAACTAACATGTTAAACTGCTCAGCTACACGGTCAGTCATTTTAGATATCTCGTATTGTTTACCATCAAAGTTGATTACTTGTGGTATTTGCTGTTCGGCTTTCTTTGCCATGGTTACCTCCTATAATAAATTAGACCCAATGATAAGTAGATACACACCTATAATCATTGTGGTGAATTTAGTGTCCATACGGTCAAACTTAGCATCTCCTTTATCTAAGCGTTTTTCAATAGCAGAGTATCGAATGTTGCACTCTCTTTCGTGCGCTTCGATCTTTGCTAATGTTTCTCTAACCGTGGCCATAAAGAGATTATAGGCCAAAAAGAGCTGTAACGCCAAATGATACGCCTGCAAACATCAATAATATTTTGACTGGCAGTAGGAAGATAAAAAATACTCTAGCTATTTTACGTTTTGTGGATATTTCTGACCAAGGTGGTAGCCCTGGTGGGTTTCTTAAATCTATCATGTTATCTCTATCATGTAGATACCAGTGCCTAATGGAAATGGGTTACCAGAACTGTAAAGACCTGAAATCCCGTGCCCAGCTGACCAAATACGATAGTTACCAGAAACAGTACTAGTCCATGAGTAAATTAGAGGCGCTGAGCCTGCAGTGTCACTACGGTTAACAGTAGAGGTACCGTTATAAAAAGTAAAATTACCTGAGGTAGTTGTCCCGCCGGGATAAAGATTTCGAATATAGATTGTATTCCAATCAGTATCGGCTATATTACCACCGCCGCCACTATTATAAACAACAAATTTTAGTGTCCCTCCTAGAAGAGCATCTTCAGCACCTATGCCTGCTAATTGGTCACCAGAGCCAAAACCTGCAATCCCATTTAAAGAGGGCATAGTTTGGTTAGTAGAACCAAGTCTAAAACTGCCTTGTGCAGTAGAAGACCCATCCGCTCTAGCAACCGCTGCCGCACCAGCAGTAAAAGCCCCTGTAAATGTATAACTAGTTGCTCCTTTACTAGATCCTGTAGTATAAGTATTTGAAGCTGAGATAACACCGCCAGTCTCTCCAAAATCTTGATATTGAATAGTAGAGCCACTAGGCACAACTACTGCGTTATTGCCTGAGCCTTGGTTAAGCAAAGGTGTCATTCTTCTATAGTCATTTACTCCAATGTTAGAATTAGATTTAGCTGAAACACCTTGATCAGGCGTACGATACACCGATGCTATTTCTGCAGCATCTATATTACTGTTTGTAAACCATCCTGCCATTTAACTTTTTATCTCCATTTCAAACACATCAAAAGTAACGCTATATTCAGATTTTATACCATGCCAAGTTTGTTCGCCACTAGAATAATCTTGAGTTTCTTGTCCTACATAACGACAAGTACTATAGTCTCTAATGTTACATTCTTCTATTGAACTAAAGTAAGCAGCTACTGCTTCAACACTTTGTTTCATAGGGCCCCCTATATCTACGTATGTGCGTTCTAAAGTTACGCCCTCTGCTAAATAACTAGCCCCTCTAGCATTCTGAAACTCGTATCTAAATAAATAGTTTTTAGTGCCTTGGGCATCGGGCCTAAATAAAGTATTGCACATATGTATTGTTGTGCCTTCTACTTCACAAAAAGATAAATTTACAGGGTAGCCATCGAGTAGCATACAGTACAACCGTCTGCCTGGTGCATTTTCTGGTTTTGTATCTGACGCATAAGATAAAGCTATGTTAAACCAATGGTCAGTTAGAGTTCCTATACTAGCATTTGCTATTTCTTCTTTTGTGTAATCTGCCCCAGGATACGCAAAAGTGCCTTTGTCAAAATAAACTTTTGAATGTTCTACGAAACTTTGCAGAACTCCTGCTTCCCTAAGTTCCGTAAGTTTTGTGCTGTCTAAAACTACGTCTTGAAATACCATGCCTCAAAGTATATCACCTGCGTATCTTTGTGACCATATTGTAAGACTATACTTAGTGCCTTGGGTTAGTTCTAAACACTCGTGCGGGTGCGTTACCGCCCCTGGAAACAAAAGCAGTTTTCCAACCGGTATATCTTTGTTGCTTATATTTTGTCTCGGGAAGTTTAGCTCACCACCAACATAATTATCATTTAGTTTAACAGAGCCAGTTACATAAGAAGCGTCATGATGTAGACCTAGTTTAGTCTGTGAATCAATAGAGTACTTAAGCATAAAAGCATCTCTTAGCCCATACATTTCTAACGGTTTCCAGTAAGGTTCAACAATAGGTTTTATATGCCCCATCCAATGTCTTTCTAATTCTGCAAATAAATTTATTTCTTTTAGTCTAAGTTCTTGTGCAGGAAACTTATCATACTCCAAGCTTTTCCATTCATTGTGCTGTTCTGCTATTTCTATTAGCCTTTGGCACTGATGTTCTGACATAAAATCAACTAGGATCATGTCTTTATCTAGTATTTCATAGTTTTGTGTTGGTGTATGAAACAGGTTTAAACTAGTTGGGTAAAGCTCACTGTAGATGCGCTCGAAAGTCTTTTTAGCTACTTCATCCCCATTTCCATGGTAAATACAAGGACAACAAGTAGTAGCAGGATTATGTAATTGGTCTCCTAGTGTTGTTATTCCTGTGTAATGTGTTTGGAATATGTAGCACTCTACATCTAAACCTATGTCATAAAGGCCCTCTAGATAAGCTTTTTGACAAAACAATTGATCATCTTGGTGGTCTTCTATAGAGTCATGCCTTAGTAGTTTTTTTACTTCTCCTACTTCTCCTATGAACGTGCCAGAGTTAAGGTACCTATAGTCTGTATGTACGTTAGGAAACTGGTTTCCTATACTAGGGTCAGGCCAACAAGTAGTTTCTGCACTAAAAATAATCTTGTGTCCCATATCCAAATAACGCTCTTTTATAGTTTCTAAGTTATCAGAATAAAAAACATCGTACGCATCTGTGAAGAGTAAAACATCCGTGTCCGGAAGTTCTTCTATGCGGTTTTTAAGTATATTTATCTTCTGGCCACCCCCTGGTCCTGTCATGTCTGAGCCTCTCCACTCAACACCTTTGCCCCAGTTATTTATACTTATCCCTTTATTCTCTGCAGAACTGTATAGTTTCTGCATTTTACTTTCATCCGTTCCTATAGTTACAACGTGTATATTCATTCGTCTATCCTCCCTAATGTCTGAAGACAATTTACTAACGTTTACTTGATTGCAAACATCTTTTTGTAAAGCAAGAGCCATAAGACTCTTAGCTTGTATGAGTTCTGGCACATACTCATCTACTGGTATAATACCATTTTCCATAATATCTGTACCCAAAAGCTTTTTTGCACCTTTAGGACTTAAACAATATCCTGTTAAGTTATATGGATACCAGGGTCTTTCTAACTTATCATCTAGTTTTATAACAAAATCAGGTTCATTTTCATTACGTTGTAGGTACAACATATCCCAATATCCGATAGTATGTTCGTAAAAAGCTTCATCCCATAGGTCTACATTAGCTATAGCATCATCTTCTAATACCATAATCGGCTCATTAAGCTCTACGCATTTCTTCCAAGCTTTTTGATGTGATAAAAAACAAGCTACTTCTGCAGGTACTATGGGCCTATGTTGAAAAGGGTCTATCCAATTCGGTCGTGTTTTGTATCCAGACATGTCATTTTGTCCGTCTACAGCTTTTATAAATTCATAAGGCTCTAATATCTTATTGTTTTCTATGAAATGTTCTTTACGGTCAGTTCTACGTTCTAAATTTATAACAAATTTTTTCATTAGTTAGCGTTGGTTGCTACGTCTATAGGATAAATCCAAGAGTTTATATTCATAGAAATACGCTCACCACTCTCTATTGGTGTTACTTTGTGTTCTAGGCCTGGTCCAAAAATAACAAGTCTGTTTGTTTTTGGTATTATGCGCATGTTGTTATCAAATACAAGCTCGCCGCCTACTAAGTCTTTAATGTGTGGATAAAAAACTATGGAACAAATAGGAAAGTGACTTTGTCCTGTTTTAAGAAAAGTAGCTTCGTCTCTATCTTGATGCCAACCAGGCATACCATTTCTATGAAACCAAATGTCATAGCCAACTTGTCTACTAAAATCAAAATAATTAGCAGCAGTATTCATTAACCTGTTTGCTACAATAGAGTTTACGTGTTCTTCACCTTTGTTGTAGTACGAATGATACACGTTAGAATCTATACCAGTTAAAGTTTCTGGGAAAAATATTCTATCAATTACTATTATCATTTAAACTTCGGTCCTTCTACCCAGGCTACTAAAGATTTACGTATGCCTTTAGTTACAGGTTTTACAGTGTGTTGCAAAGGTGAAGGAAAACAAAACACGGTACCACGTTCTTTTAAGGCAACAGGGTCTGGAGCTTCATATTGAGCGTCTAATAAAAACTCTCCTCCTTCATAGTCTGTTGGAGAACTTAATTGTATAGTGACGCTAATTTTTCTATCAAAAGCTGTTGCGTTGCCCCAGAAAGTATCAAAGTGCCAGTCGTAATACCCCTCATCAGTTCCATTATAAATAGTGTATTGAATATCTTCTAGATGACAAATATCAAAACCAAATGCAGCTTTATTAGCTCTCATAGCATACCTAAATACTAATTGATTAATCCACTCTATATGTCCTGCCCAGCGTACTTCAGATCTTCTAACTTCTGTATTTATTCTTTTAACAGCTTGCCCTGCACCATAGCCAACTTCTGCCTGCATAGGTTGTAGTTGTTCGCAGTCTTTAATTATTTGGTCACAAATAGCAGGACTAATTCCTCCCCGCCACATTTGCCATATTTGATTCATAACACCTCCTGTGTTTTATTCTTTGTTAGCTAACTCTTTTATTGCCTCAACTAGTAATGGGATTAGTTTTTCATACCAGATGGTTAAGTACTCATCACTTATAGGAGCCTCTGTAACGACTTCTGGCATAATCTTTTGTACTTCTTGAGCATTTAGACCTACCTGACGTTTATTGTTGTCATAGCCTAATTGCTTAGCTAGTTCATTCTCTTTGTAGTAGTAACCTGTTAACTGTAACACTTTTTCAAGTGCATTATCTATAGGGCCTTCAAATTCTTTTAGTCTTTCGTCTGAATAGTAAGCAGTAATGTTGTTGGTAGCCCTAATCTCACCAGCAGTTCCACTTCCAGCTGTTCCCACACCAAGACTATTTACTTGGGCGTTTGAGTTTGTGGTAAATCCACCTGCTGGTCCGGTAGCTCCTGTTGGGCCTGTTGGGCCTGTAGGTCCTGCACCACCTGTTCCACCTGTAGCTCCAGGTTCACCTTTTTGACCTTTAGCGCCTGTACCACCTGTAGGCCCAGTTGGTCCTGTTCCACCTGCTGCTCCAGTTGCTCCAGTTGGTCCAGTTGGTCCTGCTGAACCAGTTGGTCCTGTTCCACCTGTAGCACCAGTCTGTCCTTTTTGTCCTTTAGCACCTGTTCCACCTGTTGCACCTGTTGGGCCTGTAGGTCCTGCACCACCTGTAGCTCCAGGTTCACCTTTTTGACCTTTAGCACCTGCTGAACCATTTGACCCTGCGGGACCTGTAGGTCCTGTACCACCTGT
>Ga0099849_1000931_pt1 | contig 13680 bp, 5 predicted proteins | sample CB_VirMetaG_4_FD_78177 | JGI IMG/M metagenome (GOLD analysis project Ga0099849, IMG submission 78177) | Freshwater to marine saline gradient viral communities from Chesapeake Bay - CB_1508_1M Viral MetaG | ecosystem: Environmental > Aquatic > Marine > Coastal | place: USA: Chesapeake Bay... | reverse complement strand
TTGAGAATTTTGGTTTGAAGATATTGAAAGGTGAGAAGGAAGCTGTGTCTCTTGGGTTAATTAGAGCTGCTATAAGGACTATGCCTAAACAGGCTACCAAAGAGATGGTTGAAGCTCACCTAAACAACACCATAAAGAGATACGCTATAGGCGTTCTTGAAGGAACTATAGGTGAAGCTGAAACAGGATTTTTACAGTCATTAGCTGAAGCTGGCATTGAAGAAAGTTATGATGCATTAAAAGGAACTGACTTTTTCGATAACGGGTCAGTTATGGACGTGTTTGCTACCGCTGCCATGGATGGTGTTATCGAAGGTATTGGCGGTACGATGATGAAGAGTGTAACGGGCGTGTCTGAGTTTGTTACCAATGAAGAAAGGACTTCGCAAAGAATAGATAAGGCTCTATGGCAACATCTTGAGTTATCATTGAAGATGCCACAGATATCAGGAGAAGTAGCTCCGATGCTTAACGCTATGGTTAAGACAGGGAAGGTCACCCAAAAACAAGCTGATGAGATATTAAAAGGTTACAACGAAGCGAAGTCTGCTTATGATGCCATACCGGACAACATAAAAGGAGACAATAGGAAAGATACTTGGTCTTTATTGATAGAGAGAAATAAGCTTCAAGAGAAGATAGACTCTAAAGACGAAAGCTTAACTGTAAAGGACGTTCTCAAAGTCGCGGGTATAAACCTTCAACTAAAGTATATGGCTGAAGGTATGACGCTTAAAAAGGCTACTGACGCAGCAAATGCGGAGATTAAAGAGATGTCTGAGAACGCAGATAAACCGATTATCTCAGAAGCACCTAAAGAGCCTATTACTAAAGAAGAAGACCCCGAAGAAGAGATTGTAGAAGACCCCGAAGAAGAGACTGAAGAAGAAACCATCGTTGAATCGATACAAAGACAGGGCAAGGAGATTCTAGATGGGCTTAACCAAGAGATGGATGAGAGAAGAATTGATGCCACTCTTGATAAAATCACGAAATCTAAAAAGCTAAAAGCAGTATCGGATAAAATAGCCAATGGAGAGTCTGTTAACATAAATGAGATTGACGAAGCCATCAATGAAGCTTTGGCGTTAGCTGACGAGATTCAAGCTGATGAAACACTATCACAAGAAAGCAGAAACCTGCTTGAAGATTTGGTATTAGAAGAAGTAGCTAAAATTGACAATTATGACAATACAACAGAAACTGAAACTCGCAAAATTGCCGAAGCAAAAACAAGTAGAGTTTGTAAAACTACTAAGAGAAATGCAGAAGCAAAAGAGCCAAAAAGCTTAGGAGGTAAGAAAGCAAAATTTAGAGATAACAAAGGCGGTGGTTTCACAGGCCAAATTACAAAGCAAGAAGGACCAGACGGTAAGACCTACTACATTATAGATTCTAAGAAAACTTCTGAAAAAACAGGAAGAAACAAGGTTATCCTTGGCGAAGTAGGTAAAGCACTTACTGATGGCGAAGTAAACTTTGATGAAACAGGATATCCAACAAGCGTAACCTTTAACAAGGGTAAGGATAATGAAGTAACAATACAGGAAAAAGATGTTGCTGAAGACTTCTTCATTGAGCAAGGAAAAGCCATGGAAGTGGAAGGTCAGTTTTTTGAAGAGACCTATTTAGAGTTTACCGGTGAAGAGCAAGTCGAAGTAGGTACTAAAAGAGAGCCTACCGCTAAAGATGACATAGAATACAGGAAGAAGACAAGAAAGTTCGTTGGTGCTAAAGAGATAAAGACAGAGCCTAAGAAAACCGAGCCTAAGGCTAAAGAAGCACCTAAGAAGACCGAACCTAAAAAAACTGAGAAGAAGGTTGAAGAGAAACCTAAGGCTAAAGAAGAGCCTGTAGAAGAAATACCTGTAGAATTCGTCCCACCGTCTAAGAAAGGTAAAAAGAAAATAAGTCCTACACAAGCAAGGGCAGAGATGAACAGGGCGAGAACCGCATTGACTCGTTTTGGTATAAGAGTAGTCGAGACTGATGGTCCGAACCAATTCAATCCCGAGACAAATACCATGTACATCAACCCGAATCAGGCTCTTGGTACTACAGTGGGTCACGAATCATTTCATGGTGTATTGTTAAACGTGCTTCTTGATGGCTTGAAAAAAGGGCGAGAGATATCCGATGATGAAGAAGCTGCTATAACCGAAGCCACCAACAAAATGCTCTCAGCATTAAAACAGGCTTTAAGTGAAGAAGTAAGCCCTGAAGAGTATGCCAAGCTTGAAGGTAGACTTAATGAGTTTACAGACCAATACAATGACCAAAGCATAAAGTCTGAAGAATGGATGTCTGAACTTACAGGTATCCTATCATCAGTCAAGGAGAAATTAGATGCCCTACCACAAAAGGTGGTGTCTGCATTAAAGGAATGGATCAACGATATCCTTGTTGCTCTTAACCTAAAAGCTGACCGAGATTTCAATGCTGAAGATGCAAAAGACCTTATCAACTCCATAGCTCTTGCGGTAAGGACAGGAGAGTCTATAAAAATTAAGAAGTCTACTCAAAGGCGTATTAAGAAGTTAATGCCAGCCGAACTTCACCTTAAAAAGAATAAGGAGCAGGTTATAGACAAGGCGGTAGAAGAAGAGCAGCTTAGTAAAGATGAAACCCAGGCTATTGAAGAAGAGATAGCTGAAGAAGAAGAAGCTGAAGAAGAGATAGCTGAAGAAGCGAAAGCAAATCAAAAAAACAAATCGCATCAAAAAGTAAAAGAATACCTTAAGAAGGCAGTTGCAGGTCTTGTCGAAGTTAAGAATGCGATAGTAAAACGTGTAGTTGATAGGATAGCCAAGAAGGTAAGAAGGTTCATGATAGGTGTGATGCTTGTGTCATCTTCACTATACGGCACTGGTCAAATAGCTCAAAATCCAAGAGTTAATGATTATATAGCTCAAAACATCAATGAAGATATAGCCAATGTGGCTAATATGCCTATCAAAGATATATTTCAGTTAGTACCTAATGCGTTTGACAAGTTTACTAAGACGGGTTCTTACGCAGAGTCAGACTCTGAAATAATGTGGATTGTTGATGAAGAGTTAGGAGTACCTACCGCACAGGTAGACACAACTACCAAAGTTGGGCCATCGTTTAAAGCGACCACAAAAAGATTTACGCCATCCGCTATAAACATAGGGAAACCTGCTTTCACTCGAGGTAGACTATCTGCTAAACCATATGTAATCGACTTATCTCGCGGAGAAGTATCTGTTCAATTAGCATCAAGTATTCACGCTAAATCCGATAAAAACAACTTCAAAGGAGCAAGCGATGTGCATGGTGTAATGGGTGGAACTCATTCTCCTTTTGTTAGTTCTGATAAGGGGGTTAATGAAAATTACCCTATACAATTAACGCATGATAAAAACACAGGGGTTATTAAGTTCGTAAAAACTGATGAAGTAGGTCCTAACCACATGGTTCAAAGCTTGGGAGAATCAACCATGAGAAAGGTATCTGATTTGAATATTAAGCCAAATAAGGAAGGTGGTTACGATATAAAGACAGGTAAAGACAAAATAAATGGAACGACAATCATCGCTACTAAAGATGGTGGCACATTCCATATTGGATTGAGCGATGGGTCTGATGTAGGGCAAACACTTAAGTCTCAAAACATCAAAAGCTATCGCACGTTACGTGGTGGGATGGTGGTATTTGGGTCATCTGATGGTAAAGTATCTGTAGCTGTATCAGGCAGTCCTAACGATATATTTAAGACATACGGGAAACTAACAAAGACGTATCCTGGTAAAGAGTTTTGGATATTTAGGGGTGATACAGGATCTTACTCAAGCTCTGCATTTACAGATGACGGCAAGGTTACTCAGAACGATATTAGGAATACATCAAACAGAAATACGTATGGTAATACAGAGTTTTGGGTATTAAACAAAAAAGTTAGGCAACAAAAAGGCCCTTCAAAGCAGCTTAAGAAACTAAGGAAACAACTCATCAGCGAAGATGCTGTGAAATCTCAAGAAGTTAGGAACAAGCTTGATTTTGCCAAGCAACTAATCCTTGAGAATAAACCTGCCATGATCGTGTTCTTAGCTACAGGATGGGAGCGTGGTGCTGATGGGAAATGGAGATATGAAACCGATTATGGCACTCTTAACGATGTAATTTATAACAATATCCCTGTAACCGAATTGGGTGTTGACACAGAGTTTAAAGGTATCCCTTTGGAATTTGTTTACTACAATGATGAGCTTTATGAATCATTCCCAGAGCTTAGAGATTACACTGTGGTAAGAGTTGACGGTGGTAAAAAGTATGTAGGTTTCATGGGTGGTTTCGATTGGATAAACAAAAACATATATCTACACCCAAGATTAAAAGATCCACTTGATGTTTTAATCCACGAGACCCAACACTACGTTCAGAAGAAAAGCGGTCTTGCGGTAGGAAGCAATCCTAAATACTCATCTCTATTCTTAGGTGATAAAGAGATATCAAGAAGGCTCAAGAATGAGAAGGATGCCTTGCAAGAAATGAAATCTGAAGCTAAAAAAGAGATTAAAAAAGCTAAGGACTTCCTTGCAAAATTCAAAAAAGAGTCCACATTATCAGATGTTGAATACAGCAACGATTTGATAAACGAGCTGAAAGCAGCCTATAACATTTCTGAAGACGCTGTGAAACAAGCGAAAGATAAGTTGAAGGCTGTTTTAGGAGATAGTTTTAGCGCTGATATATACTCAAATCTGTTAAAAACAGATTATCTGATTGATGGTGTGCTTGACTACATAAAAACGAAGAATGATTTAGTAAAAGACGCTGACGAGTATCTCAACAAAATAAAAGATGCCAACACTTTGATGAAGAAAGCTCAAGCGCTAAACGAGCTTACTCCTGATAGTATAACTAATGATTGGTATTCAAGATACGCCGGTGAAGCTGAAGCTCGTAATGCTCAATTTAGAGCTAAGATGTCTCCGGAAGAAAGAGAAATGATTCCGCCATCAGCGACTGAAAACTTTATGGAGGACCCTGTTTCCAGAGAAGACCAAATCATCTTCATGGCTGACCAAGAAGCTGCGGCATTTACTCCAATGGAATTGCGTAAGATTAGCGAGACCATGGAGACCAAAAGAACAGTTCAGTTTCCTAATGGAGAAGTGACAGGTCCTAACGGTAAAAAGTATAGATATCAAAGATTAAGACCTACACCAGCTCAAGCTTTAAAAGGTCAGCCCGTACTGAAGGATACAGGAGACTTCTCTATATCTAAAAAAATAAGTAAGCACGGATACTTTAATTTCAGCAGAAAAGAGCAGTCAAGACCTATAACGGCATCAGATGTTGCTTTTATATTTAGATCATTAGAAGACGAGTCTGTTGAACACGCTTTCGCTGTCCATATCGACGCGAAAGGCACTCCACACGTACAAGTGTTGGGGATGGGTGCGATGAACGCTACTGTTGTTCCTATTGAAGAAGCTATAGGATTCTCAAAAGCTGTAGGTGGCAAGGAGATGTACTTCGTACACAACCATCCTTCAGGAAATTTATCTCCAAGTTCAAATGACAGGATGATGCTTACATCACTAAAAAATCAAGCGAGAACGATATTCGGAGATAAGTTCATCGTCCATGATGGGATAATCATGAATAAGAACTCTGGAGATTACATAACATTTAATGCAGAGACAATCCTTGAGCCTACTCAGAGCATAAGAGTGACTGATGGTCTTCTTCTTGAAACACCTGTGTACAATTTCTCGAAGCGTGTATTCTATGATGGTTTCCCTGTATCGGTAAAATTGAACACCATAAGTTCAGTTGGATCATATTTAAGTCAGTTTAGGTATGGCGTAGGCGATAAGGTTGGCGCTTTGATATTGGCTAATGACCTGCGTGTTATTGGTAACATATCAATCAATAGCATAAAGCCACTTGAAGTGTATAGCCAAGCTGCTCAAGTAGCGTCTCAGATGGGTGGTAATAATGTTGTAATCTATGGTAATATTGAGACAAGCGAATTCAGCCCGATGATGTATGCGCTCAAAGACAATAAGATACGTTTCTTAGACTATATACAAGTTCAGACTGACAACGCCACAAGCCAATACACCGAGTACAAATCAGCGTACACGGAAGAAACAACATGGAACGTTGAGACATCTAAGAAGATTAGGCAGCAGAAAGTAAGGAAGGTAGATGTAGAAGGGTATGACGGGTTGATGGATAAAGCTGATAGCCTTATAGCTAAAGCTACTGAAGCAGAGCTTGACAAAGCTGAAGCATTAGAAACAATTATCAAGCAAATACAGGAAGACCCTACCTACGAGAAAGCTGATGATAGTGGAAAGGAACAACTTATCAGAAATGTCATGATCAAGTATGGCATGAAGATGAAAAGCTCTCCTTCAATAAAAAGATTGTTTGGTAGTATCGACGAAAAGGTAACCCTTACTGATAAGCAGCTTCTCAAACAGCACATCAAGAATTTAGTTCGTGGAGCTAAAGAGATTGATAAAGCTCAAAAGATAATAAAGAAGAAGATAGTTAAGGAGATACAAGAGCTAAAGAGACGTGGTAAACTATCTACCGCACAAGCCACTCTGTTAGCCAAGAGAGCTGTATTGATGGATGTCAATAATGAAGACTCGATAGATAAGTATCTCACGTTCTTTAATGCTGTAATGGAAAATGCTGAGTTCGCAGCGAGATTCAATAAGCTGTTAGCTAACATACCAAAAGCAAGAAAGAACGCACAGACTAAGCTTGGTGCTGACCCATTGACTCAAATACTGCTCAACTTGTTATCGATAGATGTATACGCAATGAATCCTAAAATGATGAATGCGTATGAGTTAATAGTTGACACATTATCTAAGAGACAAAAGGAATTGCAACTACCAGATAAAGCAGTTCTAACAAAATTGGCTCAAGACCTTATTAAGAAATACGGAGAAGAACTTGACAGAGCATCTTCTCTATTCGAAATATTCGAAATATTCCCTGAGAAGAAGTACGATAAGGAAGGGAATATAATGTTCGAAGCCACTGTAAAAGCCATGGTTGATAAAGGTATCATCACTACTGATGATGCTGATATTATGGATAGGTTCAAGAAGCACTTCTTACAAAGAATATCTGAGCGTGAAGGGATGACTGAAGAGCAAATCCAAGAAAGAAAAGATGAGCTTATTGATACAGCAAGGGTTATCGAGATGCATAGCGTAAACACTGATGCGTTTACAAGACAATCACGCCAAGATATCTTAGAGCTGTCAAAGCTGGTTCACACAGATGGAGTGGAAGCATTGAGCTTGACTCAATTGGAACACTTGGTTCGAGTGATGTCAAACATCAACAAAGGTTATGTGTCATCTACAGCTAAGAGTTTAATCAGTGAGATAAAGTCAAACAACAGAAGCGTAACAGTTGAGAAAACGTTAAGAACTGCGAAAATTCCGACAGCAGCAAAAATGATTGCTAAAGTCAAGAGACTGCTTACTAAAAAGAATCTTGGTCAAATTGCCATCAGAAGAAATCACGCTATCGTGATGGATCAGATTTATGGTAATTACGCAAACACCAATTTCTTCGACTCGCTATTAGAAGACATGGCGGTAGCTCAATCGAAGTATGAAGCTGAGATGAGAAACTACAGAAACAAGGTAGATGCTGCCAAGGTTAAGATTCTAAAATCTTACAACAATAACCCTAACAAATTAGCTGAAGCGAGTTACAAGATAACCGCTTATATGCTGCAAAGGGAGTATGAATCTAATCCTGATAACGAGAAAGAGAACAGCGCTGCTGATTACTTAAAAGCTACTATAGATGAAATTGGAGCGGGTGGCAGACCAGGAAGAATAGGCAGATATTCACTTAAGGATAAAGAAGCTCTTCAACAGATATTGGAAGACGATAGATACAATGTTGACGGAGAGATTGATGCTGAGAAGATGTACAAGACCTTGAGTCAAGCTGAGAAAAATGCTGTAAAGGTTATTGATGAGATGAACAAAGAGCTTACGGAGAAAGCCATGTACACAGCCACTGTGTTACGTGGTGTTCCTTTTAATCCAATAAGCAACTACATCCACTTACACGTACTAAAAGGCGAGTCAAGATTTGATGATGGTACATTGGATAAAGGTGCTTTCTTTAAGCCTGGGACCAAGTCAAAGACAATTGAGAATAGAACAGGAATGATAAGCCCTATCAACTTCGATGTATTCTCATCAGCCACTCGTGGTGCAAATATGACGTTGCTTGACTACTACATGACCGACCCTATCAAAACAGCGAGAGCCACTGTTAGAAAGTCGAAACAAGCATTGAAAGATAGACACTTGGGCAATGTCCCTGCAGAAGCAGAGATGCTAATGGATGGTTTGGATGCTATCGTTGAAGATTCGATAAACGCATTTCTATACGTAGACACCACGCAAGACACAGGATTAGATAAGTTCTTGAAGTATCTTGTCAAAGGTGGTTACAGAATTGTATTGGCAAAAGCTAAAAGAATGGCTGCTGAATTACTATCTAACATGAACGCTGCTGCTGTATCGCCAATGTCAATGAAGGATGGTAGTAAAATATTGATGTCTGGTAAGCTTAATAGCAATGACCTTCACAGATTCCTTGTTAACGTAGGTTCTAAAAATACAAGTAGGTTAGTGCCACAGGGTGAATTGGTATCTAAGTTCGCTAACCCTGCAGAAGTATCAAAAAGTCTTGGTATAGACATAAGCACCATGCATCCCGAAGCTGTGGCTAAAATAATGCAGATATACAATTACACGGGAGCTAAAGCATTTGCAGCTACAGAGAAATTAGCTGATTGGATGATGTCTACTCCTGACTTATTGATATTGAGACCAATGTACGTAGGGTATATCACAAGAACATTCAAGAGAATCACCGGTAAAGAATTAGATATAGATAAGGTTCTTGCTAACGATGAGAAGTACATGAATGAATTCGGAGAAGCTATCAAGGATTCTACTAAGAAGGCTGACCTTATGACGAGTTTGATTGGTGCTACTCGAAATCCTTTCACCGGTATACTCAAGGGGGATATGTCTATGAAGCAAAGCAAGAAGGTCCCTACTCAAATATTCAATTCAGTTAACTCCTTCTTGAATAACTTCATGATTATGGAGTATTCTGCGTTGAGAACAGGTGTACACGCATTGATTAAAGGTGGTCACATAAGCAGGGGTGAAGGTTTAGGTTTGATATACATGGCTACAACAAGAGCTATGGTGTATACAACTGTAATGGATGTTATGGGGTACTACATGATGGCTGCTTTACTTCCATTATTTGGTGTTGATGTAGACGATGAAGATGAGCCAAATGAGTACACCTTCATGAAGGGATTAGGTAGTTTACTCGGATTAGTATTAGGTAGAGATTTCGGAGCGATAGTAAAAGGTGGTATTAATTACGCGATGGAGAAAACCAATCAGTATCTTGTCCATGAAAAGATATCCGATGAAGAATATGATCCTTATAAACACGGGATAGGATTCAATCAGTACAGGAATCTCGCTGAAGGAAGAGTTGGTACTGAAGGTGAAGCCTTATTGTTCATGCATTCAGGTTCTTTAACTCCGTATCTAAAAACTGCTATAAAGACAGTACAGGCATCTAAAAGAGTATTAGACCCTAAAGCAAGTCCCGAGACGGTTGCTAAGTACTCTGACTTCTTGAAATACAAAGCTCCTGTTGACATAGCGGGTAACTTAGGTATACTTCCGTTCTACTCAGACTTAGCTCCTGTGATCAACGAAGCTTTATACCAAAAACACAGGAAACCCGAACCAAGATTCTCAGAAGAAGAGATGAAGATGATAAAAGAAATCAACCCTGAATTATTTAAGCTTATCAAAGAGTCATCTAAGTCTCCTGCTAAAAGAAGGGAAGAGCTTAAGAAGAAAATATTGAAAGAGATAGAAGGCTAATTACCTTCCATCTCTTCTATTACTTTAAATATGTTATATGCTATCTGCGGAACAATAGCGTTACCTAATGACTTTAAGGATTCGATTCTCCACTTAGAAAGGGTAATGTCAACCAACCACTCGGAAAGCCCATCATCTCTTCCACGAACAGGGGATTGAGTTGGGAATGACTCGAATGATACTCTTCTTCTGAGTATTGATACACGTTCCTTAGCAAGTTCTTCCTTGATGGATGACCGTTTATGCTGCTCGGTGGATACGCTCCCTTGTAGTCCGTCATCGTTGGTGTTGGTAGGAGTCCGTTCACATTCATCTCCGCTACTTTCTGACCCAAACTGAATCCCCTTGTCTTCCCTATCGAGTCGGGGACTGTGTTCATGCTGTCCTTCCAATCCCGTGTGTTTGGCGTTGGTAGCATTCCGAGCTTCATCAATCTCGCTAATCCTACTGACCCGTCCACTCCGTTCTGATTCACTTTTCTCGGCATCCCCGTAGACGTTATCCTGAACTCGTCGTTCTTCCCTATAATCGCTCCTGTTGTCGCATCGCTCGTCATCGGGGTCGGCAACATACCGTTCTTCATCTTGTACTCTATATGGCTCTCTAAATAGCTCATCGCCATCTTGTGACCTTTTCTCTTGGCTCTTGTTTCGTAGCCTTCCTGACCGCCCACTCTTGGCGTTGGCAATAAACCAGACTCGGTCTCTTCTGTGGGGCGCTCCGACACCTGCAGCTGGAAGAATAAACGATTGTACTTCGTACCCTTCAGCTTCCAAGTCAGTATAGACCTCTTCGAATACCATTCCGTCATTCCAAGTAACGATTCCGCCAACATTCTCGCCCACGACCCAACGGGGTTCAATCTCCCGAATCGCTCTAAGCATTTCTGGCCAGAGATGTCTATCGTCTTCCTTGCCACGTCTTTGTCCTGCTTGGGAGAAGGGCTGACAGGGGAATCCTCCTGAAATAATGTCAACTGCTCCTTTGTGGATAGAGAAGTCTGCTTCTTTGATGTTGTCATAACTAATTGCTTTTGGCCAATAATATTTTAATACTCTTTTGTTGTATTCCCCAATTTCACAGTGGAATACGTTGTCCCATCCCATCCATTGAGCGGCTAAGTCGAACCCACCTATACCACTAAACAAACTTCCATGTCTAAGCTTCTGTCCCATCGTAAACTTCTACATTTAATCCATGGGTTCTCAACTCTTTTATCCTGTACTCCTGTAGTTTACTTGGCTTATTTCCAGGTCTTTTAACTTCACTAAAAAGCACGTCCGAATTCTTTGGTATTGCAATGAGATCAGGGATGCCGTTCTTGTTAGTGTTGATCAGTTTGATTACATAGTAACCTTCAGCTTCAAGCTGTTTGATTCTCTTTGCTTGTATTTGCTGCTCTTTCATATTCTATTTCATTATTAACTATTGTCTTGTTGTAGAGCCTGTTAAATTCTTTTATGGAATATCCATGGTCAAGATATAAAACACCTTTCCAATTGTAAAAATACCAATAAGCGTCAGACATCACCTTCATCCCATGCTTAATTTGGTATCTAACCAATAATTTATAGCCTTTATTTTCAAAGCTCCAAGCTACACGATACGGATAAATTTTCTTTGACCGTATGAACTTGTTTTTTCCATTGTTAGTCAACTTGTGTAATACGTTGATTTTTCTTTGTATATCTGACATATCATTCTATTTAGTGCCGTTTACTTGGCTGTTATACATCTCTCTATTTTTCTTCCAATATCCTACCTTGTACCTGTTTCTCTTAAAAGTGATGAAGTAATATAAGTAAGATGTGATGTTATCAAACTTAACCATCACATATATGCACAGTAGATTATTAGCTAAAATTAATGCCCAAGCCATTCTTTATAATGTTTTAGGGTGAAATCCTTCTTGTTACTAACCGCTTTGTATATCTGATGCTCTATCCCGACATCAGAGAACAACCAATACACATGGTTTTCAGGTCGTTCCTTAGTTGTCATCCTGTCTCTGCTTTGCCAATATGTAGTAGCTGAGAAATCTATATTGTAATACACCAATGCTTCAGCTTTCTTCAAGCTAATTCCTTCTCTACCGGATACCACTTGTAAAGCTATGGCTTGTACGCAGGTATTATTAAAGGTGTCAAGGTCGGTGGTTAGATTACCTTGAATAACAGACTTTAACGCTTCCAGCTCCGCTTTAAATTTGTAAAAGATAGCAACCTTTATATCTTCTCTAACCCATCGTCGGTAAATGTATTCTGCCTTTGATGTGTCAAAGACTATAGCTTTACCTTCTTTTTCACCAAGATTAGGCTCAAGCTTCACGGTCCCAGAACTCATCTGATGAACTTTCTGCTGTAGCTTTACCATGGTGTCAGCAAGAACAACTCCTGTTTGTCCTTCTATCACTCTATCCTTCTCCAACTTTTTAATCATTGACATAGTTACAGGCTTCATCACCACAGGCACAATATGTTCCACTATGACGGCTTTAAACCCTGCAGCCTTTTGAGTATAGGATAATGTGTATGGATGCATAATGTCTATAATCTCTTCACTTCCATGAGAGTAGTCTTTAATAACTCTTCCGTCAATCATTCTCTCTTTCACATCGACAAAGTCTTTAGCGAATGCGTAAAAGTTTTTGTAATGCCCAAATGGGTTCTCGGGAATACCATAGACTTGATGGTACATTTGGGAGTATGACTCGGGAGTTGGTGTACCTGATAATAAGATTACGTAAGGCTTATGCTCTTGAATCATATCCCTTACTTGTTTAGCTCTCTTTGATGGTTTAGGGTATGCTCCCATTCCATGCGCTTCATCAAGTATGATTACGTCATAATGGCTACCATTAAGCTTATGTAGGCTCTCGTAATTTATTATATCTAAATCATATGTATGACCAAGCTTTTCGTAGTCTTCAAGGATAGATCCCTTGTATGTTTTGGTGGGTACAAGTTTCTTCTTGGTGACAAAAAGGACTCTAAAAAAAGAACCCATCTCCATATTGTTAGCGATAGATAATGCCGTAATAGTTTTACCGGTTCTCACTTCCATTGATAGATAAACAAATCCATAAGAGTGGAGAATGTTACTACCTTGACTAACAATTTCTTTCTGATAATTTCTTAATTCAATCATGTCTTCAGTGTGGTTTTCATAATATTTTATACTATTTTCAAACTTTGTGATGATATGTTTTGGCACATCATATTTGTATTTATAAACCGCAGGAGAACCTTTTATTCGTTTTGCTTTGTTGTTTGGGATAGCCTTCTTGACTATCTCTTTTTGCGTTAAAACTTTTAGTGATCGCCTAAGGTCATCCAACATCATTTGATTGGAATAACCAATTGTCCTTTCAAATATCTCAGCCATTTAATATCATTTTATACCCAAACATTATAATTGGATTTCTTGATTTGTAATTCTCAAAGCGCTGAATAGCTTTAGTGTTAGTCCCTATCAAAGATGCGATAGTATTCTGAGACATTTTTGTCCTACGGATAGCTGTTAGTGTTTGGACTTGAGCCATCCATCGTACCTCGAACTGTATCAGAAGTTCTTGATTCTTAATATCTTGCATAAGACAAATTTGTAGTGTTGTTTATCAACTGTTATAAGCCATTAAGGTCTATTATCTCCAACGTTGTAAACTCTCCACTGCCATAAGATGAACGCCACTTCCACACATAAAGGCTTGTTTTGTCTCCATCTACAAAGCCAATCA
>Ga0099849_1000930_pt1 | contig 13682 bp, 19 predicted proteins | sample CB_VirMetaG_4_FD_78177 | JGI IMG/M metagenome (GOLD analysis project Ga0099849, IMG submission 78177) | Freshwater to marine saline gradient viral communities from Chesapeake Bay - CB_1508_1M Viral MetaG | ecosystem: Environmental > Aquatic > Marine > Coastal | place: USA: Chesapeake Bay... | reverse complement strand
TAGTTGCAAGGTTTTCCGCTAAAATGAGCAATCTCATTATGAGATCCATAAGTCATTGCCATATAACGACTTACGACTGCGTAGCATTGAGGCAGGCCGAGCAAGATTGAGAAGCATGTGCTTTTGCGATGTTTTATTGCGTTGCCTGTCGGCCCTGCTCGCTGGATGAAAGAGTCGCTGTCTCAAAATGAGCAAAGTGAAGATTTGCACCATAGACATAAAAAAAGCCGCGAGTATTACCTCACGGCTAGTAAAGCGGGCTGGACTGGGCTTTTTATGTCTGAGATGAGAAGAACACGAAGTTGAACTCGCAGTCGGCTGTTTGCGCCGAAAGTCTCAGGACATGATTTGTCGCATCTGTGACTGTTGATCCTGTGTCGCCAAACTGAACAACGAGTAACCCCCCTTGCGGGATATCTAGGGTTGCTGAGGCTGGGATGATTCCGGTCCAATGCCCGGTCACTGCACCATCGATTCTAAGAGTTCCGCCGCCAGTGATCTCTTTGTTCTGGATTGCTAGGAGGTGGATCTTTGCGTTTGCGTGAGTCAGGCCGAGTGCATCGTCGCCTGGTCCCGCACCCACATCAAGTGTTCCAAGATCGTACAGGTCTATATCTAGGTTTCCTGCTGCTGTGGTTAGCTCATAGTCGTCTAGAGAAAAACTGCGATCAAAGATAAATGCACCAGTGGAATCTTTGAGATCGTTCTCAAAAGTCTTCCCGTATGGATACGTTGCACCAGTACCGCTAGCTACTGTGCTTGCAATATCAAATGATGCAGTGCCTCGACTTACTGTAACTGCCATGATTACCTCTTATCTGTCGTTAATTTTAGTTTCGATCTTCTTAGCAATCGTCATCAGTTCATACCTGATGTGTGCTGCTTGTTTCTTGAACCCGTGTATGTCCACGCCTTTTGATAGCTCAACAAACTCTAAATGGTCATCTAGATCGCGGCACAGACCCTCAATGGATGTCTCTAAGTCTCGCTGTGACCATAGCATGATTCTATCTCTCTGACGCATCGTACATCCTTGGTGGCTTGGGTCTTCCGTATCTGGCTGGGAACCTGTCTGCATGGACTGCATCGGATAAACGCCATAGGTAACCCCGCAAGGTCACATGGCTGGGATAGCAATCGTCTGACCACTTACCGACATGCTCAAAGTCGATCTGCGTCCACTTGCCCTTTTTCTCATCGAACCACTCATCAGTGCCTTGCAAGATGAATGGTTCTGGTCCGAGTGTTCCGAATGGTGGTTCAGCCAAGGTTCATTCCAGGTTGAGTTTGCTTGATTGCCTGCTCAATATACCACCGAGCTTTCAGTAGATCGTCGAGCCTCGATTCACCATCTTTACGTCCGGCTCTTGCAGCATACTTCACGACATTTCCAGTCATGAAATCAAGATGCTTCGTGATGTCGATCACTTGCACATTGCCCGGAAACTGGTAGTGATTCGGATTCGTCTTGTCTGTCATTGGATTCCTTTAGTGGCATGAAGATCTTGTCATCGATACAGCAAACTCCACCCATCTGCATCCCATAGAGAAGAGCTATGGTTGCTTCATGGCCGAGTTCGTCTGTAGTCTCAGTGGGGTTCATCAGATCGATTGTGGTCTGCTGCTGTCCCTCGCTGTCATACATCTCAATCAACATTGTCTAATCCCTTCACGTTGAGTAATTCTTCTAGTTCTGTCTTACACTCGATCCATAGCGGACTGTCTCGTGGCTCTTCTGACTCGACGAGATCCAAAAGAAGCCTACAGGCTATGTGGAGCCTGCAATACTTCGTGGCCTGCTCGGAGTAGGCTTTGAGCCAATCAACAGACACATCCTTGCTGGCTTTATCGTTCTTTTTAATAATCGTCGTCAGATCCCAAATCATGTGTCGTTCCGTCATCAATTACGAGGCATATAATGAGGATTTCATCTTCCTCGCCACTGTTATCCTGAGCAGCCATGAGGAAGTCAAGTTCAGGGTCGAAATCATACCCTTCTAGTCCGTTTACTTCTTCATATTGCTCAATCAAATGCTCAACGTTACCCCTGTCGAGCCGGATGACATAAGCCTCTTGTGTCTCTTCGTCTTCATCATCCTCTGCGTCTACCTTTACCTTCTCTAATTGCATCCCCTGCACATCGATAGCTAGCTCACGGCAGGATTCCCTGCGAAACAGCCTAGAGACAGGCTGACCTGTATGTGTCTCCACATCAACGACAACGCTCGTGAACTTCCATAGTCTGTCTTTCACTGCTTTGCCTCGATGGTTAGTAGTTGCTGCTTACGAGTGCATTTACACCTCGTGTAAGCAGATCTGAACAGGCTTTCTGCCGTCTGCAAGAACTCAACGCCACAGGTATCACAAACGCATCTGAGCTTTGCCCTGCGGCTTCTGTATTGACCTACTCTTCTTATACGCCGGGAGTAGTTAGTCTTGATTCGGTCATCGACAATGCTCGTGTCGGTTGCTTTCGTCTCGTGAGAGTACCTGTGAGCCTTCCTGACTGGCTTCTCAGGTGGATCGAAGCTGGCTAGGAGTTCTTCGATTCTGGGGTCGTTGTAGTATCCGTCTGGGTCATAAAAGTAATCATTATCAAAAAAATCTTCCATATTTTGATTTTTCCTTGACTTTTGACGTTCTGACGTTGTAAGCTATCACCTGTGCTTTGCAAAGCTTTTAAAGCGGCTAGGCAAAAAGCATTGCAGGGATGATAGCTTATATAACAACGTTATTAGGCTTTGCACCTATGCCTCACCCCTCTCGGTAGGGGTAGACGGATCTTTGATGAACTGAGCTAAGTTATCACTCCAAGCCTCAGTTTTCTGATAGAAGAACTGCTTGAACTCTACGACCCCTGCTGGCATCAGGTGGTCACGAAGTAGAGTCCTCAGGACTGTCTTGCTTTCCCCGAGAACCTCTTGTGCATCCTCGGGTCTGATGATTGGGTTTTTCTCTAGGAACTCCTGCACCTTCCTAGCCCTCGCAGAACGCTTCATTTGGTTCTGTATGGTGCTTTGAGCTTTCTTGTCTTGCTTTGTCTCTTGGTCATTCTTGCGTACAGCTTCGTCATCACAGAGCGTCCATATGAACCCATCGAGCGTAGCCGAGCGGCTCTTAGGGGTCTTGCTTGATCGGGTGATAGCTTCGACACAGACCATCCCCTCCTGCTCGTGTGGAAACAAAACAACCTGAGTGTCTGCGGCTCTTGAGATGGCTCCAGCACCTGCACCAACGTCCGAGACTTGCTTCTCATTCTGGTTGCCCTTGCTGGCATGATGCACACAAATGACTGAACAATCAAAGGTTCGAGCTATTCGGTCGATGGTGTTATAGATCAGCATCATCTGGGCGTTATCGTTCTCCGATGTACCTGCTGGGATAAACCTGTACAGTGCGTCCAAAATTATAACATCAAATCGGGATGCTCCTGAGGCAACAAGTTTCTGCTCGATGTGGTTCATATCCACTGCTGCTCCACGCAAGCATGTGAAGTGCAGGTCATCACCAAAGTTGACCTCCATAGCGTCCTGCACACTGCCCACACGGAAAGCTAGCTCCTCGGGATGCAGTTCGTTATCGACGATCATGCACTTGAGGTTATGAGGTGAAGTCCAGCCTAAGAACTCCCCGCCGGTTGCTAATCTTGCTGCCAAGTTGTAAACGAACCATGATTTACCGGTCTTAGGTGCTGCGATGAGGTTCATGGTTTCACCCCGACGAAGCAAACCTTCAATCACATAGGGTCTACGTTCTGGCGATGCTTTGCGTAGCTCATCGAGGGTCTGAGTGGGGTAGGATTCCTCAAGGTCGTCTCCACGAGTCCTTGCGGATCTCATCTCGTCTTGGATGCGTTTAACCTCATCGTCTGAGATATCACTGGAGGACCCATATCCGAGCGTTCTAAGCTCGTTTGGCAGTTGATCCATTGTGAGCCCTTTGAGGATTCTAAACGCCTCAGCAAGCGTCACAGCGGCATCTGAGGGGAATCCTGATGGGTCTGATGTCGAGAAGTTGCGTAGCAGTAGGCGGTCATTCTTAGACTTGATGCCAATGGTTCCAGATATCTTATAGGTTGATTCCCTTACTCCTGGCCTGACAAACTCATAAGTTCCATCTCCCTTGGTAATGACCGTGTATCCGGCTCCCTCAAGTTCACCTTTGATCACCTCAAGTGCTTCTGAGGACATATTGAACGCATCAAGCGGAGAATCCTCGGGAGTTACCGACGATGGCACAACGTCCTCAAATTGAAAGTTAAGCACCTCAGCAAGACCAAATGGCAAGTCACAGATCAGGTCATTGCCACGAGTAATCTTGTAGGTTCCAGCAAACGTAGCGTGAGATGATCCTGGCCCGATTACCTGACAGCCCTTGCCGAGGAAGTCTAAGCCGGGAAACTCTTGCGTACTCTTGGGTAGCTTTTCTAGGTCAGGATTATTGAAGTAAAGGTGTGCGCCGCCGGAAGGACTTTCGACAACGATTGATGCTGCTGACCATAGATCGATCCCATGTTCATCTTTGATCCGGCTCAGGCTTGCATATCCATTCTTAGCATCGTCATGGACATCGATGTCCACAACGAGCATGTCTTCGTCTAGGACGATCCCGTACTTGTCATACTTGTCTGAGGTCGTATCAAGATCCTGAGCCCTGACCTGAGTATTGGGCCAGTCCTTAATTGCAGGCGATTTCAGTCCAACCCTGATCGGTACGCATCTAGGGTTCATGTCGAGGATTTGCTGTGGGATTTCAAAAGGCATGATGTATCTCCGTAAGTATTGGGGCTGACGCTTTAAAATTTAGGCATGAGAGGAAGAAAACCAAGAGCCATTGAAGTTCAAGAAGCTTCTGGTGCATTTGTAAAAGATCCGCAACGCCGCCCAAACTCAATCGTAAAGGCGGACAAAGAAGCTCCACAAATGCCCAAGGTTATCAAGAACGACAAGGTAGCAAGCGAAGTTTGGGATGAAACCTGCGAGGTTTTACGAGAATCTGGAATCCTGAGCAAGACAGATACTCACCTGCTTACACATTATGTTTTAACTTACGCAGAATGGGTAAAGTGCGCAGAACATATCCAAAAGCATGGCCATGAGGACGATACGGGTAAAACATCACCTCAAAGCACTGCTTATTTCAAGCTTGCTACACAGCACACCAAGCTTCTACCTGAACTCGGGTTATCACCAAGCTCCCGAGCTAGGCTGTCTGTTGCAGGCGTAGCAGACGAAAAGAAAGAAGACGAAGAAGACATGATGAGCTTGATCAAGTCCCTCAAGAGGGCTTAGTCATGCACCCGTGGGAGCGGTACATCCAACGTGTTCAGAATCACGACATCATTGCAGGCAAATACATCAAGCTTGCAGTCGATAGGCATGTCCGTGACCTAACGTGTCAAAGTACCGAGGACTTTCCGTATTACTTCGACGAGAAGATAGCTGAAGGAATATGCAAGTTCTTTCCTGCGGCACTAAGGCACTCAATCGGTGAACATGCCGGACAGAGATTTACAGTCGAGGACTGGCAGGCGTTTTTTCTTGCATCCTTGTTTGGATGGCAGCGAGATGATGGCCGAGGAAGAAGGTTTAGACAAGCTTTCTTTACCGTGGCTAGAAAGAACGGAAAAAGTACGCTGGCTGCTGGTATCGCGATGTATATGGCGGCCATCGACTTTAATCCTGTTAGCAATGAGCCTGAGTCACGCAGTCAGATCATTCTGGCAGCAACTAAGAAAGAACAAGCGGAAAAAGTGATCTTTGCTGAGTGTCTCAGGATGAGGCATCAAAGCAAGCTGCTCAAGACATCATCAACAGTGGCTAACAAGGTAATCACGTTTAACCACAACGGTGGGAACATCCAGTGCGTGGGATCAGACCGACCCTACGATGGCCTGAATCCCCAGATGGTGAGCCTGGACGAGACCCACGCGTTCTCAAATCCTCACCGTAAGTTTTACAACACAATGGTCACAGGTAGTGGTTCTAGGGTTCAACCGCTACTCATGACCACAACGACAGCAGGCGACGACCAGTCTCATATATGGCTTGAGCAGATAGGGTTCTGCAAGAACATCCTAGAGCGGACAGTCAATGAAGAGACGATGCTGCCGATCATCTATGAACTAGATGAAGAAGATGATCCGTTAGACGAAGACAACTGGATCAAAGCGAATCCAAATCTCGGAGTGTCGATCACCAAGGACTTCCTCCGAGCCCAAAGCAAACCGTGTAAAACCTCCACCACAGCGCTTAACAGGTTTAAGAGGTATCACGCAAATGTCTTGGTTTCGTCCACAGAGCGTATTTTCTCTCTTGAGGACTTCGATTCATGCCGTGGCACACTCAGCGATTGGAAACAGGCTGACTGTGTTGCTGCTGGAATTGACCTTGGCGGGCGTGACGATCTGGCTGCTTATGCATTGGTAGCTAGGTTCCGAACAGGTGACTACAACCCAGACGACACACCGATTTACCGCTATGAAGCAAAGACACATGCCTACATAGCTAAAAACACACGCCGCGATCTGACTGCAATGCCATTCGTTGATTGGGTGGCCGGTGGATTGATCAAGGTTACTGATTCACCGATCACTGACCTCCAAGCCGACTTTGTAAACGACTACTGGGACAACTATTGCATTGACTGTGCAATCGACCCGTATCAAGCACAACAATTCGGTGAGCAAGTAAGTCAGCAGGGAGTCGTCATTGCAACGATGGCTCAAACGACTGCTCACTTCAATGAACCAATAGCTGACTTCCGCCAAGCAATGTCAGATGGACGGTTTACGCATGATGGCAATCCACTACTGAGGTGGTGTTTGACCAATGCTGTTGCAGTGCGTGACCGCCAAGACAGATGGATGTTAGATAAGTCGAACTCTTCATCCAAGATCGATCCACTTGTCGCGATGCTCATGGCGTACCGAAGAGCGATGGTTGCTCCCGGTCGCGGAGACGGGAATGTGTTTATAACTTGAGGTAAGAATGAAGAACGCTAAATCGTTCTGGGCGTTTACAAACCAGAAGAACCCAGCCAGTTGGCTCGTGGAGTTCTTCAATGGTGAGAAATCCAGAACCGGAATCAAAGTCAATACAAAGACTGCACTCGGCCTTGCTGCGGTCATCTATGCAGTCAATAAGATCAGCGGCCATATCAGCCAGTTACCCTTCAATGTCTATGAAGAGCTTGCTGATGGCAATCGTGAGCTAAAGAGTCAGAATCCTGCCTACAGGCTGCTGAATGTCTCTCCCAATCAGGCCATGACTGCTTTCACGCTTCGTGAAATCATGATGGTTCATGCTTTGATCAGTGGTAATGGTCGAGCATACATTGCTAGGAATAACCTCGGGACTCCTGTGGAGCTTATCCCGATCCTCCCTGAGAACTGTCAGACCATGCTCGTCGATGGCGAAAAATGGCATCTAGTGACAGCACACGAAGGCACGACACAAAACACGTTGCCACTAAAGCTACGGCAAGGTGAATACTACAAGATCCCTGATCGTGATGTCTTGCACATCATGAATACGTCACTAAATGGCGTGTGGGGTATGCACGTTGTAGAGATTGCTAAGGATGTCTTTGGTCTAGCCCAAGGCGGACAAGAGGCTGCTGCAACGACACTGGCTAACTCAGGTCGTCCAGGATTGCTGCTCGAAGCACCTACTGGCATGTTCCGGTCTGCTAAAGATGCTCAGGAGTTCCTTGATAACTTTAACTCCAAGCATGAAGGCATAAGCAATACAGGTCGAGCAGGTCTTCTCCGTGATGGAATGAAGGCTACTGCACTGCCTGTATCAGCAGCAGATGCTCAGTTCTTGCAGCAAAGATCTTTCCAGCGTGAAGAGATTGCGTTGTTATTCGGCCTTGAGTCCATTCTCGGTGATAACACGGGACAGACCTACCGAAGTATCTCAGAACGCAATACAGCGTATGTGAACAACTGTTTGCAGCGTTGGATGTGCAAGTGGGAAGAGGAAGTATTGGCAAAGCTGATTAGCCCAGCCAGACCACTTGAGGTCGAGTTTGACACAACACCACTGCTCAAGGGTGATCCAAACTCACTTGCTGATTACACGATGAAGATGCAGCAACATGGCGTGCTGACCATCAATGAAATCCGTCAGCTACATGGTTTCCCACCTGTAGAAGATGGAGACAAACTTCCTCATGAGATTGCGATGGATATCTCAAAGGCTACACAGCCGGAAGATGAAACAATCAAGGAAGAGGACGACAACGAACCCCAACGGGAGATTAACGATGAAACTGGAGAGTAATCCAGAGAAGAAAGAGATCACGATGAGAGGGTTCATCGGTGATTACGAGAACGGTATCTCAGCAGATGACTTTATCGATGTGCTGGCAGAACATGCAGGACAAGATGTAACCATCCACCTCAATAGCGAAGGCGGAAGCGTTACCGATGGACTTAGCATGTTTAATGCTATTGTTAATCACGATGGCAAAGTGACCGTCCACATTGATGCGCTAGCAGCATCGATTGCTACTGTCATTGCTGTAGCGGCAGACAGCGTGAAGATGAACTCGACAGGTAAGTTCATGGTGCATAGATGCTGGACTGCTGCGGTCGGGAACTGCAAAGACTTCAGATCAATGGCCGATGTCATGGATCTGCTCGACAAAGACATTGCAGCAAGCTACTCCGAGAAGACAGGCGGATCTCAGGAAGAGATGCTGGCACTCATGGATGCTGAGACTTGGATGGATGCTGAGACAGCACTCCAAGCCGGATTCATTGATGAAATCGTCGAAGTAAAGGCTAGGAGCAAGTCTAAGGACGAGGAGTACCAGGCTAAGGCACTCTGCTCACCTGCGTTCCATGCAGCACTCCGAGCCAAGTGTGCAATGCGTCGAATCAAGCTCAAAAGCTGACGCTGTAAAATTAACCGTTAATTCCCGAAGGAGTCGGGGATATCAATCTAGAAGGGAAGCTATGAAAAAGATTGCGGAAATCAATGCCCGACTCGAATCGATTGCAGACGAGTTGCAGGCACTGTCGGATCTCTCGGCAGAGAGCGAACTCGATCAAACTCAGATCGATCTCGTCAATGAACTCGATGCCGAGTTCAACAAGCTTGAAGGGGAAAGGAATTCTCTGCAAGCAGTTCAAGACAAGCTAGATGCTGCCAAAGCAGCTAAGGCTGTTCCCCAAGCAAGCTCGATTGTTGAGCCTGCACAAATCGAAGACTCAATCGAGGAAAGCAAGGAAGTGATCCCAGCAAGAGTAAAGAACCAAAAGACGAAGCACTTTGCAAGCTCAGAAGATGCTTTCGTGTCCGGCATGTACCTAGCTGCTCTAGGCGGCGACCGTCGTGCAAAAGACTTCATGGCTGCACAGTCTATCGGAACTGACAACAAGGGTGGATACACCGTACCTGATCCGTTGTCGGATGCTTTGATCAACCTTTTGGAAGATCGTGGCGTTGCTCGTCGAGCATGTCAGCGTGTTGTCATGTCTGCTGACACTTGGACGGTTCCAAAGGTATCTGCTCACGCCAGCATTTACTATCCGGCAGAGGCAGCATCTTTGACGGAATCAGACGTTACTTTTGGGTCTGTGCAGCTCCAAGCCCAGAAGCTTGCAGCGTTGGTCAAGATGAGTTCTGAGATCACTGAAGACAGCATCCTCAGCATCTTAGATGTGGTTGTCGAAAGCATTGCTTACGGCATTGCACTCGAAGAAGATAAGAACCTCTTCAACGGTGTTGCTGGCGGTGTTAATACTTCTGGCATTGCTGGTGATGCAAGCGTCGATGACACGAATGTTGCATCGGTTGGAGCTTTGGCACTCAGCGATTTAACTGCATGTGCATCGGGTATCGGCAATCCGATTATCGGTGCAAGCAACGAGTGGTTCATGTCGCCAGTTGTGTTTCATTCTCAGGTCCGCGATCTTCTGAACGCTGCCGGTGGTAACACCATTGTTGATCTTGAAGGTGGTCAGCGACCACTTCTCATGGGCTACCCTGTGAACCTAGTAAGTTGCTTGCCAGCAGCACCTGCATCCGGCGAACTTGTTGCAGTCTTCGGTGACATGCGACTCGGTGCTTACTTCGGTGATCGTCGTGCGTTGAACTTCAAGACCCTGAACGAACTCTACGCAGAGAACGATCAGATTGGTGTTGTCGCGACCGAGAGAATCGATATCAAGGTCGCCAACGGTGAGGTTCTCTCGAAAATCACGATTACCTAATGACTAGGTATCGATTCAAAACGACTCGTCTCGGTTTTGAGGCGGGTCGTGTGATTGATGACTCCACGCTCAAGCTTGGCGTTATCAAGACCCTCTTAGACTTCAACGCAATCGAGATCGTGCAGGATGCAGTGGACGCTAAAAAGGACGACAAGCCCTCAGTTTCTGGCAGTAACGCTGGCAGAAGCAAAGGCTCATCTTCGTCTAAGCGGAAGCAGTCAGGACGGTCTGCTGACAAGGCTGATTGAGGGTGCAACGGAACAGCTTGAGCGAGACATTGAAAGATGTCTTGTTCAGGCATCGTGGCAGCAGAGTCAATATGGTTTTCCTGAAGACGGAAAGGCGATTCTGTTGAACATGGGGTCTGCTACCGCCATCAGTTCAATTACCTATGTGGACGATGATGGTGCAACTCAAACACTTGCAACCGACCAGTACCAACTCGATTCTGGACGTAATGCGGTCACCTGCCTCAATGATGACGAAGGGTGGCCGGAAACATTACTAACTCCAAGCGAACGGGATACAGTCTTTGTGAACTTCACTTGTGGAGTGACCAGCGAAGACTGCCTGCCTCGGTTGTTTAAGCAAGCGATCCTTTTAGAGGTCGGTCGTTATTACTTCGATCCGGCTCAAGAGAACTTGGTCAATAGCAATGACGGGCGAAGTTATGAAAACATCGTCAAGAAGCTGATCAGGAGTTCGTATCCGTAATGCCCAAGGTTACAGGATTTAACCGAAAGAGGATTGGGCATCGCAATTATGTTGCGTTGATCCAGAATCCTCCGACTACTCAGGATGAGTATGGGCAGATCAGTTACAGCAGTGGGTCATGGACGACCGCTGTTACTGATTGGCCTTGCGAGCTAATTGACACAACTGGCGGTGAGATCATCGACGGGATGATGACCAAAACTACTACTGAGAAAGTAGCCATCGGTGATAAGCCACAGATAGATGCAGCAACGGTAACTACTCATAGCCGCTGTATAATCAATGGTCAGACATATGGCATCACAGCAGTTCGAGATGTGTCAGGCGATAACTTCACAGTCAGACTTGAACTGAAAAGTGCAAAATGAACGAAAAGGATAAAGTGGATCGCAAGGTCGAGGCTTTTATTCGTTCAAGAGTCGGCGGAAGAAACAGGAGAAGTCAGGCGGTTTACTTCGACATGTCTGACTTAAATAAAGATCTTAAAAAGATCAGCGATGAGATGATTCGCAAGGTTGTGCCAACTGCTGTTGGTTATGCCGGAAGCATCGTTAAGAAGCAGATAGAGAAGAACCTGAAAAGCGGTGGCGGACCTAAAGCGACAACTCTAGGAATGTCCAAGAGAACTAAGTCCCGCGAGAAGTGGTCTAAAGGACCATCTCAGGAATACCAAAAAAGAATCAATTCGCCGTCGATGGGCGAAAAAGGCACGATTATCAAAAAGAACATAAGCCGAAAAGCTTATGGGATGATGTCGAGTCAGATTGTCGGTCCAAAACACAGCGGCAATCAGAAAGACATTACCGCCAAAAACTTTGCTCACATGTATGAGCCCAAGGGCGGAGGAGCTACTGGCGCACCAAATCACAAGTGGTGGGGAAGGGATGCAAAAAGAGCCCTGAAGCCTCGTCCATTTGTTGAGCCAGCAGCAAATCAAACAATCACTCAGCAAAGACAAGCAATCGTAAAAGCAATGAAGCGGTGGTCGATTGACATGGGTGAGGTTGATGGAACAACCGGAGAGTTTTAATGAGGCCGATACCGCAAATCATTACGCTGTTAAGGTCTGACCCTTCGGTCACCAACATCGTTGGTCAACGAATATTTGCAGATAACGCACCACAGGATGACGACCTGCCAATCGTTGTGTTGACCATATCAAACACAAATGCAAGAGCAACAATCGATAACTGCCATATCAAGCTTTATTCGGCAAGGATGAAGGTTGATATCGTTTGCTCATCAAGGTCGGTGGCAGAGGATGCTCAGGAAGCCATTGAGGATGCTTTGGTCGGATATACATCGTCTGACAACACTCACCCGATACAGGGAATAACCGTTGACTCTGGAACGTCATGGGAACTACTTGATCCAGCGGACGGAAGCGACGAAAGAGGCTATTGGTGTAGCCAAGATTACTTCATCAATTACGCAAGAACTTAGGAAAGTTAAATGACTGTAGGTAGTACCGCTCAAGGAACAACCGTTGTATTGGATGCTGGCCCTGTTATGGGATGTGTCAGGTCTGTTTCATTGCCTGAAATGTCACTTGAAGTCATTGACGCAAGTTGCCTCAGCGACACTCTCGGGGACTTTATGAGCAAGCTTTCAGGCGGGCTTATTGATGCAGGTGAAGTGTCAGTGACTTATTTGAGTCAAGGTGGTCCTCCTGTTCCAGATGGAACGAGAGACACAATCACGATTACCGTCCCTGCGGTTACACAGCCTAGTGGATCACAAAACGGGGCTCATAGCGGATACACGTTGACCGGCTCTGGTTTCATCAGTTCTGCTTCAGGCGGGTCATTAGAAATCAATGGCTTAGTAGAGAACACTATTACGTTTGTGTTCGATGGATACAGTGGCCCAACGATCTCGTAAAAAAACTTAACTCCTCCACCACCACCAAGGAGATGTCATGCCTCAGCATGTTGAACTCGAAACGCATATCGGAATCCATTTAGCAACAAAAAAAGAAGTCGCGCACGAGCAGTATTTTGTCTATGTCTGCGAAGGCGAGTCTCGCGAAAGAGTTGGTCTTATTTCTTGGAGGGAAGGCAGCAAGATTACTTTCTTCCAAAGGATGAGCCAACACACCGCTGAATGGATTGAAGAAGAGGTTGCAAAACTAATGAACCGCGAAAGCGTGTCATCTGTCGAGCCGCCTGAACTACCCCAAGAAATGCTAGAAGAGGACGACGATGAGCTTGACGAAGAAGCAATTATTGGATGAGTTGGTCTGTAGCAAGCCGGAGAAACTTCCAAGCGAAGTCTTCGGCATGGATGCCTGGGTTAAACCAGTTTCTGAATTTCAGCGATCACGACGACTTGCTGCGATCTATGGCAAAGGCGGCGAGATATCTAAAGACGCAATCCGCAAGGCACGCATCTACACGATCATTGATCACCTCTGCGATGAGGAGGGCAATAGTCTTTTCAATGAATCTGATGCGAAAGACCTGATGGAGCTTGACGCACTCAAGCTTGATATCGTCATCAACGCCATCGAAAAGTGGGTCGTCGAACGCGAGGGAAAGATCCTCGGCGGATCGAAAAAATAGCTAGTCATTTTGACAGCAACCACAGACTCTCGTGGGCGTTTTCGATCTGCCAAGAGCTAGGCATCGATGATCCTATTACTTGGATGAATACTTGCCCAGTCCTCTTAGACTGGTGGATAGGCTATCGCTTGCATAAAAACGAGCGTGAACGAGAAGCTTATGAAAAAGCTTCAGGCAAATCCAAG
>Ga0099849_1000921_pt1 | contig 13749 bp, 10 predicted proteins | sample CB_VirMetaG_4_FD_78177 | JGI IMG/M metagenome (GOLD analysis project Ga0099849, IMG submission 78177) | Freshwater to marine saline gradient viral communities from Chesapeake Bay - CB_1508_1M Viral MetaG | ecosystem: Environmental > Aquatic > Marine > Coastal | place: USA: Chesapeake Bay... | reverse complement strand
GGTCGACACCTGCCTCCTGCATTTTCTGCAGCGTTTCGCGCACAGTCATGTCTGCGCGAAGCGCCCCCGAGTCGGACAGGAACACGCGGAGCATATCCTCGTTTGCTTGCGACAGACGCTTCTTTGGGTCGCCCCAGAGGGTGCGGATCAAATTGATAGCCGCATCACCGGGCTGCCCTTCGAGAAGCTGTGCTGCTCTGGTCGCTATTTGCGCGTCGGATGCGGCCCGACTCTCTAGCCGTACAATCTGCGCATCAATGCTCGTGTCGAGCCCGACCAATGCTGCGCGTCGTTCGGCTAGTCCTGTCACCGTCGCCGCTTGCTCTTGATAAGCAGTCGCGGCTTCAAGGTCTAGTTCGAGGGCGCTGACATCTTCGTCCAGCTTGGCTTGACGCTCAGCTATTTCTTCGCCCGCCTTCTCGGCCTGTCGCCGTACGGTATTTGCGCGATGAATGGGTGACGTGTCAGACCGCACAAGCCCCCGTGTATTGGCCTCTGCTGTCTGCGCAGCCACTGTTATGGCTGTCAGCCCTCCTTCGACTTCGGGCGTCTTCTGAACAACCGCCTCGAACAGGTGTTGCTTCCCTCGTGCGCTAAGATTGGAGGCCAGGATGACATCGACAATCGCTGACGCATCGAGAGCGGCCAGTCGCTCTGAATCTAGGCGACCTGCAACATCGCGACCAGCTACATCGCCGAACACACGGTTAAACTCGCCCCGAACCGCGTCCGTTAGTTCCCGAGCGTAGACCTCGTCCGAGCCCGCGTCGATGCGCAGCTGTTCAAGCTCTGCTCTCTCTATCCCGAACACAGACTCGGCTAGCTTCTCCGCATCTTCGACAAGCATCTCGCCGTTCACTAGCTCGTTGAGGCCCCTGCCAGCCGCGTTGGCTGACACCTCCATGGCCTTACGTACGCCCCGTGCGGCGTTCAGTGCCTTGACAGAGTCGACCCCCTCGCGGACTTGCTTGAGCGTCTTCCCCGCTGCCGTGAACGCATCGGGCTCCTTGAACGCGGCAATGAGTCCAAGCCCGACGCCCCCTAGCGTAGACGTTGTCTGAAGAGTGCTGTAGAGATTGGCGTAGTACCCTTCTTCTTCTTCTCCTGGAGCAGGCATCACGGCCAGCAGCGGGCTTATGCCTCGACCCAGTGTTCCCAGCATCACGGCGTACTGGTCATCCCGAGCGGCAGCGTCGAGCAGGGCCTCCTCGGAACCAATGTGGTGCGCCCAGCGGGACATAAAGTCCAGCGGATGTGACGCAATCAGACCGTCGATGCCGCTTTCGGGGTATTCCTCACTTAGCTCCTGAAGCGCCAACGTGTACGCAGGAGCCACCGCTTCAGTGGGAGCCAGTGCCAGGATGTAATCAAGCGACGACGACAGGGCATTGCGCCCGAGAATCCACTCGGCAAAGCGGTCTTCCGCTGCGCGGAACGTCTGGTCACCGTACGTGATGGTGCCCGAGTACACTTCCTTGGGGACAAACACCTGGGACAACAGCCTTAGCGTTTTCGCGTCTGCTTCGGCTAAGTTTGCCTGTAGCCTCCCTAGAGTCTTACTTTCGTCAAGTCGCGGGATAATACCAAGGGTGGGGGCATCCTGTACTTCGTCTGCTGTTGAGATGATCTTCGCGAGCGTATTCGACGCATTACCGTCGAAGACAGGCAAGTTGTTGCTGTAGATGATTTGCTCAAGGCGGCTCATCCGCTCTGCCGTCAGGTCAGCAACCTCTGCTTCAGTCGGTTCCCGCCCCAACTCCTGCTGGAGCCTGATGATAGAAGACGCAGACACGTGCTCATACAGCAGCCCCGTGTCTACGGCTTTGCCAAAGAACGTAGACAAGGGAACAACCGGCATCACAGAAGCGTCATCGCGCCCCTTCGCCAGCTGTGCTGCCTCGAAAGCTGTGCGGATTAGCCCCTTGCGGGCTTGGGGTAGCTTACCCGACAGTCGTAGGGTGTCGTCTAGCTGGAAAGCTGCAACTTCTGCCACTGTTGGTAGGTCACGTTTCGAGTCTGCCGTCGCTAGTTGTTCAGCAATTCGCTTGGCATTCGTCCGGTAGCTCTCGGGGTTGAGGGCTCCAGGAATGTAGCGAATGACGGCAGAGCCCTGGTCAGGAAACACGACGGCTGCCGAAGGCGTACCCTCGGGCAGTTCATCGTCGTACGCCTCGTCAACTGTGTACGTCGACAGGTAGCGTCCGATTTGCTCCTCGTAGTCGCGCTCCGTCAGTGGGGCAGGCCCGAAGCCGTACGTTAGCTCCGATTCAATCAAAGCCTTCTTCAGTAGCGCGTCCTGCGGGTTCTCTTTCGCCTTGTCTACGACAACGGCCCAGGCCCGCCCTGGTACTGCCTTGGTCCCGAACTCGCGGGAGTCGATGCCAAGGTGTGCGGACAACGCAGCGACGTTTGACGCCCACTCTGCGTCAGCCCGTGCGCTAGCCAAGTGCGCTGCGGCCTGCTTCTCGCCTTCTGTTGGCGCATAAGCGTCTTCCGGCGCTCTCTGTGGCAGCCCCGAGAGATTGCCGGGGCCTATGCCTGGACCCGTACCGGCGTCTCCTGGGGGCACTTCGACTTCTTCAGGCTCTTCAACCTCTTCAGCCTCTTCGGGCTCTTCGCCTACGGGAGCCTCGACTTCCGCCGGAGCCGAGGGCAGCTGTTCTGCGCGGAGTTCTTCAAAGAGAGCGGCACGACGCCTTGCCCGCAGCCTCTCCTCCTCCGTCATGCCCTCTTCATTGGGAGCTTCCTCAGTAGACATCAGCCGCCTTCCCGCGTGAAGTCTTCAGGGGGGGCCTCTTCTGCTCTTTCCTCCTCTCTCTTGGCTGCCACCCTGGCTGCCTCTGCCTTCAAGTCCGCCTCCATGCCAGCAAACCGCTTGCCTCTTTGGAAAGGCATGTTGACAGCTTCGCCCATATCAGCTTGTCGCTTAGCCTTGTACGCTTGACGGAGGAACTGTGTGGGGTCGGGCAGAGCAGACAGCGACGTGCCCTTTTCCCGCATGAACTGTTCGCCCTTTCTCGCAAGCTCTTCCTTGACGGACGTAGGCGTCACCGGTTCGTCGCGCGTCGGCACCTTGCCCAGTAGCTCTTCGCGCCGGTCTTCGACAGACTGAATGCGCTGCGCCAAGTCGGGTACGTCCCCGGCTTCGCCAAGGATGGCGTCCAGCATAGCAGGCACCGGAGAACTCTCTGGCATCCCGCTTAGCTCCATCAGCAGGCGGTTGAGGTCACGCTGGAATGTCGCCCCACCTACAGCGGTCAGCCCCTCTGCTAGGCCCTTGAGGAACGGTGTCCCGTCTTCGGAGAGCATCGTCTTCGGGTCGCCAAAGTTTTCGGCGTAGAACTGCACAGCGTCGTCCGACAGTGTCTCGATAACAACCTGTCCCTGCTTCTGGGCATCGGCATAGACGCCCTTGTACTCTGCTATGTTAGCGGGCAGGACTGGGTCACCCATCGGGTTACCGTCTGCGTCGTATACTTGCAATGCGACGTTTCCGCCTGCCAGAACAGCGTCTTTCTTTCTCGCTTGGATGCGGTCAAACGCCCGACTCGCAACAGCGGTTCCTCCTGGGGCCTCGTGCCGCAACAGCGCGTTGACTTGGCCTCTCCTAGCCTCCACGACAGGAGCAGCCTCTTGGTCGTTCTTGCCGTGATTTAGGAGCCATAGCTGATATTCTTCGAGAATGGCTTTCTTTGCCTGCTCCCTTTCTGATGCCGTTGGAATGCGGCGAAGAGCCTCAGCAATCCTGGGGCCGGTGTAGTTGTACCCCTGCGCATAGTCCTTTGCTTGTGCAACGGTCATTGTTTCCGGCGCGTCAGTTTTGCCCTTTACTTTGTCGCTGATGTACTGAAACTCATCAAACGCTTCTTCCGCCTGGTCGAACCGCTTGAGGCCCACGGCTACCTTCTGCCGATCACGATTGCTAATCGACGTTGCAGTAGTCGCCATCACGCCTCGTGCCGTATCCATGAGATTTCCGAGGAGCTTCATACGCTGCTCGCGAGCTTCGTCCGGCTTCAAGTCTCCTTCGAGAATCTTCTGCTGGAGCTTCGCGAGGTCGAGCATCTGCTGCTTCACGTCGCCGAGGATGACATCTTCTTTGGCGGTCAACTCACGGCGCTTGGCTTCCGTCACCGGCTTCTCGACGCGGCGCTTCGAGCCACTGAAAGCCAGCAAGGCGTTCGCTAGACCGCGCTCTCGCCGCTCGACACGGGCATCCCGCGTCATGGCAGCACCCGTGCCTAGCAGTTCGCGTACGCGCCTGTCCTTGACGAACTGTTCGAGGAGCTTTTCATACTCGGTCTGCTCTGCCATCAGGCACTCCCCCCAATAATGGGCTGCTTAGGTACGTACGCTTCGCCGAGAGCACTACCGAAAGCCTTCATGTTGTCGCCACCCTTCGCTGCCACCGTCGCTCCGTACTCGGCGGCGGCAGGGATGATACCAGCAGCCGCCTGCGTGGCTATCTGCTGGCCTGTCGTCTCGGCGAAGGTGGTCGGGGGCTCGCCTGCCGTGGCGAGCAGCGCGTTCTGGCGTTGGCGTAGTTGGTCGAGCATCGCGCGCTCTGCCGCTGCAGCCGCCTGCCCCGCCTGGAAGCCCTGCTGGGCGGCAGCCTGCGCCGTGGCCTCTGCCTGCCCACGAGAGGACTGACGCGCCACCTCGGCCACGCGGCGGGCGTCCCCGCCTCCAAGTGCGGCCCGTGCTAACTCGGCCTGCTGGCCGCCCGTAGGAGCCCGAGAGAGGTCAGCCACAGCCGCTCGCCGCGCCTCGGCCATCTTCCGCGCCATGAACCGGGGGTCGTTGAGGCGGGCTTCTTGTGCCTCTGCCTTACGGCCATACTCGGCAGCGTCGGCTAGGGCCTCACGGGAACGCATCTTCTCAATCTTCTTGAGATTAGCAGTTCCGTACTCGTCTTTCAGCGCCCTCTTCGTGGCCTTGTTCGTCGTACGCGGATCAGACGTAGAAGGCGTTGGGGCTGTCGTCCCTCCCGCTGACCCGAAATACTCGTCCAATTCCATCCCGCACCCCTCACGCCTTGAAGTATATCACCTTGATGTTGCGGGCTCGAACTCGGGTCTGCCGCACAATCTCACGGCTGATGACACGCAAGCTGGTCGTGTGAAAGCCCTTAGCCTGTATGCCGACGTAGGCATGACCAGACCAGTAGCGAGACTTGTGGCGATCGCGCAACTTGTGTACCGGCAACCTATTAGAGCCATACTCGGTCCACGCGAAGTCGTCGATCTGCTGCGCGAACATCGTCTCGCGCGACTCCCGCGTCGTGCTGTATTTCGCGTGCTCCGCGCCATCGACGTAGAACCGGATGGCTACGTTAGGCTCGATGAAGTCTGCCGGATTCGGTTCTTCCGCATTCTCTACGATTCTCGACGGAGTGTTCCCCAGGCGCGCAGCATCGGAAGTCCACGTCACCTGCCACGTCACCAGCACATGCGCCCGGTACGGAACATAGTACGTCGTCGAAGCACCTGGGATAGCTCTGGGGATCGTGGCAGGAGCTTCGGCTGCGTCGATCACACCAGGAAACTCCGAGATTTTGCGCTGCTTGCCAATCTTCAGTGTGCTGCTACCGCCGAGAGCGTTCGCCAGTACACGATCTTCGCTTAGGTAATCAAGGTGTCCTCTGTTGAACCCTTGCATTGCCAAGTTGTTGTTCTCTCCTCTGTCGAACACGTAGCGGACGTTGTTGAAGTAGTCGAGGTTGGCGGTACCACCAACCATCTTACCGCCGCTAACGGCACCTAGCTGAACATAGGTGTAGTCCAACAGCCGGTCAATCGAGGCTGTGTTCAGCGTGTTCAGCTTGCCGTTAATCTCGCTAAGCTGCCTGAAGTCGTTGTTTAGCGTGTCTGTCGAGACGAAAGCCCCGCTGACGAGCGGTGTGATCACAATCGTGCCCATCACACCACCTCAACGAGCAGCGGCACAGCTGTGATGTTGGCACGCTGCACCGTGTAAGATTTGTTGTTCCCGGACAAGAAACCAATATGAACTTTGGCAATGTCCGCTATACCCATCAGCGCAATGTCGGCGGCGGTCACTACCGTACGGATAGCCACATCCTGATACGTCTTGTGGTCGAACTGCTGGTAAACAGGACCATCGGGGCCGTCTCCCGGAATATCCCGCAGAGGGCTCATGGGAATACGCCCAAACAGCTTGAGCGTCCCTGGCTTTACCCCTGCCACAGCCGGTGTCCCTGTGTTGCCGCCCGTGCTAATGGTGACTCGGGGCGACACCTGCCGCTCTGTTCGATACAGCGTTGCACGCGCGCCTACGCTGCTCTCGAACACAAGCACGAGTGTCGCATCCCAGGTGTACTCGTTCAGCGTGATGCCGCTAACCAGCGGATTTTCGTTGTACCCGTAGATGACTTCGATGTCTCGAAACTGTTTGACCTCCGCGTTCGCCAGGACCATCAAGGCCGTCGGCTGCGTCGCGTCCGTTGTGCGCGACAACGTCAGAGCTTCGGTGAGTGTCACCGTTACGCCTTCATCCTCGGGCACTCGCGGGGACGCCAGAGTGTAGCCACCAGCATCAATAACAAACGGAGCCCCGCTGTGGGTCGGAGTTTCGACGCGTGCGGCAGGTGTCTCTGAAGTGATGATGTTTGCGACGACCGAAGGAACGTGAACCGTGTTGAGGGCCTTCTCGGCGAACGCGTCTACGCGCAACACGTTGAGCGCCCCAGCCAGCACATCGAACCGCGTGTTGAGCGAATTCGCGGTGAACGGCGTGTCGTCGTCGAGGTACGGGTACCTTGGCATTAGCGCACCATCTCTAGGGCAAACAGTTCGCGGTGCCCTACATACGTCAGTCGGTGATCATACGTCTCCGACCCTACTGCAGGCGCTCGTTGCATCGAACCCCGAATGTTCATCACGACAACCTCTACAAGGTTGACACCGGGCAGCATGTCGATGACCGCATCGACGACAACAGGCAACCGGGCTCCGGCCAAACCTCCACCGCCTTGGGGCAACTCGGCAATCGGGTCAGCGTTGTCGCGATTGCGCCCAGGGGAGTTCGCTTCCGCAGAGAACTGGTCAGAGCGAAAGTCGTCCTGGCTCAAATCCCCGCTGCCCAGGATAGTCTCGTGCAGCACTGACCCGTTGACGCGCAAGGCCACGAGGTACCCGAAGCCCATCTGTCTAAACTTCGACAGCAACAAGTAGGCTGTCGAGTTGGTTCCACAATGGAGGTTCAGGCTCGCGCAGAGGTATGTAGGTCCGCCGCGTCCTGTGAACTCCATGCGGAGCCCTTCTTCGGAGAAGCTTTGCCAGCCGTCTTGCGGCTGGATTTCCACCCAACCTGCGAGCGTCGGATTGCTGTACCCCACGAGTGGCCCCACTGTGGGCACACTTGGGATCGACTGATGCAGGCGCAGGGCAGCGTCGTCCGCGAACTGCGAAAGGTCAAACGCGTTCGTAGCGAAGTTGTGCTCGTTAAGCCCGCCGGATAGCTCTTCCACGAACGGCTGGAAGTTCTCATTGATAGGCTCAATGGACACCACGTGGTCGGGCTCAATGTCATAGAGCTTGTATCGCCAAGACATAGTGTCTCCTACGGCGGCATCTGGGCACCGCCATAGTAACGCGATGCCTGTTGCACTTGGAAGCCGATGAACTCCCACGTGCCTGTTCCCCTGATGCGGAATCGCACAGCTTCAGCGGACGGGACGTGGACGGCGGCGCGGGTCCAGTACGGTCGACGCTCCTTCCACGCTGCTCCACTGTTTAGCCGTGTCGCTTTCCAGAAGTCAGGGATGTCTTTGCGCGAGTACCTGAACGCGGACGTGGTTTCGACCACCCTGCCGCGCCAGTTCCGCATGACTTCGATTGTCACGCTTGCATCTTCCGTTTCGCGCAGCCACAGGTAGATCACATACGACGTACGCGCTTCGTCCGACCCTTGCGCATTGAGCCAGGCTGTCTCAATGAGGGCTTCGCGGTTCTCGACCAGGGTGCCGAGGTCGGGGCTCGCTGCGTGGTCGAGCAGGTACACACCGCTGTGGTTCCCGTCGTTGGGTAGATGCCCGCCGACCAGGGTGTATCCTCGATGGTCCTGCGTGGTGCACACGCTGTCGACCACCATATCATCGCGCTCGCGCCAGCCTGCTCCGTCATAGATGAAGCAATGGGTGTTCTTCACGTCCCCATCGAGGCTGACCCAACACCGGTACTCCCGGCTGCGTTGGTCGAACACTCCGACAGCCTGCGCCAACCTCGACAGCGTGAGCCGCTTCAGCGTCTTGCGAATCGGAAGCGACTCGTAGGTCACGGTCGAACCGTTGTAGCTGTAGAAGCCATCGAAGCCCAGCCACATGACCTTGCCATCGGGCAGGCTCGCCATGCTGCTTGGGGCCGCACAACCAATCTCGGAGGACACGGGACGGTACTTGAACGCCTTGCCATCATCAGACGACTCGACCAGGAACGTCGAAGATGTCGTACAGACGAGGAGTCCGTTGGGGACGGCGTGCAGTCCTGTGATGTGGGACATAGGGTCAGGCGTCAGGTCGTTGCCGGCAGGGAACGTGCCCCAGAAGCCCGCCTCGCTGGGTCGGATGGTCGCTGGATCATCTTCCATGCCGGCAATCCACAGCCGCCCCAGCGCCATCGTGCACAACGAGAAACGGGGTACCGGCAGCACATCCTTCGCGGGCTCTGTGAGCCACCCATCCGGGATGTTGTCTGGGTACATCGTAACCACGTTGTCAGGCAGCGTGGCGAAGCCCTGGCTGGTCGATAGCGCGTTCTGCGTCAGGTAGTACAGGCTGCTATCGCCGGTGTTCTCAATGTCCTTCGTGCGGTACAAGCGGCGGCCCACACACCGTTCGGGACCGGTTGGGATGCCTTCCCACTTGACCTGGATGCGCACAGAGTCTGGCCGTGCTTTCGACACGCGGTACGTCGCCGGCTGCCCTGCGGGCCGCTCCACCGTAGGGAACACTTCCGAGAACAGTTCTGCTGGATCCGTGAGGAGCACCGCGGGCCTAAGGTCACACCGTACAGGGTTGCTCGCCGGGGACAGCGGGGACAGATTGCCCCACATATCCACGAACTGCACAGCACAACGCCACTGACCTTGCTCTACCCAGCCCGATGTGCCGACCTTCAGGTTCTCGGGGTCCGAGATGGGGAGTGTCGTGAGCGTTCCGATGCGGCACGAGCCGAAGCCATCGGTCATCTCCGTACCAGGGCCGGTAGCGTAGTCTCGCCCAGCGGACCACGGCGTGCCGTCATCGTGGTCAAGTACGGCTTGCGCCCGTGCAGACGTATGGGCGTAGCCGATGTTGTTCACGCCGCCTGTGCTGGCGTTCAGCTGGTCACCAGTGCTGCTCGGCCCGACACCGAGAGGCGATGCAGGTGTCTGCGAGAAGCCCAGCGGGGCGATGTAGTTCCCGTCGTAGAAGTACGCCCTACCCTGCTGCGGTACAATAACGACACCGTTGCCCGTGAACGTGAACTGCGTCGGAGGTCGCGACTGCTTCGAGTCAAGCAGCTGCCCGCTGATACCCGTGCTGCTAGGTGTCGGGCTAATCAAGCGTCGCCAGTTTCGTTCCCACCCCTGCCACTCCCACAGCTGGTCGCCGGTGTGAAGCAACAAGAGTTCGCGGCCCGATGCCATGACACAGTGGAAGATCCCGTGCTGACGGAAACCGTACAGTGGAGATGTCGGGCTGATAAAGGGCGCGACACTCGTGACAGGCTCCTCTCGCGACTCGGGGCGCAGGCCGGTCAACAGCTGGGGTACGTACGTGGTCGGCCCCCAGATTGAGCGAAGTGTCTGCTCTTCGAGCAGATACATGTTCACAATCCGGCGCGCAATCTCGTTGGGCGCAAGGATACTGTCCCCCTGCTCACGCAGGAAGTAAGGGCCTTCGAGACGGGATTCCGGGATGGATGGCAAGGCTACTCCTTACGGGGACGACCTGCACGCGGGGACGCTGGCCGCCCCACTAGCTCTAGGTGGTCCGTCGCCAAATCGCCCTCGGTAAATCGCTCTGGCGTTTGGCCGTAGAACCGGATTTCGCCTACGCGCGAGCCGTCGGCCTGAATCTCCACAGCCAAGCAAATGCCGTGATGGATTGTACCCGTCCGCGGACCAGGCCGTGAGTAGACGCCACCGCAGATGATAGGTGTAGACGACACATGAACCTCTAGTTGCTAGTCTTGTACCACTTGCGGTAGTTGTCTCGCGAGCGGTATGAGTATCTAGCACGAACCATGCGTCGCAGCACAGGAATGGACGCAGGGCGCAGGTCGCCGTAACGCTTGTTCAGAACTTCGAGTGCGTCATTGTAGCGACGCAACATGGCTTCTGCGGCACCGAAGTTCCCCATGCTCTCATAGAGATACGCCATAGCCCTGTCGACCAGAGTGCTGACGGCCTCCGCGTGCAAGCGGGGCACATCGCGCTCGTCCTCAAGCTTCTGCGGGCGACGGACACAGCGAATGTCAATCTCATACCGCTGGTCAGGGCGCGGGTACATGGCGTACTGCTGGTACCCGTGCGTGTCACGGAGAGGGCGGGACCGGTCAGGAATGTACTGCCCGTCGTCGACAAACGTGCCCTTGTTGACGTGGTCGACCCGCATCTCGGCAAGGAGGTAGAACTTCTCCTTGTTGTCCAGAAACGCCCTGTCAGCCGCCAACGTACTCACGCCCCGCGTAAGCGAGTCGTACGGCACAGACGGGCTTAGCTCGATGTCGCGGACACGGCGGCGGTAGATGCGCACATGGATGCCCGACTGGTTCTCGGAGACGCGCACACCACTCGCCGTGTAGTCAGCCGCTGCCGTCGTCGTCAGTCGCGTCTGAAAGCCCAGGACGTACTCGATGTTAGGGACTGTAACCACGATACCGGTGTATCGGCCTGCGTTGGGAACCTCCGCCACCGCAATCTTAGCGGACACAGGACTCGGCGCTGACTCGTAGCGGGGCTCCCGAATGCGGTTGTCCGCCACCTCATTGTTGGCTGTAGACGCAATGGTCTGGCCCGTGTTGAACCAGTTCTTCGCGTACGAGTCCCACTTGGTCAGCCCGGGGAGGCGGAAGTCCGCATCCCGCTTGCCCCACGTGTACGTGACGATGTACTCGAACTCACCAGGGGGCTCTGGTCCTTTCCACGTCGTGGTGCTGGGAGCCTCAACGCGCGGGGCTCGTCCCGGCCCTTCCAGCTGGAAGTGCTCGCGACGGAAGGCAACACGCGGGATGCCGGCGGCCACCTGGCCCCGAGGTCCGACGAGCGTGCGCTGCTCGGCCTCGTCCTGCCCCATCACGTCGAGCGGGTACTGCTGCGTGTTGTTGAACAGCCGCATCGAGCGCATGGTGATGAGGTCATCGGGCAGGGCGTAGTCTTCGGTGTAGATGCGCCACTTGAAACCGGGGATAATTGTGCTGCCATTTGACACACCAGCTGTCACCCCGTGGGTTTCGAGGTCGAACGGGTGCACGAGCGTCATCTTCCACTTGTCAACAGCACTGTCGAACCAGATTGTACGAATCTGATTACGCACAATGTGCGTGCTCGTGGTGATCTCAATCACCCGCCCGTCCCACGACCTGTCTGTCTTCCACGTCGTGGTGTATGCCGCATCAGTATCCGCATCAGCGACGGTCTTCGTGTACGTCGTCACGAACGTCCACGGGTCTACAGCTGCGGAAGTAAGGGCGTTATCACCCAAAGGCTCAATGGTGTCGGTGTCCGAGGCGGACACTACGTCTGGCTCGGTCGTGGCCTGTAGGGTGTCCTCGAAGAACAGGTACGGGGCTTCACGCGCAAGCTGGTTGTATGCGCGATTGACAAAGCCTTTGATGCGCTTGGCGGCCTCCGGTGACTGGTCAGGGGACCAATCTGCCTGGGCAAACATGGCTTCGCGAATCTCTGCCAAGTTCATCTATCACCCCCGGCAGTCGATAAACGCGAGCCCCGAACCGCCTGCTGAGATGTTCTGTACCGCGACCCCTACCACACAGGCAAGGGCAATCGTCGCGTGAGCAATCGCCAGGCCGCTACCGGCTTCAGTGCCGCCCGTCGTGATTGCCTCGGTGTCGTTAATGGCCGCACCAGAGCCAGCCTTTACGGTACCAAGTCCGCGCCGAAGAACGAACCCGTAGTAGCCCGCCGGGATAGCGTGCTGGGCGACCCCGAAACACCTCACAGAGGGAATCAGGGTCGCCGCAGTTGTCACCACGCCACGGTACTCCGTGGACGTGGTGTTACGCATGACAACCTCACCCGCCGCCAGCGCTGCCGCACCCTCATTGAGGATGTAAACCCACTCCTGCGTTCCCTTATCGAGCAGTTCTACGGTAAGAACTGACCCGAGTCGAACTTCAGGATTGGCAGCAACGCTGACGGAGGTGACGGCCATCAATCAGCCTGGGCAGTTGATGTAGCAGGTCGCAAGGGCCGTTGCGAGCACGGTTTCAGTCGAGAAACCGAACGCGTGATCTGTCGCCGCCGCGTTATCCGCTGTTCCGGTCACTGCGTTCCCGGCCTTGATAGCCGTGTTCGCTGTAATACCACCGGTATCTGCCGTCACTTCGCCCACACCCTTGCGCAGGATGAAGCCGTACGAGCCCGCAGGGATGTCGTGCTGGGCCACACCCAGCACACGCATCGTGGGCGCACTTACAGGTGACAGCACAGCATCGTACGTCACCGTAGCGGCGTCGCGTGCGCAGACCGTGCCCTGCGCGAAGGCAGTGCTGGCCTCATCGTTGAAGACGTAGACCCACTCCTGGAACCCGTTGTCACCATCAGGGACGGTGAGAACGAAGCCCAGAGGGCACTGCTGGTCCGTAGTGACGGTGGTGGGGCTAATGCCCGCTGCGGTAAATCCCATGATGGCCTCCTACGGCGTGGCTGCGCCAGTGATGACGAGGTTGGCCCGACGCTGGGTCGTGTGAATACCCATCATCAGCACGATTTCGTAGCGGCACAGATCCTGGTCCGGGATACGGAACGGACCACGCACGGCGAAGTCACCCTTCGTCTCCTTGGAAGCGTCATGGCCCAAGGTGAAGGAGTACCACGTCGGAGTCTTGAACCCGTAGATGACACCGTCAGCACCAGCAGTCGAACTGTCCGTGCCCGCTCCGAGTGCCGTGTAGGCGGTATCGGTGATGTCGATGGCATCGTCAAGGAAGAAGTCCGCGTTGAGGAACTTCACACCCTGACGCACCTGACCGGGGGCCTTGTCGCCCTCGACCTTGGTGACGCGCACCTGATCATCGAGGTCTTCGATGTAGTTCAGGTAGGACTGCTCATCGCCAATCATCAGGTCAACGTCACCAAGCGTCTTGCCCTCACGGGAAGCCGCGAAGTACGCCTTGCGCATCTGCGCACGACCATCGACAGCGAAGGACGTGATGTCCTGGTACTGGTTGAACCAGCCCGAGATGGGGTCAGCTGCCGCAGCCTGGCTCGCCAAGTTGTGCACGATGGCCTGCTGGCTGGCCGTGCTCTTGAGCGAGAAGAGGCCGTCGCGGGCCGTGCCGTCCGGGGAGAACCTCACGTTGCCGTTGAAAGTGCAGAAGCTTCCAACGCCAGTACCCGTTCCCGTTCCCAGCTGCTTGGCGATGCGCTCGTGGAAGTCCGCGAGAGCAAGCTCCGGGTAGTGCTGGAGGATGCGGGCGAGGTCCATCTCACCGTTGGCCTCGGCCAGATCCTTGCCGGGAACGTCGAACGCGTAGATGAGACGCGGAGCAACGACCTGGCCGC
>Ga0099849_1000920_pt1 | contig 13750 bp, 13 predicted proteins | sample CB_VirMetaG_4_FD_78177 | JGI IMG/M metagenome (GOLD analysis project Ga0099849, IMG submission 78177) | Freshwater to marine saline gradient viral communities from Chesapeake Bay - CB_1508_1M Viral MetaG | ecosystem: Environmental > Aquatic > Marine > Coastal | place: USA: Chesapeake Bay... | reverse complement strand
TCACCGCTATATCACCGCTTCCTCTCCAACGGAAACCCGCAGTATCACTGGGTATCAGGGTGTATTGGAGAGATGGAGAGATAGATCTCAAAAAATATTTTAGGGGACAGGGTACATCTGGTAGTATCTAGCAAAGACGGGGGCTGCAGCCGATATGGCCACTGGCGCAGAACAAACTTTCCAGATTCCTCGTCTCCATATCACCGTCTCACATGAACAGTAGTATCATTGCGCATGGACCTCAAACGCCGGGCACGACCAAAGCCATGGATGGCCAAGTCCAAGGGCAGGAACAGCAGAGACGGGGATGGCAACCTCCAAACTCCCTTTCAGGGCGCTACTGCCCAGTCCAACCCCTTGTACAAGACGTCAGAGTGGCACGCTACCAGGGATGCCGTACTGCATCGCGATCCCCTGTGCGTATGGTGCCTGGCCTGCGGCATCGCCACGGAGGCCACCGACGCCGACCACATCGTACCGAGTTCCCATTTGGCGTCAAGAGCAGACTTCTTCGATCAGGAGAACATCGTCGGCAGTTGCCGGTCGTGCAATAGTCGCCGGGCCAGCTATGCGGCCAAGGGCAAAAACTTCGAAACCAAGGAGGAATGGGAGACGTTCCTCCGGCGTAAGCACTTTAGAAAAAATTCACGCACATGAGCATGCGCACACTACTGCAGGATGTCCGTTCCGCACTGACTAGCTACGACGATCTGACTGCACTTCTACCAGCATCCAAGATTACCTTTGCTCGCAGACCCCAACGCGACCAAATGCCAGGTATCACATTCTCTGTCGGCAACGTGGAATACGACGAGACAAAGCAAGACTACGCCGCAGCTACCACTTACCGTGTGGACATCACCATCTTTGGTGAATCAGCGGACCAATGCACTGAAATCCATGACGAGGTGAAGAACGCCATGCTGGCTGTCGACAACGATGAGTTCACCGTACGCATCTTTGACGAGCGATATTTCGTTGATGTAGACAACAACCACCAGGCTTACGTGTCTGCACAGTGGCAAAGGATGGAGTGATGAGTGAAACACTGGATCGTATGAGGATGGCCGTCCAGGAACTGGAAGGCAGCGACGAGGGCAACCGTGTCAAGGATGCCATAGACAAGATCGGCGCGAAGGATATGCAGCCCATCTTCCAATTGGACGAGGATGGCAATCGTCTATTCAATATCGTGGTGGACTACCTGAACGAAAGGGGGCTTATCGAATCCGTCGACGTGATCACAATCACCATGTTGGCCAAAAGCCTGGCCATCTACATAGCTGTTGCGCGCCACGTGCATGGCTACGGCGATGCGATCCAAGTTTACCCCAACGGCACTAGCAATGTGAGCGGAGCATTTACCGCTTTGTCCAAGGCACAGGACCAGGTATTGAAGCTTAGCGCCAAACTAGGCCTATCTCCGATGGATCGCACTCGCATCCTCGGTGCAGCAACCAACGCGCAAGCAGCGACAAGCAAGGCAAGCCAGGGCGATGCCATTGATGATTTGACATAATAAATGGCAAAAGTCGATGTGAAGTCCTTATCCAGAATGTGGGACTACGTCGATGACGTGGTGAACGACCGTATTGTGTGTGGTCGCTTCATCAAGCTTGCATGTGAACGCTTTCTGCGCGATCTCGACAACGAAGAGTGGGAGTGGACGTTTTCGATCGTAGAAGCGGCGAGGTACGTCAACTTCATTGAACGTGTATGCCTGCATACGCGAGGAGACCTTGGTGGCAATCCGTTTGTCTTGGCGCCGTGGCAGGTCTTCTTTGTCGGGCAGATCTTTGGCTGGGTGGCTAAGGACGACGACAAGAGGCGGCGATTCACCACCGCGCACCTGTTCGTGGCCAGGAAGAATGGTAAATCACAGTTGGCTGCGGCCATTGCTCTAGCGATGGCCACTTTGGATGGTGATGGAGCCCCACAGCTGGTGACTGCAGCTACTAAGCGGGATCAGGCTAGGGAGGTGTTTGATGAGATTTGCCGGTGCGTAAAGAGTAGCGAACCCCTGAGCAAGCGCTTCAATGTGCAGCGCACTGAAATCAAGAGTCCAAGGTCTGGTGTCATCAAGCCTCTATCCAGTGACGCGAACACCCTTGACGGTCTCAATCTGAATCTCGCTGTGGTAGACGAATTTCACGCCATGAAGAACGCGGACCTGTACCGCGTATTGGCATCGTCCATGGGTTCACGCAAAAGCCCCTTGATGCTGGCTATCACGACAGCGGGCTTCGTCGCCGACGGGCCATGCGCCATGTTTGTCAGTGCGGGTAAGTCTGTGCTGGAGGGGCTGAAGGAGAACGACCGGCTGTTGATCCTGCCTTACGAGATCGATGAGGGTGAGGCCTGGGATGATGAGAGTGCCTGGATAAAGTCCAATCCAAACCTAGATGTATCGATCAGCCTGGAATACCTGCAAAACCAATGCAAAAACGCAAAGCTCTATGGGAGCCGTTCTATAACGGAGTTTATGGTAAAGCACTTGAATATTTTCGTCGGTTCCAGCGCCGTATGGATTCCCGACGACGATTGGATGTGCGAGGACAACTGCCGCGAGGCAGCAGCTACACACGTCATCGACGAGAAGACGAACAAACCCGTCGCCTATCTCGGTCTCGATTTGGCCGCAACTGATGACATGACCGCCCTGGCAGTATGCACGGGCAACGACGAATTGGGGTGGGGCTTTGAAATGCACTACTTCCTACCGGAGCGTGCGGTTGAGCGGAGGTTGGACCGGGATGAAAATACTATGTACGCACAGTTTCAGGAACTAGACTGTGTCCATCTTACGAAGGGCAACGTTACGGACTACAACGTTATACGTCGATTGATCAGTGGCCACTACGTGGCGGATGGCAAGGTGCAGTACGATGAGAACAACCTCATGGAAAAGTACCTGATCAAGGGTGTGGCCTACGACCGCTGGAACTCACTAAACCTAATCAGGGATCTTGAGGGTGATGGTGTGCCGTGCGACCCATTTGGCCAGGGTTTCAGTTCTATGAGCTTCCCAAGCAAGGAGTTCGAAAAGGCAGCGCTACAGGGCAAGCTATGCCATGGGGGTGACGAGGTACTTCGATGGATGATGGGCAACGTCAATTTGCGCATCGACCCCAGTGGCAACATCAAACCAGACAAGGCCAAGAGTGGGGACAAGATCGACGGGGTGGTAGCAGCAGTGATGGGCATCGGTGAGGCTCTGACCTTTACCGAGGATGACGACAGTTCATTTGAGTTCTTCATGGCTGTGGTTAACGGTAGCGTGTAACACCAGCCAGCTCACGGTGATGGCAATAATTTTGCACCAAATTGCACCGTATGTCAGAGAACCGGGGCGTCCCAAACATTTTCAAGAGAATCCTAGATAGCGTTCGCGAGAATCGGTACACCGCCGAGATGTCGCCATTGTCCTTTATGGGGCCGAACAGCTACTTGAAGAACACTCTTATTGGAGTTTCTAGTGGCGCCGAATCTCTACAGCTCAGCGCAGTGTATGCTTGTGTCAGCTTGATCAGTGACACCATTGCCATGATGGACGCCTCCGTGGTTCGGGTAGGCAACAATGGTACGCGCAAGGTCATGAAGAACAATCAGGTCCACAACCTGATTAGCCGTGAGCCCAACGAATTCATTGGCTCTTATGAGTTCTTCCAGCGTATGGTATCGGACGCACTCCTCTATGGATGCGGTCACGCCTACATCGATCGCAGCGGCACCAAGATCCAGATGTACCATATTCCGGCCAGCCGGATCAGCTACGTCACCGATCCATTGACTGGGGAGAAGTACTACAGCTACGATGGTGCCCCCAGCCGTATCCCACAGCGTGACATCCTCGAGGTGCAAGCCTTCCGTGGCCTGAACCCTACGCACGTCCAGATCCAGAACCTGAGCACGGCCAAGGCTGTCCAGGACTTCGGGTCTACCTTCTTTAAGAACGGCGGCATGCTCGGTGGCATCCTCAGCACCAAGGAACACATGTCCGCTGAACAGATGCGTCAAGCACAGTCTACGTGGGAACGTGAATACAGTGGCAGCCACAACGCACACAAGGTGGCTATCCTCGGGGGTGGGTTCCAGTATCAACCACTCAGTGTGCCATTGGAACAGTTGCAGTTCCTTGGCATGAAAAAGTACAGCACCGAGGAGATCGCACGTATCTACCAGGTACCTCCAGCCATGATCGGTATGGAGAGTAACACTGCATACAACAACTATGAGCAACAAATCTTACAATTTCATCAAGGATGCATCCTGCCCTGGGTGCGACGCATTGAGCTCGAGATTGAACGAAAGCTGCTGCGGGGAGATCGAAACCTGCACTGCCAATTCGACGTCGACACCTTGCTCCGGGCCGATAGCGATTCCCGGGCCAGGTTCTATCATAGCATGCTGCAGGATGGCGTCATGTCAATCAACGAAGTGCGGTCAAAAGAAGGCCTTGGACCAGTTGATGGCGGAGATGAGCACCACATCCAAATAAATACGATCCCGCTCAATCGCATGAACGATTACGCGGATAGTATCACAAACTCAGAGGACAATGGCTGATAGCTACGGTGGTTACCCAGATACCGCGAAGGCTGCTGCGCGTAAGGCTTTGCGACACAAGGAAGAGAAAGGCAGCAAGTGCGGGACCGACGTTGGTTGGCAAAGAGCAAATCAGATCGCGTCCGGAGAAAAGTTGTCCCTGTCTACCATCAAACGTACCTTCTCTTTCCTCAGCAGGGCAGCGGAGTACAACCAAGGCAAGTTCTACGACGAGAACGACAAGGAGATCTGCGGTAGCGTCATGTACGCTGCATGGGGAGGAACATCTATGCGGAGCTGGTGTAGCGGTATCATCAACAAGGTAGAGGGCAGAAAGGAGGCCAGCGGTGAAGTCAAGAAGGGCTTGCAGAAGAAGGTGGACGACCACAACGAATCAGTAAGCACCAGCTACAAAAAAACGAATCTACGCACCCTGACATCAGTCTTTAACAGGGGTGTGGGCGCCTACAAGACTAACCCAGGTAGTGTACGGCCAAACGTCAAGTCACCTGAGCAATGGGCGTATGCTCGGGTAAACTCATTTCTGTACGCCCTGAAAAACGAAAAGTTCAGAAGTGGCAAGCACGATACGGATCTCTTTCCTAGTGGCCATCCATTGAGCTCAAAATAAAGGTAATGGCAAATAACGTAGAGAAGCGATTCTTGCAGCAGGTCTTGGAGGTCCGCGCCGACGACGGTAAGCCCACTGTCGTGGAGGGCTATGCCGCTGTCTTCGACGATGAAACTATTATCGGCGGGTCATTTGCCGAACGCATCGATCGCTCAGCATTCGACAATGCGGACATGAAAAACACTGTCGCATTGTTCAATCATGACATCAATCAACCCCTGGCCCGCGTTGGCCACGGTCTGGAGTTGGAAGTAGATGAGCGTGGTCTCAAGTACAAGTTCGAACTGGGCAACCAGTCCTATGCTAAAGATCTGGCGGAGAACATCCGCATGGGTAACGTCAGCACAAGCAGCTTTGGCTTCACGGTCAAGGATGACGAATGGGAGATGCGCGACGGCATGAACCTCCGCACGATCAAGGAGGTGGGCTTGTTGTTCGACGTCAGCCCGACGACACAGGGAGCGTACCCCACCACCGAGGTAGGCATGCGCAGCATGGAGCTCGCCCTTGCAAACGACGAAGTCCTTGAAATCGAAGAGGACGAGGTTCGCGAAGAGCAGGTCGACATTGAAGACGCGATCGAAGAGATCGTAGAGGAGCAGGCCGAAGAGGTCGTAGTCGACGAGGTTGAGGAGGAGGATTGTGGCTGTGGCAAGAAGAAAAGCATTGAAGCTGTACCACGCAGCGAAGAAGTAACGCTCGAAACGGCGGACGCCCCCGTCGCCGAAGAGAGTGATGAAATTATTGAACGGGGCGCAGAATCTGAAATCTCTATGGATAATCAAGAGAAAAACGCACCAGCAGTGGTGCAAGGGTTGGGCGACAACGTCCCCAACGTCCGCGCTCGTTTTGATTTGGGCAAGGCTATCCGTGAAGCGGCTAACGGAAACCTCACTGGACTCGAAGCCGAAGTTAACCAAGAAGCTATCAATGAATTCCGCATGAGCGGTGTCAGCGTGGCCAACGGAATCAGCATCCCCTCGATGTTCCTCCGTGCCGACGCAGTGCCTATGGGTACCGAGACTGTTGCCAACGTCTCTGCTGCTGTCGCTGAAGGCATCCAAACTGACGTGGCTGGCCCTATCGCCAACTACCGTCCTGTGACCTTCGCTGACAAGATGGGCGTCCGCCGCTTGACGGGTCTCACTGGCGATGTGTCTATTCCTGTGCAGAGCACTAACGTGACTACCTCACAGACGACGAATGAAGCCGATCCCGTGGATTCCACGAATGTTAGCATGACGTCAGTGAGCTTGTCACCTGAGCGCCTCTCTGCTCACACGAAGGTGACTCAGCAGTTGCTGGCTCAAAACAGCTTCGACATGCAGTCTTTCCTCGCTGCCGACATCCGTCGCGGCTTGGAGTTGCAGTACAACACTCAGCTCAAGAACGTGATCGAAGGCATCACTGAGATTGATGCTACTGACGAGGACGTCGCGGATATTCCTTACCTCCTGGAGGAAGCCTTGCGTGACGCCGGTGTCGACTACGAAGGATCTTACTTCCTCATGGAAGCTGGTGCTTTCCGTCAGTTGCGCCGCGCCACTTTGGATCAAGGCTCCGGCTTGTTCGCTGCACCTGATCGCAACAACGTGATCGGTTACCCCGCTTTGGTTAGCTCTTTGTTCGCGGATGATAACGTGTACATGGTGCAGCCCACTGACCTCGTGGTCGCTGAGTGGGGCGGAATCAACATCCTCGTTGATCCTTACACTGAGGCACACAAGGACGTCGTCCGCATCGTGGCCAACATGTACACGAGCTGTGCCATCACGCGCGCTGCTGGTGTCAAGGGTTACACGAACTTGGGCGCTTAATCGTAAGAATACTTGATTGAAATCGGGGGCCGGGAATCGGCCTGGCCCCCCTTTTTTCATATAGCATGAAGGTTACCATCACACGTCAAAGCTCTATTGCAAGCACGCAGCTCTTCAGTGAAACGGAAAGCACTGCGCTCGCTTTGCTGCGCAATCACGTGCGCGCCATTGACGACAGTGAGGATGACCTCTTGAAGATTTATCTGGACGCGGCCCTCGACTACATGCAGACGCTGACTGACCGACTCTTGGGAGTCCATGACGTCACGGTCTACATCAACAAGGAGGAAAGCAAGCGTCCAGTGTCGGTACCGGGCATCCAGGATGTCACGAGTGTCGGCAACCTCCACTACTTCAGCAAAGACTCTGACGAGGAGGTGCCATGGCAAACTATCTACAAAGTCATTGGCGAGGCCGAAGACGCCGAAGGTGAGGCACCATTTGGTATTACCTATCTTACATCGCAAGTCTACGAGGCGGGTGATGACGGCACATTCGAGGTCACATTTAGCAACAGTGTAACACTTCCCGAGGGCGCTTTGGCTGTGACCTTTGGGACTGAGAAGCTGAGCACCACGGGTGCTTATGTGTACAGCGATCCAGCTGGAACAACAGTGACTCAGAACGGCACCGCTGCCTACCCTAACGCTTACGACTTTGGCGTTGGATACTACAGGATCAAGGCTACCACTGTTTACACCAATGGCGACACGAAGGTGGCGTACAAGTACTTCACGGTTAGCAATGGCAAGGACTTTGACAACCGTATCATCACGGACCGCTACCCAATCTACATTGATGTCAGCAATGGATTGGCTCTCATTGAGGACCCTAGCGACTACGATGAAGACTTCTGGATGCTAGAGCTTACAGCGGGTACGGCGCTGGGTTCTCTTCCAAAACAATACAAGCAAGCAGCGCTGTTGCTGGTGGGCCACTACTACAACATGCGTGAAGCCGAAAACGTCGGCGGCATCAGTTCAGAACTCAAGGAGGGCGTACAGCGCCTCATGGCAAGCGCAAGACAGTACTGATGAAGGCAGGCGAGCTATCGGAAAAGATTGACATCTACCGCGTGAGCAGGTCTATCAACGCGTTCGGTGACATCGTGGAGACCTTCACCCTGTGGAAGGAGGGTGTCCGCTGCAAGATTTTACACCTTGGAACACCATCTGCTGGTGCTTCCGAGTTTAGTGACGACGATCAGGAGGTGGGTGAAATGAAGGCGGAGTTCAAGTGTCGCTGGATCAGCGGTATCCGCTTTGATGACGAGATCGAATGGAACGGTGGTAGGTTCAATATCTACTCCGTCCTACCGATCGGTCGGCGTGAAGGCGTTCGCCTCCGTGGTCGCCGTCGTGACAACACTGATGATTCAAATCCAGCGACATAATGCCTAGGGCGGGATCATATAGGGCCAATGTGTACACCAGGGGATTCAAGCGTAGCGACCCGCTACCTCGGATGCTCAGGCGCTTCGGCTCCCTACAGGCCCGTGAGAAGGAGCTATACAGGGCGATGGCTAGGGCTGCACACGGCATGCGTGATGCCATGGCTGCTCTTGCTCCTGTACGCACCGGTGTCTTGTCGCAGTCTTACAGGATCAGAAAGCTAAAGCGTCTACCACCCAGGACCTTGGGCATCCGTGTGGGTGCCGTTAGTGGCAGCGCTGTTGTCAGCCCCGGTAGGTTGGAGAAGATCCCTGGCGCTACGCTAGGGGACACCTTCGCCATGGCGGGCTGGCGAGACCACTGGGCAGAATTAGGTACGGTGAATCACCCACCGCAACCTCACGTCGGCCCGGCTATTAAATCAAAAACTGGTGAATACAACAGAGAGCTACGGTCTAACCTGGCGCGCATCCTCGCCGCTTTACGCACCTAAACTGATGTTGTCCAACCGCAAAAACAAAACTCAATATGGCACTACTAAACGCTAATTATTTAGGGCTGTACACGTTTGGCGATTCGGGTCAGACATCAGCCTATCGTGTTGAATCAGGTGAATCTTCGGTTCAAAACGCAAAAACCGCTTTTCTTGCAGATGCAGCTTCTGGAGAATATGGCATCCTCGTCGACTCATCAGACAACGTTTTCGCTGATGGTCAATCTGGCCCAGCTATCGGTTATGATAACAACGGAGCCTGGGCAAACGGCGTAGGTGATTTGGAACTGATGGCCGCTGCTACCTCTACAAGCCTTGATCTTAACAACAGCATCGATGAAGTCGTTGCTCGCGATGGGGATTGTGGTAGCGAAACCTTTATCGTGGGTGGCGCGCAGTCCTGGTCTCTTACCGCTGACGGACTTATTCAGGACATCATTGCTGGCGACGAAGCCAGCGGGATGACCATGATGGACTACGCACGTAACAGCCAATATGTTCTGGTTCGCTTTGTCTTGAACAACCAGGAGATGGACGATGCTGCTGACAACCAGGAGAATGTAAACTACATCGGTCAGGGCATCATTGAAAACGTCAGCCTCTCCGGTGGCTTCGACGAAACCTCTACTTACTCAGTAACCATTCGTGGCTACGGTAAGCTTTACAAGTACCAAGCATAATCAGAAATCATGGCAGTAATCAACGCAAATTGCATCGCGATCTACTTCTTCGATCACGACAGCACGACACAGCCTGAGACCGTAGAGGCTACAGAGCTTCCGTCAGCAGACACCACGGGCGGCAACAAGCTCTACCACACCTCAGCTAAGGCCTTCCTCGGCTTTGGGGAATACTCCTCAGGTGCTTGGAATGAGGTGACCTACACCTTGGCTGGAGCCGCGACCTCTAGCTCTATCGACTTGACGAACACCGTTGAGGACGTAGCGCGCAACGGCACGGGGGGCACGATCCAGGAGAGCAACCAGGAGTGGACAGTCACATGCGACGGTTTGATCCAGGACTCCAACGACGCGGGTGAAACTTTGATGGACATCGCGCGTGACGCGAACTACGTCATCGTCAAGTTCCAGACCGACAAGGACGGCACTGATGTAGAGTACATCGGAATCGCACTCCTTGACAATGTCAGCCTGTCTGGCGGCGTCGACGAGATCGCCACCTACACTGTGTCTATGACTGGTGTCAACGACTTGTACAAATACTCAGCATAATAATCAGGGGCGGCGTGTACAGCGTCGCCCCATATCACCAACCACATGAATACTTTACAAGGTCAATTCTCTATCAAGCTAGGTAAGAAGACTCACAAGGCGAGCCTCTCGCTCAACGCCCTGCGTCTGATGACGATTGCATTTGGCGTCAAGCTATCTGAAATCGATAAGTGGATGAACGACGATCCCCTCACGGCGATCCCGGCATTCGCTTACTACGGCATCAAAAATGAAGCAGCGCGTTCGGGCAAGGATAGCGGTCTCCCCGACTTCGAAACCTTTTGCGCGCAGGTGCTTGCTGACGAGGACCAACTCAACCTTATGGTGGAGGCGGTCACCGGAGCGCTTGGTGGAGCAGACGACGTCAAGGGAAACTCGTAACCCCCAAAGGCAGCGGTCAGGGCCAAGAGCTCACCTGGGAACTGCTGTATAAAACGGGCCTCGCCATAGGGCTGAAGCCTGATGAGTTTTGGGGGATGACTTTACGGGAGTATGCGTGGTTCTACGAAGGCTATCAAGCCAAGGAGTCCCGGATGTGGGACCACACAGCTTCCATCCTTTGCCTGCTGGCAAACGTAAATAGTGGTAAGGGCAAGCGATTCACTCCGGATCAGTTCCACCCTTACAGCAAACAGACTGATCAAGTATCCAACGCTGCTGAAGCGGAGGCTCTGCTGGAGAAAATGAGAGAATTCAAATGATTGGAATTACAGGTGCAAGCCGGCTGTCGGCGATTCTAACTCTGGATATTACGCAGTTCATGCGTAACAGCGAGATCGCTCGCACCGAAATAGCCAGATTCCAACAACAAGCGCAACGCTTCGGCGCCGGTCTTACACGTACCCTCAGCTTGGGGTTAGGTTTGATCGGCGCTGCTTCGTTGGGCATCGCCAGCAACTTCAGTGAGATCTCCACGCAGCTGCGTGCCATCGGCCAAGAAGGCATTGAAGGCCTTATTTCCACAGCCAGGGATCTAGGTAGAGAGACCAAGTTTACATCTACGGAGACGGCCACGCTTGCGCTGGAACTTACCAAGCTTGGTTTCAATGCGCAGGAAGCGTCTGGCGCCCTGACTACTTCTGTTAAGCTCAGCCAGATATTCGGCGGTAGCCTAGACAAGGTCGGTACCAGCATTGCAGAGACGCAGCGGCAGTTCCGTGAGTTTACTGGAGAGACCAGGAGTTTCGAAGAGATCGGTGACATCTTCGCCGTCGCTTTCCAAAACAGCGCCCTCGACGTAGACAACCTGGCCGGCGCCTTGAAGAACGTAGGTTCCGTAGCCAAGATTAGTGGTTACGACCTAGAGCGAACAGTGGCTACCCTTGGAGCCCTCGCCAATGCAGGCCAGAAAGCAGAGCGTGGTGGTACGCGTCTGAAGACCACCATCATTCGGCTTGGTAAAGAACTCGGCTTTGGGGAGGACCAGATCCGATTGTTGGAGTCAGGCACGCTTGATACGGCGCAGATCTTCGACCTTCTTAAAAACAGAGCGGGTCTAGCCGGTGCTGTTATCGCTCAGTTGCCGACTGAGATCAAGCTTCTTGAGCAAAAACTCAAGGACAGCAAGGGGGCGCTAGATGCTTTGAACGCTGGACTTGGAGAGCAGTTGTTCCTTTCTACAGCACGGGCGAAGGCGGGTGTTGAAGACCTGTCTATTTCCCTTGGGGAAGGACTAGCGCCATTCGTGGCAATTGCTGCTGATTTGCTTCAGCTGGCTGCGAAGCGCTTCGACACTGTAAGTGAGAATACCAAAGAAGGGATTGGTCTGTTCATCACGATGGGTACAGTGATTCCTGTTCTGATCGTAGTCATCTCACAGCTCGGTGGCGCATTGCTCGCGTTGGGACTCAGCACCGTAGCTGCAACAGCAGGTCTAACCGCTCTTGTCGGTGTTATTGCTTTCAATGCGCTTCAGCAGAAGCAGTACCTGCAAAACCAGGAAAAGATCAACGGTGCGCTGGAGACTTTTTCTGATCTAGCTACAGAGGTTGGTGGCAATATTTCCAATTCCTCATTGCCTGCACTGCAGGCTCTGAAGAAGCAAACTGAGGAGGCGCTCGAGGCAGTCACGGATGCGCGGGAGGATCTCGGCAGCCAGCAACTAGGGGAACTTGCCGGAGGCGGGTTTGGAGCGGGCTTTGGTGTTGGTGTGATACTTAGAAGTCTGGGTATCGTACGCAGCAATGAAGAGGGTATCAATGGTGTCCGCAGGGACCGCAACGTTCTCCTCGCCAATGAATATAGGCTGCAGAAACAGCTTGAAGTTGTCACGGCGGCCATTCAGGAAAAGCAGCAGAAGCTAAAAGATCTTGCCGACGAACAGCTCGTACTGGCTCAGCAGTATGGTGCGGAGTTCGGCAACAGCGTCACGAACATCGATGCTCTGCAGAAAGGATGGGCGAAAACGCAAGACAATATTGCCAAGGCACTGGCTGAGTTCGGCCTTGCCAAAAACGACATCTACGATGTAAGCGACGAGATCGCTAGGATCAAGGACTTTGGTCTCCTCAGAATCTTGGAGACAGGTGGCATCCCAGAGGCGCAGAACTTCTTGGGCGACCTAATCGCTGGTGGCGGGACCTTGGAGCAGCAGAAAAAGCTGGTAGACAGCATCATCGCCGAGCTGAGCAAGACGGCAGTAGCAGCAGCTACGTCAGGGGCAGTGGAAGTGGCCGACCTGATTGACAAAGGTGTAACCAGCTACGAACGCCTGCAGCGCAAGCTTGAGCAAGACATCAAGGTGGCTGGCATCCGTAGCGCTCGCGTTGAAGCCCAACTGCTGAATGAAGCCACACGTGAGCTAGGTCAAAGCACGGAGTTGCAGTTCTTGCAAGCTGAGCTGTCGGCATTGCAAGCGCAGTTTACAGGCCTAGCTCAGGCCGGTGTCCGTGGTGGGTCACTCTCTTTTGTAGCGGACCAGATCGACGAGATAAAGGAGAGGATTGAACGCGCTCAGTTCCGTCAGGCTTTCGAGGAGTTCACCGATTCTGCTACTAACGCCAGTGCGACAGCGTTGCAGTTCAAGCGCATCCTTGGCGCTGCCACGGAGCTTGACGTATTGCAGGCAGCAGCACAGCGCGCAAGTGAGAAAGTCAACATCCTATCTCAAGGGTTCCTGCTAGGGGAGATTAGTGAAGGTGAGTTCCGTCGCAGCATTCTTGCTCTGAACGAAGCCATCAATCAGGTGGACATCCAAAAGCTGGAGGATGCGGTTGACGACGCGAACGAGGCACTGGGACAGCTGAGCATTGCCGAAAGCCTAGGAAGGGATGTAGACCTCAGCACGCAGACGAACAAGCAGGTAGAGGATCTTACCAAGCTCGTAGAGGCTTACCGTAAGCTAAGGGATCAACGCAAGCTCACAGCAGCGGAGTCGGCTGGTTTGCTACAGGCAGAGGAGCAGCTTGGCATCTCGTTGCAGGCACAGGAAGACATCGCCAATGCCGCCACCCTTACCTCGTTCCTTGGCAGCCAGGTACAGTTCCTTGGTGACGCGTTCTTGCAGGCAGCACGCGATGGTGCAGACTTCTTTACTGTTTTGAAGAAGTCTTTCCTCGACACCTTCTACGCCCTTGTCGCAAAGCTTATCACCTTGATCGCCTTGTACACCATCCTGGCTATTGTCTCAGGGGGAGCCACCG
>Ga0099849_1000919_pt1 | contig 13753 bp, 9 predicted proteins | sample CB_VirMetaG_4_FD_78177 | JGI IMG/M metagenome (GOLD analysis project Ga0099849, IMG submission 78177) | Freshwater to marine saline gradient viral communities from Chesapeake Bay - CB_1508_1M Viral MetaG | ecosystem: Environmental > Aquatic > Marine > Coastal | place: USA: Chesapeake Bay... | reverse complement strand
TTCAATTTGAGCATTCCCTAAGTAAGTTTGTAGGAGAAGGGGGAGAACAATATGGCAAATACTGATATATTTTTAGGAAGCGGAGCGAGTATAACATTTATTCCTGAACAGGATATTTATGTTGGTGGAAGACAAACAGATGATAGTGCATTCGATGGAACTACATTATCTTCTCTAAAAACAGACGCTAATTTTGAAACTAACTTTAGTTTAGTTATTGATTTATACAAAGGTTGCCTTATTGAAAGATACAACTCTTCCAATGTTCTACAAACTACACATAGAATTAGTTCAAATACTGCAAATACTATTACAATTACTCCTTCTGTTGCTCCTGCAAGTGGCGATTATTTTGTAATCAAATCTTATGGCTCACCTGTTCCTGCCCCTACTTCTACTGCAAAGCGACTATTATCAGATGAATGGTTAGGTATTTTAGAAAGTGCTACTTTCCCAACAACAGAAGTTGAAATGAAACAAACTAATCTTTCTCTTGGTGGTTCAAGGAACTTTACTTATCAATACAAGGGTATTACTTCTTTTAGCGGAGGTAATCTTGGGCTTGTTGCTAATCATGGTGCATAGTTGTATTATTTCTTAGGAAAATGCACCCAAGTTCAATGTAGCACAGATGCTTTGGCTTCTGCAATTACAGACAAATATAATAATGCTAATTCTTCTGATAATAATAAAGTTTTGATTGAATCTTTAGACGCAAGCGGTTCTGATGTAGCCGTAGGAGATGATGTGACTATTGCAGGTATTAGCGAAACAGGTCCAATTTTTATTAGACAAATTGGTAATGATTTCTGCCCACCCATTTCTCCCCATTTAATTCCAACATTAGCAAATGTTGATGCTTTAGATAGACCAACGGGCAGCACTACATTAACTAAAGAAATTACTTATACATTTGCAGAACAAGATGGTGATTTACTTCCTTCATTTGCTTTAGAACAAAATCTTTCTAAATTAACTGGAACTAATATTTATAGAACAAACACTGGGGCAGAAGCGGAAGATTTGAACTTTGTAAAAATTGCAAGAGGTTGTAGAGTAAATACCCTTACAATGACCGCAAATGAAAATGAAGAAGTCAAAATGACTATGGATTTGAACACAAGAAATGTTCATTCTCTTTCTCAAACAGAACAATATGATGCAAGAAGAGGAATTACAGATGAAACTGCTTTCTTTAATTACGAATCTTCTACTAATGCAGATGAAACAAGAGAACCCTTCTTCTTTTCTGATGGAACTTTCAAAGTTTTGGGAGAAACCTTCCTTAAAATTAATACCTTAACTCTAACCATGAATAATAATCTTCAAGATAGAAGATTCTTAGGAGTGGGTAGTAAAGATGTTCAAGAAGCAATTCCAGCACAAAGAACATATGAGATTGCATTTACAGGTCATGTAACTGATGATGCACTATATACTGCTCTATTGAATGATTCAGAAGATACTACTCAAACTATTGAATTAGTTTTCACAAAGGCAAATGGAGAAACAATTACATTGAACTTTACAGATTACTTTGTTAGTGCAAACAATTTCCCTATTCCTGATGATAAAGGACCAATTGTTGTTGAAGCAACAGTTATGCCAAGAAATTTAAGTGCTTGCACAGTTAAAACTCACTGGGTTTTACAGGGGTGATAATATGGTTTCAAGATATGAAAAGAATTTAATGGCAATTGAGGCTTCTAAAACAAAAAAGCAGAAAAAACAAGAAAAAGCCACTACTAAAGTAGAAACACCTACGGAGGAAAAATCCCCTAAAAAATCCAAATTAGTAGAATAATATTCCACCAACACCGTTAGTTTGTTTGTTGGTATAGAAGGTGGAGAAAATGGAAAAGAAAATTATAACAGATAAAAGTGTGCTTTTTGCACTAAATGAGCCTACGCTACATTATATTAAGGTAGCACCCGAAACAGAAGAATACCTCAAAGTGTGGGTAAAAGAACCTACATGGCTTGAGGTAGATAAAGCCATGAATAGCATGATGAAGATTGATGCGAAGCGTCAAGACATGGATATAGATTTGAATGCTATGTTTAAATTCATGGTTGAAAATTTTATTGTAAAGACTGAACCAAGTCTTTCAGCGATTGATATTCTCAGATTAACTCCTTTTGTGGGTAATCAAATTAAAGAAATTCTTCCTAATCCGTTTATGGCTATGGAGGAAGATGGCGAAAAAAACGATTAGTGAGAGAAACACTAAAAGGCGGGGGAGGAAACCCCGAAACAGTTTCTCTCATAGTCGTTTATTCTCTTTCAAAGGCTTTAGGCATAAGTCCTTTAGAAGTGTATAAAATGCCAGCAAAGTTAGTGACAGATTTATTGGTAGTTCATTCAGAAATGGAAAAAATTAAATCCGAAGAATTAGACAAAGCAACAAAGCAAACTATGAGGTGATGGGGTTGGCGGCTGATGTTTCTGTTATTATTAAGAACAATACTTTTGCCCTTAATAATATGAGAACAGTGTTAAGCCAATTACAAAACACAATGTCGGCTGCTGAACAACAACAAAAACAATACAAAGAAACTCTACAAAAAACAGAACAAGTAGAGAAAAAGGTTGCTAAAACAAGAAGCCAAGCAGCAACTATGCTAACTAAAAGTTTAGAAGAACAAAATAAACAAGTTAATTTACTATCTTATGAGACTTTTAAGAATTTTAAAACAGTAACAGGACAAGGCAATTTTATTTCAGCATTAGAATATGCTGATTTATTATTGAGTAATAACTCTCAAAGTTTGAAAATATTTGGAGTAGAAGTTGCTACTGCTCGTAAAATCTTTTACGGGTTTTTACCGCCTGGAACTTTTAGGCTTTTTAATCAAGTTTCTACGGGAATAAGATTTGTTTCACAGTCTATGAGGGCTATGTCAGATGAAAGTCAAGAAGCGAATAATATATTTACTACGACTTTAAAGTTATTTGGGAAATATAGAGCAAGTAATATATTTAAAGAAGGCACACTTAAAAAAACAGAAAGAAAACAAACTCAAGCAAGAATAGAATCTTTTGAACAAAGAATTGCGGGTGGAGAAACATTAAGCGATTCTCAACAAGAAGTGTTTGAAAAATTAAAAGCGAGAAAAATAACTACAACATTTCAAAGAAGAAGACAACAAATAAGTGCTATTGGAACTGCTATTGGAACTGCGGGAACTGCGGGATATATGAAACTTCAAAAAACAAAAGACTTTTTGCATCTTCAAGTATTAAAAGCACAACAAGCAGTTAAGCCAATAAATTTGTTAAAACTATATACGAAATTACCCACTTGGAAACAAATAGGTTCTGCTTTAAATCCTATAACTTTGTTAATGAAACTTCTAAAGACTCCTCTAATGAACTTCTTACTTACAGTTATGCTATACATGACAGGAATAATGGTAATAGTTATGTTATTCAAAGAGGCTCTTTTACCTGCTTTAAATGAGGCGTGGACTTTTGTTAAAGAAAATTCAGGTCTTTTCTTAGATGGTTTAGCAACTATATGGGGAGCAATAGGCACAATATGGGAAGGAATAATGTCGGGTGATTTTGTTCAAGTAGTTATGGGAATATTTGATTTAGCATGGGGAGTAGTAAAAGTTGCTTTAGGACTCCTATGGATTGCTGCGGGAGCATTATTTACATTGGCATTTACATTTGTTAAGACAGGCTTTACTAAACTGATAAATTGGGTTGCTACTACTTTTACAAGTGTAGAAAAAATCAAAGAGAACGCAGGAAAGATTGCTTTAGGAATTATTCTTATTATTGGTTTCTTTTTCGGACTTCCTGCTATGCTTGTTGCTATTGGAGTAGGCGTTGTATTAGTTGCTGCAAAATGGATTTATGGTAAATTTAAATCATTCTTTGGTTTTAAAGCAAGTGGTGGAAGAATAAATACTCCATTAACAGTAGTAGGAGAAAGTGGCCCAGAAATATTAGTAGGAAATAGAGGCTCTAATGTTGTTTCTAATGCTAAGAGCAGAAGAATGTTAAATGAAGGTGGGAACACAATTAACATTACAATTAATGCAAGAGATACTTCCGATGCAGAATTGAAGAGAATATCAAAAGTAATAGGGCAACAAGTGATGCAAAGTATAACAAGAAAAACAGGAAGTTTTTCTACAATAAGGTGATACTATGACAATAGAAGTGAATGATACTCAACATTATGTTTATCTAAAAATAAACGCCTTTGATTCGGATAATGGAAATTTAGTAGATACTATTCCTCTTAAGGTCACTCAAATAGGAGTAAATGTAAGTAGGTCTGTTCCTAATTTACCTGTTCCATTATCAAGTATTGCAAGAGGAGAAGCAGAAACAATTGCAGTTGATTTAGGAATGGGAAGTAAATCAATTAATCTTAGCGGATTTATAACCAATACTACTATCAAAAGAAGCCACACTAAAACAGGTGCAACATTTGATGAAATAAAAATGACGGCTCAAGAGATGGCTCAATTAATTGCATCGGGAGTAGATTCTTCGGGTTTAGCCCACTATCAAAATTTTAATGAATTGGTTTTTCTGATAGAATCCAATATTGATGAAAACTATTCCGAAAGACCGACAGTAGAAAGAATCCCATTTACTTTTGCTTCAAGAGGAAGTGCCTTAGAATTAGATAATGAAAGAGTGCCACTACCAAGTGCTTTTCCAACAGAAGAAACATCAACGGGAGTGACAGGATTTATAGAAAATTTTGATTTTACTATTAGTGCAGAATCTCCAACAGAAATAGAATTTAGTATGAGTTTTAAGGTAGCAAGAATTTTCCCATAGGTGATAGTAATGTATGATATTTATATTGGAAAGCAACAAAGCATTGTTTTTCCTATTATGTGTAATGCTCACATTACAATAGGGTATGCTGATAATGTTCCCGATATAGAAAATACTGCTTCTGATACAACTGATGATGTTCCTTATGGAATTTGGTCACATACAGGTTCTTTTACTTTTGAAGCAATAGTGACTCCGTATGATATTAATGGAACAGGAGAAAAAGGCCTACGAGGAAGAAGTGCCATACAGACAAGTCAATATGTAATGCCTCAAGGAACAAGTGGAAAAATAAGCGAGGCATATCTACCAGTAGCAGATAGATATGGTCATGAAATGTGCATATTTCATAATGATAATTTTAGATTAACTTTAGTAAATTCTACAACAACTAATAATAATCAACCTGCTGAATATAAATTAAAGGCTTATGTTACAATTAATGGAGTTCAAGAAACCTTTGAGAGCCCAGTAATAATATCTCCATCAGTATCTAAATCTTGGTCTTTTGGTGATTCCCATGTCAAAAATAATTTTAGTGGATTTACTTCTAATGGAAGATTAGAATATGATAGTATTGCAGAAGTCACAACTACTTATTTGATAGGTAGCAATATTGCAGTAAATACAACTAATCACGGTTCAAGAGCCATTACAGATATATTTTATCAAGGACAAAAAGTATATGTGAGAAGAGATTTAGAATTCGTAGAAGTCGGAACAGTGGCTTCGGCTTCTTCAACAAGCATAACTTTAAATTCAGCATATACGGGTTCGGCACTTCCGTTAGTATCGGGAGAAGATATTTACACAGAAACTTTCAAAGAACCTAAATATGCAGAAAATATGCATCATATAGCAGTAGTATTTAATGCCACTAAAAACTCTATAACTATGTTTTATAATAGACAACCTGTTTTTAGTGGTGTTCATACAGAAACTTCTGATTTTTCTTTTGCTCGAACAGATTGCATCTTAGGTAAAAATACAACTTCTGATAATGATGCTTCTACTGATATGCAATATATGGGAGAAATTCATGAACTTTCAATAGAAAAAGGAGCAAAGAAATCAATTCTTTATACTAATACTCTATTTCCTTTTTATGATGAAACTCTATTATATCTAAGATTTGAGGAGGTAGATTTATGACGGTTTCATTAGGGGGCTTAGTGACTTCATATAACAGTCCAGCGAACAATAATTACGATACTCCTACTAATCCTTTGCTTAGTTTTAGTCCTGCTATTACTTCAACTAATAGGGTATTTTCTATTGTTTATGAAGATGATACTGCTACAACAACTATCGAAGAGGCAGTTTCTACTAAAACACTATTAGGAGAATATTCTAACTTACATGCTACTGATGGGTTTTCTATTCGATGTTTTGATGCATTTAATAACATTGGCTTAGACTTATCTTCAATTACAGTAGATAGTGCAGGAGTTCCTTCTACCCACGATTACTTTGTTCTAATTCATTCTGATGATTCAAATATGCATCATTTTGCTAAGATTACAAAATTAGTGAGTGCTGACCAATTAGGAGATAAGTTTGAATTTTCTCCAAGATTAGGAAATGAAATAGCAAAAGATGTAAAATTTATGGTATTTAAAGGGCCAACTGTATCAAATAATATTTTAGCCATTTCTTGTGGAATATTGGCTGATGTTTCTAAAATGATATGTGCAAGGCCGTTGTTTTACTTTTATGATTCTAAATTAGATAAAAAGGAAGAACTTAACCACAATACAAAATATTTCTTAAGAACTGAAAACATTAGCGGGGTATCTACTGCTACTTCGGTCACTCTCAATACAGGAGACAATACTACTTTTATTACTATTAGCGATTACAGAAATAGAATAATTGATTACAGTAAATTCACATACAACATTAAATTAACTGATAATTTGAGAGAAAAAGATGACCCCGATACCGCTACAAGTAATGAAAGTTCAGTTTTAGCAGGAACATACACAACTTATACTGATTATAACGATTGTTTTGTAAATGCAAGAAGAGATGCTAATGATGATGTTTCTTCTTTAGATTTTACAGGTAATAAAAGATACATATTTTACAATGACTCTCCTGAAAATAATAACTATATTCCTAATACTTATAGTGCTTCAATAGAAGACACTTTTGATGCCAAAAGCGGTATTGCAGAAATTAAATTAGTTGATATTACTAAAAATTTAGGCAATAAGATATTTAATAACGATAGGCTAATGGCAAAACAAAAAATAGCAGAAGACGATTTGAATGAGTGGGTAGAAGTTGGTGAAATAGAATCATTATTTGATTCGGCAACAAGAACCTACTCTTTGGCTTCTTTATTACCAAAGCCTAATCTTTATTTTGTAGCAAATATGGAAATAAAAATAGGCAATAGAGTTTGTATTGTAGATTCGGTTTCTGGGAATGTAAATGTTGCCTTAAAAGAATATAGTAGATTAGAAAGTGAAGGTGTTTTTACTAACACTACTTCTTTAATTACTTTTTCTGATGGAGATAAAGTATATAGAAGAAGATTAAACCCCTTAGACTCTACCTACTATACAAATTCTGATTTTGACGGAGATAAGTTATCGAGGCTATGTGGAATATTATCTACTAAGCAGTATAATAATTATTATTGTAATATAGGTTCTTTTATTACAAATGTAGATGAAACATATGGCTTACTAACGATTGATTTTCAAAACAATTTATTAGATTCCAACAGTTCCTTAGAAAGAGCAATAGGAGCATTTTTATTATACTATGAAATATTTTATGGTAAGATAGAAGAAATAAATAAAAGTTTAGAAAATAATCAAACTATTTTTGAATTGAAGGGAAGAAATACTTTATCGAAATTAATAGATATTACCATAAACAAAGATACTTTATTTAGCCATGATATTATTTATAGTAGCAATAGCCCATATAATGATTTAACAACAGTAGGCACTACTGCCACATGGGATTTTGATAGCAAAACCATTACTTTTTCTACAAGTGTTAGTTTAGCCCACAATACTCATCTTTGGTGTGAATTTGGTTATATTGGTCAAGTAGATGGAGCAACAACTTCTTCCACAACCGCTACCCTTCATGATTTCCCTTATTCTTCTACTTATACTGCCAAAACAGTGTATAAAGAAAATAGTAAATTGTATATTCTTAATAAGTCTCTTGCTTCCACTAATAAAGTAAATAGCGTCACAAGTTTGACAGGGGCAAGTGACAAAGGATTCTTTTTTAGAGATGGCTACAAATTCACAGGAGATTTTGATTCATTAGTAGAAGGCGAAACCTTAGTGGGTCTTAGCGAAGATAATAATGCTAATGCTACTGGATTTAACATTAATAAAATTAAAAATATAGATACTGATTTAGATTTTCAATTAGAAATAAGTTCCTTTGAGGATGATATAGTAAATACTCTTATTGATTTTACTGTATTAGAAGTTAAAGAAAATAACAACATAAAAACAGTAAAACTTGCACCGTATATGCCACTAACTTTAGGTAGAGAAGAAATCAATCCTTACTCTGAGGATTCTGCATTTACTACTTTAGCCGACATTATAACAACTGGCACAGACCCAAATGTTCTTTGTGATGCTTCTTCATTTAGTGAGTATAATTTAGAAATAGGAACACCGTTATACATAGAAGAAGAATTTGTTGGGTATTTTATTGGCTATAATATTAGAAATACTTCTCCTGCCTTTTTAGACATATATCTCGATAGAGATTTGTCTGCTAATTCTAATGGAAAAAGTTTTCAAATTAGCACAGGTAAAAAAAGAAGAACCTTACATTTAACTAACGGGGCTCATTTACACGGTGGTAAGATAATAAACATGGTAGGGAGTAGTCGCTTACCAATTGACTATCAACTTTTAACTCATCATGGTGGTATATCAGAATATAAATACAAAGAAAAATTTGGTGCGGATATTATTCGATTAGATAATATAGAAAAAGGAAAAATAGGAAAAGAAAAAATATATTCTTTAAAACAAGATACTGATACTGGAAGATTAATTCCGTATTATGGAACCACTCCTATTTTAAATTATTATGCAGAATTCTATAAAGGAAATCCCGAATCCCCATTAGGACTATCATTATCAAGTAAGACTGGAACTACAAAAAATAATCATTATCCAATAGAGCAAAGAGGCTTTATGCCGATTATTGGTTCTAATTATGTTGATAGAAAATTTGTGAGTGCCATAGATTCAAACCCAATTATTCAAGCCATTACTCCTAACAAAAGAGTTGCAGGTGCTTTAGATGCGGATTTTATTTCTCCTTTAGAATTAAAAGATAAATTTTATCAAATTGATTCTAAAGCGGCAAGATTGTTTTTATTTTGTAATTCTGATAGGCTTTTGTATAGTTCTACAAGAAAGGATAGTTTAATGAATAGTGATAATAGAACATTAGAAGGATATGGTTTATTGTCTTTGAACGCCCCACTAAAAACAACAACAAGTTCTACAAAAGATGCAACTATCGGGAATACCAATACAATAACAAATAAAGATTCTGATTATATTCATTCTAATATTCTTAGTAGCAATAAAACTCTTTCTAATTTAAAACGAATGGGAATTATGCGATTAACAGATGTAGTATATGATTGGGCATTTAATCAAATAAATCCAGAATTCGATGTCCCTAATGATAGGGTTATAGAAGCCTCTCAATTATCTTATTTTGACAATTACTTGGTTCAAGATAGTAGTTCTACTAACTTAACAGTAGTAAATTATCCTTCTCTTACAACAATAAAAATGAACGGCACTATTGACAATGTAGGAGTTAAAGATGTAATATTAGATTTAGATAACAATAGAGTTATTGGAGTTGTTACGGCTCTATCTACCACAGATGTAACTAATGATACTTTGAATTTTAATACACTATACTTGACAGACAACGGGGCGTTAAAATACGGCACAGGAGACACCATTAGGTTTGCCAAGTATTCTGAAATTAGCAATAAATTAAGTGTAATTGGTAGAGATGTAGAAGAAACAATGCTATTTACTTTAGATGAAGGAGGAAATACCGAAGTAAATAATATTCATATGCTAAAAGGGCTTTTGACTAATCAAGCATCACCTACTAAGTGGGAAAATTACTACATAGATTCGGGAAGTCCTTCTACCATACCTCAACATTTCAAGAATTTGCAAAAAGGAACAGACTACGGTAAAAATACTATAATTTTACCAATAGCATTTACCCAATTCCAATCACATTATCTTTTAGATTCTTCTATTGACCCAATTACAGAATCTCTTTTAACATTTAGTGATTTTTATTCTACTGGCGGTAGTAATACTTGGGGCGTTGCTGCAACTTCTCCCTTCACACACTATCAAACAGAATTTGCTAATTTTTTCATGAATTTAGAGCCTTCTAATAGCGGAGGCAGTTCTTCTAATGATACAAAAATAGGCTCTCTTAAGACTGTTATTTTAAAAGAATTTACCACCAATGAAAGCGGTAGTTCATCTCAAGGAACAACAACACCATTTTTAACAGATGCCTCTCTAAACTATGTTTTTAGATATATGAATCTTAGTGGTTCTTCTGAGCCGTATTATGGCAATTTCATAACCTATCCTTCTTTTAATACTTCACAAACTTATTCAACAGATGAAGATAAAACAGTAGGGGCATACTTAGGATTTAAACCCCATGTGACTTTTAGTTCGGTCACAAATAATACAGTTAAATCTACAAATAACAACACTCTTTATTATAACTCTCTTGATTTAATAGGAGATAATAAATTCTTAAAAAATATTGATTTAACTGGGTGTTATTTAGTTCCAGCAGAAAGAGGAAAATATTACAATAAAAACGATGTGACAACTGCCAGTGAAAGTATTCATAAAGCGACACCTTACGATAATGAAATCATTTACATTGTTTCTCATGAATACGATTTGACTGTCACTACTACAAATCCTAAGTGTTATTTTATTACAGACGAACAATTGGCTAATATCACATACAAAGTTATGCAACCTAACCCTATTTGTTTTTGGGATAACTCCCCAACTACTATTCGCTTAAATACTCTTAGTAGTGAATATACTAAATTGATGGATTCTAATGATATGTATGGGGCATTTCCTTCATTCAATAGTGGCAAAAGAACAGAAACACAAGATACCCTATCTAATTTAGAAGGGGTGCAATCTATGTATGTTATAGTAGATATGGATAATTTAAGTGCAGAAGGAAACACTATTGTAAAAACTTCTACTGGAAGAGAAACTATTCTAAATGGAATTAATGGAGAATATTGTCTATCTGATGGAGAAACAGTTTTGATTACATCAGCAAAAGGAATAGATAATGAGGATAATATCGGACACTACTTAGAATTTGGAGAAATGCAAAAATTAGATGGAGTGGTTTCTTTTTCAGAAACATTTGAATTAGAAGTAAATGGCGGGATTTCTCCCGATGCAAAAAGAGCCCTTATTGGAACAACAGTTAGTATAACAAAGGAAATAGAAGAAACTGTTAATGAACTGTTAATAGAAAATGATATTGATTTTACTTTAACAAAAGAAAATTACAATATTTTCGCTGCTCCTGATTTTCAAGGAGGAAATTTATTTGATGTAATTAACTATTTGTTAAGACTAAAAGATAAAAAATTAGTAAATGTTTCTGGAAATATTAACATACAAAATTATGATTCTACTGATTTTATTTCTAAATATACTTTTACAGATGACAATATTACAGAAATAAAAACAACCAAGTCTAAATTTGATTATTTTAATCATGTGACTGTTTATGGTCAAAGCCATAAAGCAGTAAGAAAGAACTTTAGAGAAATAAAAGCAAATGGAAAAAAGACCTTAGAAGTTTTTCAAAATAAATTAACGACTCAAGAAGATGTAGATAAAGAAGCATATAGGTTATTAGTTTTACACACTAAAGCCAACACCGTAATAAATATTAAATTAGCCCATTCAGAAATTAAAACGCTAAGTGTTGGAGATGTAGTTCAATTAGAATCGAAGGCTTCAGGGATAGAAAGAAATTCTTACTTGGTTTTAGAAATGAGTCATTCTTATAGTGGGGCAATAGAATTGAAATTGGGCCAATACATTAAAGGCTTAGAAGATGCTCTTTCAGAACTTCTTATTTCTAATAGCCAAACTAATTCTTATCTCCGTAAAAAAGAATTTAACGAAAACGAAAACACCTTTGATTTCTTTGATAATTTCAAAATAAAAGAAATGCACTTGCTCATAAGAAAAAGAGAAGGCACTGGGGCTCTACTTGGTTTCTCAACACCGTTAAATACCAACACCAGCCCATTTGGATTTGGTGGGAACATCACTATCACTAAACTCTTGGAGGAAGAACTATGATTACTGATGAACTACGAAAACAATTAGCAGACTATCTAACCCTCCTAATCAACGGAGGCAGTATTGGAGGAAGCGGAACAATAAGTGCGGGGAGTGCAAAAATTGGTTTGGGTGGTAATTCTACAAGTCCAATGGCACTTGATATTGATGTAGATAGCGGGGCTTCTCCAACTATCCGAGCAGAAAAATCAAATGAAAATGTAATTCAAGTATTTGTAGAACAAGTAGGAAGTTCAATAACAGGGCAAGTTATTAGAGAAATGGGCATATTTGATAGTGCAGGAAATATGTTAGATAGGATTAGTTTTACAGGAGTTGGCCCATTTTCATCAACAGAAACGCTACAAATTTACTTAACATTGGAGGTAGAATAATATGACTAAATCGCTAAATAACCCAAATGCTTTCTCTACTCAAGACGAGCCCGAAAATCCTGCTATTTCACCTAATCAGATAACAGATAATAGTGATTATCCCCATACTGGATTAATTAAGGCATTAAGTCTTGGTATGAAAGGAAACTACGCTACAACAGGATTTAATGTGACTAATACAACTGATGATGATATAACTTTTGCAGATGGAGTAGTGTTTAGAGATGGAGAAAAAATAGATGTCACAGGTTCTACAATAGTCATTGGAACAACCGCAGGAACTACGAAATCTTATACAGATGGCTACCATTTAGTCGTAAATGCTACTGGAACTACTACTCTTTCAGTAAGGCCACCAACCGCAGCAGATAGAGTTCCTGCCTATACTGATGGAGATGTAATTATAGCGATAGTTGTTTATACTGGAAATGACCCTCTACAAGTTCAATATTTAACTGTAAATAAAACAGAAAATTCATTAAGCATTGGTAGAGATGATTCGGGATATACCGAAGGATTAACTGTTAAAAGTAATGCTGGTGATGTGGAAATAGAAGCAAAAGAACAAGATAAAGATATAATCTTCAAAGTAAATGATGGTGGAACTCCAACCGAAGTATTGCGTATTGATGGTTCAACAGGAAATGTAGGTATTCGATTAAATCAAAATGTTACTGCTGATGAGAGATTAGATGTTGAAGACGGTAATATTTCTTTAACCACTACTGATAGAACAACTGAAAGAGTCCTTAAATTAAGAAATAGCGGAAGCACTACTTCATTGAGTGAAATTGCTATGGCGGGTGCAAATTCTAATAATTTTGAGGGATATATTGCTTTCAAAACAAAAGGCCCAAGTGATTTGTATAATGACCCATTAAATGAAGTAATGAGAATTGATGGGAATAAAAAAGTCGGTATTGGTGAAACTGCTCCTTCTGCTGATTTGCATATTAAATCAAGTGCAAATTTTGACCCTACAAGTGCAATCAATACCGCTACACTTATTCTTGAACAAACAGGTGGAACTCAAGCCGATGATAATGAATCTGTTGGTATGACTTTTACTAAAATCAATTCGGGAAGACCATTCGGTTCTATCGCAGGTGTTCAAACAGGTTCGGATGCAGATGTTGGAGGATTAGCATTTTTTACTCATGATG
>Ga0099849_1000918_pt1 | contig 13761 bp, 10 predicted proteins | sample CB_VirMetaG_4_FD_78177 | JGI IMG/M metagenome (GOLD analysis project Ga0099849, IMG submission 78177) | Freshwater to marine saline gradient viral communities from Chesapeake Bay - CB_1508_1M Viral MetaG | ecosystem: Environmental > Aquatic > Marine > Coastal | place: USA: Chesapeake Bay... | reverse complement strand
TGGGGAAAGAGTTTCTGGTGCAAGAAGAAGAATAAGAGCAAAGAAAACAAGAGTACTTCCAAGAAAACCAATGGAAGAAAAAGTAGAATTACCAACAAATTCTAGAGCAAAATTTTTGGGTATTGATTTGAAGAACCCTCAAGTTGAAAAAACTGCAGAAATTGGAACAGAACTTGGAAAAACTGATTACTTTGGTCCGATTCTTGCGGTAACTTCTAAAGTTCTTCTTGGTGAAGAACTGAAACAAAAAGATTATGAAAATGTGGGTCGTGGTATTAATCTTTTATTGTATGATGGATTTACTCAAGATGAACTGAAAGGTGGTATTGCTGCTGCTTTTGCTGAAGGTGGAATGGTTGATAAGTCTATTATGGATATGGAGGGTTCTGTTAAAGTAACCAACTGGGTTGCAAAAACTTTTAAGGAATCAATTGAGACTGAATTGAAAAAAAGTTTAAAAAAAATAGAAGAGACACAAACAAAACAAAAAACCTCTCAAGAGTCACCACCCCCAGATTCTGCAACAGGATATTCTGGAACAGGACTTGCGGGAGGTGCTGTTGCTCCATCTGAGTTGTATAAAGAAATTGGAGCAGACTTAGAGCAGTGGAACATTTATAGAAATAGTGTTGCACTCATAGAATCAAATGGAAATTATAGTATTCCTGGTGGAAGTGGAATGCACTATGATGGAAGATATCAAATGGGTGCAGCTGCTAAAAAGGATGGGTCTAGAGTTGCTGGTGTTGATTATCCGGGGCATTCTGATGATCCAAATGCATCTGTGAGAGTTAACTACAGAAACAATCCAGAATTACAAGAAACTATTTTCACAGGATTTACCGTTGCCAATCATAGATATTTGATGAGAAATTCAAAATATGCTTCTGCAAGTGTTGAAAGAAAACTTGAAGTTCTTGGATATGCACACAATCAAGGTATGGGTGGTGCTGAAAATTGGTTGAATACCGGACAAGTTGGTGCAGATGGATTCGGTACAAAAGGTACTGCTTATACCGATTTAATTAAGAAAAATTTTCTTGCAAAAAGAAGAGGACAAGAACTTGAAGTTGCTGGGGGAGCAATAGATATTCCCTCTGCATCACCTGCACAAACAACAGATCCAAAAGATTTAAAAGTTGGAAAGAAAGGTGAAATATATTTACACTGGACTGCTGGTGGAGGAACAACAGCATTTCCAAACAAATATCACTCAACTTTCCTGGCAGATGGCAGTAAAGTTCAAAAAGTTCCTTACTCGCAATTTAGAACTCCAGAAGGACATACTGCATATAGAAACAGTAGAGGTGTTGGATTATCAATTGCAGCTATGACAAAATGGAACTGGAGTTCCATTACAAAAAAACAATTAAATGCGATGACGCAAGAAGCAGCAAATCTTGCAAAAGCTTGGGGTTGGTCAAAAGGAGATATTAATATTAAAAATGTAATGACTCACGCAGAGGCAGCATCTGGTAAGGACGGTAGGTTAGCATTACATTCTCCTCCGATGTCAGGTGCAAAAAAAAATCCAGATAATTATGGACCTACTTGGTGGGGTGGTGATGGAACAAGATCTGACTTTCAAAAATTATCTGCAAATGCTAAAGATGGAAGTGGTGGTCCAGCTCTTCGTAAAATGATTCAGGCAAAAATGGAAATGGGTGGACCTCTTGATTCAAAATATAATAACTCATTGTTAAAAAATTATGCTTCTTACGAATCTGGATCTGAAGAATCAATCACTGTTGTTGTTCCAAATCAAACTCCTGTTTCTTCAGCAATGTATGGTGGAGGTCAAATGATGCCTCTTCCAATTGTTCTTGGTTCTGGAGGAGATCCATTTGAATTCCTTGACTATCAAGGGTAAATAGAGATAAGAGGAAATACAAATGACGACACAAAGTAGTACAAAAAGTGCAGAACCATCTTTTATCAAAAGATTGGATATCATTTCAAATAAAGATGGTACAAGTGTTAACTTGACTGGTGGATTAGTTGAGTTTAATTATTATGAAAGTATACTTAATGATACAATCAAAGTGGAGATTTCTTTTGTTGATAGTGGACTTTCTGTTGAAAGAGATGGAAAAAAACTTACTGTTTTAGAGGGTTTACCTCTTTGCGGTGAGGAGAAAGTTTTTATTACATTTGAAGATAATAATAAAAATGTTCTTGGTGATAAACCAGAAATGGTTTTGTATGTAAACAAGATTACACCTTTAGGAGAAAACACAAGAACTTCTGTAGTTAAATTAGAACTCGTATCAAAGGAATATATTTTAAATGAAAAGGTGAGAGTTAATAAAAGATTTGATGGAAAACTTTCTGATCACGTTACAAATATTTTAACCAGCCAAAATTATCTTGGAACAGAAAAGAATATTGATATAGAAGAAACTTCAAATAATTTTAATTTTATTGGAAATAATAAGAAACCATTTTATACAATCAACTGGTTATCTAGAAAAGGTGTATCATCTAAAAGTCAGCAGTTGGGAAAGAGTGCTGGATACTTTTTCTATGAAACATCAGAGGGATTCTTTTTTAAATCCATAGATGGATTGCTTGAACAAGAACCAAAAGTTTCAATGATTTATAATGAAACACCAGACACTAGAGGAAATAATATACCAGAGGGGTATGATTTAAAAGTTTTAGATTATGATAAAGATAACTTGATTGATATTCATCAAAAGTTAAAAATAGGAACTTATTCTACCAGAACAATTTTATTTGATCCCTTTAACTGTTATTATAATGTTATTGTGCCAAATGCAGAAGAAAATGAAGGCAGTTTAAAACTTGCTGGAAAGGAACTTCCAAACAAATATAGAAATAAAGAGTTTGATCGTACAGGAGCAAATCAAGATTTTTCAAGAACAACATATTATCTTCTTGATAAAGGAACTATGGTTTCTGGAACCACTCAACAGCAAATAGAAAAATCAAAAGAAGAAAACTTTCAGTATGAACAGATTTTGAACCAGTCTATTATGAGATACAATCAGTTATTTGCAGAAAAATATAAAATTACAATCGCAGGTAATTTTTCACTTCACGCAGGGAATGCCGTTTATATAGACATTCCAGAGTTGGAAGAGAACCAAACAAAGGAAGTAAGTAAGAGAAGTGGTGGTCTATATATTATAACTGATATATGTCATAGGATTACACCAAACGGAACTTTTACTTATTGCAATTTAATTAGAGATTCATTTGGAAGAAAAGGTAATCATACAAATAGAAAGCAATGAACAAAAGAACTTTACAACAACACATAAATGATGATAAAGATGAGTTGGATAATTTAAGTATGAGTCCTCAAAGAAGGCGTCATATTGAAAGTGAATTAAATTCTTTAGAAAGATATCAAGCAAATCATCCAGATACTGATCACGATCCAACTGTTCTTGAAATTTTTTGTGATGAAAACCCAGATGCTGATGAATGTAGAATTTATGAAGATTAATATCTAATGGAAGGCGGATCTTTATTTAATCCAGGATTTTTAGGTGGTCACTTTCTTTGGTGGGTAGGTCAGATTGCTGATGACTCCACCTGGAGAGATAATATTCTGGCGGGAAAATTTGAAAATAAAGATTCTATTCCAGGATGGGGAAGAAGATATAAAGTCAGAATCATAGGTCTTCATAATCAAGGAGAAAACGATATACCATCTGATCAGTTGCCTTGGGCACAGGTAATGTATCCTGTGACTGGAGGTGGTGGTCAAGCAAATGCGGGACAAACAGCAAATCTCCGTCAGGGAATGATGGTCTTTGGGTTCTTTATGGACGGACAAGATCAACAAGTTCCCGTGATTATGGGTGTGCTTGGTAACAATGCTCAAACAGAGTTATCAACAAAAACTGGAGATAATAAAGTTACCAATAGCACTCCTGGATCATTAGCAACCAGTGGATATGCTGATGGTAAAAAACCAAAACAAGGAACTGCACAAGAAAAAGTTCCTGATGATGGATTAGTTACATCAAAACCAAAATCTTCAGAACAGTCTAAAGAATGTGCTCCGATTCCTTCTGGAGTTCAGACAAATGCATATGGATTGAGATCTGATCTTCCACTTACTTCTCAACAGTTCGCAGATGCTCAAAGTGCAAGAGCAGAAGCAGAACAAAAAGGATTAACAGGTGCAGATAGAGATAACTTGGTGCAACAAAGAGTTGCGGATGGAATCAAGAATCGTTGTCAGCAAGCAAATAATCCAAACTCTCCTGCTCAACCTGGCGCCACAAAAGAAAATGTTGATGCAGTTCATCAACAATCTGTAGCAGATATAAAAAGGTCTGAAAAATATAAAGAAAAAATTATAATGATGAAACCTGATCCAGATGAGGTCGTGAACTCTGCTATTAAAGCAATGCAAACTGCGATTGATAATCTGGTTCAAAAAGTTGATAAGTATCTAAGTTCTATTAGTTGTTATGTTGATGCAGTTTCTAATACTATTTCAGATATTAAAAAGTATATAAGAGATGTTGCTTGCTTGATTGCAAAATATATGAAAATTCTTCTTGATAAGTTGATGGAATATCTTCTTAAACTATTGAATAAAGAAATGACGAATATTGTTGCTAGTATGCCTTCAAGTATGAGATATATGTTTGCTGATATAAAAGAAAGGATTATAGAACTTATCACGGAACTTTATTCAAAACTTACTTCAGGTCTTTGTGATTTAATTTCTGGTATCTTAAATGATGCTTTGGGAATAGATGATTTAATAAACACTGCTAGAGCTAATGTAAATAGTGGATCTGATACACAAAGACTTAAACCACAAGTTTCAATCTGTTATGCTGAAGATGTTGCTGGACAGGTTATCTCTGCGAATCAAAATGCAATTAATGAGTTCAACCAAACAATATTTGATAATGTAAATACCTTTTTAGATGATATAGACAAACAAGTTGCTGGTGTTGGTGGAGCACTTGCGGATATTAAAAATCAACTTGGATCTATTTCTGGTAATATTACCTCTGCTCTTAACTTTACTAATATTAAATTGAATATATTTGGATTTGAGGTTACACCTGAGAAAGCAGTATCAGATTTTTATCAACTTGCAACAGGTGGATCTGGGCAACCACAACCACAGTTACCAAGTGTTAAGTCAGTTGCTGATTCTTCAGTTCAACCAACGACTGCAACAAGTGTACCTGGAGTTCCGTATGCAGAACCAAGTAAAGATCAAGCAGATGTAAAGTATAATGCAGATGCAAGTTCTCCAGAACAGATTGCAAGTAGAACCTCTGGGGTTGCATAATAAATATGTCTATGAAAGAAAGGTACTTGCAAGAATAAATGTCGTCAAATCCTGGAGAGATTAAATTTAATATCTTTCAAAATGCAACGAAAGATAATATTAGAGTTGGATATATTTCAACTGAAAGAGGGTACATTCAAAATGTAAGTGTTCCCGAAGCAAATCGTTATGCCCAACAAAATCCAGGAACAACATTTATATTTGATAGTAGAGATGGTGTTCAATATTTAAACATCAATGAAGTCAATCAACTTACTGTTAATGATTTAACTCCAAGCAAATCGGCTTCAAAGGGAACTTGTAATCCTGTTACAGGATTAAAAGAACTTGGTGATGGTGACGGAAATTCTTATATTCCAAGAGTTAACTTTTATGGTGGTGGGGGAGTTGGTGCAAAAGGAAATCCTGTAATCGGAAATGATGGTTCTGTACTTGCAGTAGATTTACCAAATGGTGGATTTGGGTATAGATATCCTCCCATTGTTAAAATAGAAGATGATAATGATATTGGATCTGGTGCTGTTCTTCGTGCTGTTCTTTGTGGTGCTGATGAAACAATACAAGTTTTTGATAATGAAACAGATTTTGAAGAATATATTCTTGATGATGAAGATGGTTCAATAACTTTTGCTGATTTTGGTGATAGATATAGTCCTGATGCAAAAAATATTGGACCTTGGAATCCTGATACCTATATTAATCTTTCTAAAAATCCAATTCGTAGAGAGATTGAACAGTATCAACAATATTTAAATCAACTTACAAAACCTTGGTGGAATACAAGAAAGTTTACTCCATTAAGTGTAACCTCTCCAACAAAACAAAATAAAGTAAAGTATGATGTAAGTTTCCCTGCTTGGAGTAATTTTACAAATCAATATGCAATCTCTCCAGTTCCTCCTACAAACATAAGAGGAAGTGATTTTTCTGGTATTCCTTTTACCTTTGAATGGGAAGAAGACTTTCCTTTTGATGGTGAATATGTATTCAGAGGAACTGCTGATGATGATGGTCAGTTATATCTTGATAATGATTTTGTAGCAGATTTAGAAGGTTTTGGTAGAGATCCGAGACCAATCAAAAAAACAGTTAAGTCTGGTGTTCATAGGATCAGATTAGATTTATATAACAAACCACAATATGAGTTTCAAACATCTGCAGTAACAGAAGTTTTTAATACTTTAAAATCTATTGATAAAGCAGATAGAAAACTTTGGAGAATCAATCCAGAGGCTGGTAAAAATGCTGATTTTTTAAATCGTTATGGTGTTCTTCCCTTTGATCCTGGAGAGGCAAAAATACAAACTGATGTAAATCAAGATCCAGGGAGATCTGCTCAAAACCCAGAAGCAAAGTTTGAACAAGAAGGAGATAAACTTTATTTGAAAGTAACTGGTGGTGGTAGAATTAAGGTTAACTTTTCTGTAAATGTAAAAGATGACCCAAATGTTGCGGGAGTTGCTGCAAGAGAAATTCGCATTGAGACTGATGCAAATGATGTGATTCTTAGTAACAATCAGAACAAACAGAAAGTTACTTTAAGAGGAAGTGGAGAGTTTACTGGTGGTAAAAAGTACAAAATTAAAGTTATTGGTGGCGCAAAAAATGCTGGACTTCCAAATGTAGGAAGAACAAAAATCGGATTAAAGGATGGTCACGGTGATGATAATAACTCTTTGTTGAGTATTTTGAGTACTAAAGTTATAGAACAACCAAAAAATAAAGTTCAAACTCAAAATAGTGCAACACAAACGAACGTTCCCAATGCATCCACTGATGCTTTTGCTGGTACTCATATTATTCGTTGGGAAAAAGTTGAGTTTCCTGCTGATGGGAACTATTCAATTGAAGTTATGGTTGATGATAATGCAAAGATTTATATTGGAAACCGTGACGGTGATGGTAGAAAGGAGATTGGAAATGGACTTCGTGATATAGAAAAGGGTGGTGATGAAGTTATTATTGATAAGAAAGGATTTAGTGGACCTGGTGCTTCTACAGGAAAGAGTACATATACAAAATTCTTTAAGAAGGGAAGATATAGAATTAGAGTAGAGTTGGAACAAATTCCAGGTAAACCATTGGCCAAAGGAAATCCAATGGCTTTTGCAATGCATATTCAAACTGCAGCAGTAACACAGCAAGTTGTATCTGCTAAGTCCTGGAGTGAAAATCCAATGGGCATTGCACTCACAATTGAAGCACCTCTTCCACCAATTCCACAAGAACCCGCACCACAACAAACGGGAAGGTGTCCAAATAATCCGATATGGACAACTAGATTTCCTGGAGGAACAGAAAAGTGGTGGCCTGTTATTGATACTGTTGGTAGATGGAGCAAGTTTATGGATCGTTATGCGATTTCTCCTGTACCTCCTCTTGGTAGAGATGGAACTGATAGTGGTGGAGTTGTCTTTAAAAATCAATGGGTAGTTGATCTTCCTTATGATGGTTTTTATGGACTCAAGGGTACAGTAGATAATGCAGGTAGAATATTAATAGATGGAACACCTGTTATACAGGCAAATTATATTCCAACTTATTTAAAAAATACAAAAGGTGGTAGTGGAGCACTTGGTATAAGTGGAATTGCAAATATCAATGGAGGAAAGTTATATAACTGGAGAGAGAATGATCCTAGAGTTCAAAAAATATTTTTAACAAAAGGAACTCACGTCATAGAAGTTGAAGTTGAAAATGGTGTTACAGAAATTCTTACAAAAATTGATAAGAAAATATTTAATACTGCTGACTGGGCAGTGCCGACAACTATAAAAAAAGTAGAAACTGATGTTATCTTTAAGATTTCAAGTTCAGCAGATTATTCTAATATATTTTCAATAGCAGAACTCAATATTGATGAGTCAAAAACTTACAAAGGATCTCAAATTAATGTTACACGATTGCGAAAAGTAGAAGTTGGAAAAGTTTACTTAGTTGAATTGTTTAGTCCTGAAAGTAAAGATGGAGTTAGACTTAGAGCTCGTGGTTCTGTTCTAGAAATGGAGGAAGCAAGAGATGCTGATTGGAAAGATCTTGTTTGTGCTACAAACAAGGGAAGATTTTTTGATCTTGTGAATGGAACTAATAAAGCTTATTGTAAGTTTGTTGTAGAAGAAGACCCAACAATTCAAGGTGGAACAACTGGTGGTACTGTAAAAAATGGCGTAACATATGAAGGACCAAGACTTTCAACATATGCAAATGGAACTTTAGGACCATTCATCACTCCGTTTTTTGTAAATGATAGTGAAATTATGGGCAAAACCTGGAAAATGATTTGGAAAAATGTTGATTTTCCAGTTACTGGTGAGTATAAGATTGAAGCAGAGGCAGATGATAGAGTAAAAATAAGAGTTGATGGTAATGAAGTTGGAGAAGCAGAAGTATTTCAGGGAGTTCGCACTAGTAAATTTACTGCAACTGCTGGAAAGAAAACTGTTGAACTAGAAGTTACAAATATTCTTGGTGAACCAACCAGTACCTTTAGAACAAATCCAGTTGTTGCTGCAGTAAGGATTACAACAAGAGTGGATGCAGGTTCTGGTGTAAGTAAATCTTGGAGAGATAATCCGATGGGAATCTCTGCTGTTCTTATCCCACCACCTTGTCCAAAGATTATAAAAGGTCAAGGTATTATTTGTGATGTTATTGTTGATGATCCTGGAAATGGATATAAGGCACCTAAACCAACTCCAGGTCCAGAACAAGATGACAGATATCCTGCTGCATTGAGATTGAAAACTATTGAAGTTGAGGATGGTGGTATCAACTATAACTGTGGTGTTGATCAAATACAAATCACTCCGAGCAATGGTGCAGTTCTTAACTATGTCTGTGATACTTTTGGTAGAATCACAGGAGTGAATATTATTGAACCTGGTTTGGGATTTACCACATATCCCGATATCCGAATCATTTCTGATACTGGAGTCAATGCAAGATTCAGACCTCAGTTTGAGGTTATTCGTGATCCGATTGTTGTTGATGAAGACAAACTCATTCAAGTTGTTGATCTGGTTGGACTACAACAAACTGGATATGTAAATGGAAGACCATACTATGGTTCAGTTTTCTTCAAAGATGGAATTCGTTATGCTGGATTCTACGAAACACCTGGAACTCTTGTGAGAGTTTATGATACTTTACAAGAAAGCATTACTGGAGAAGTCACCACGAAACCATCTGCTATTCTTAGACAGGGTACTAACATACAAAGTAATAATCCTCGTCTTAATATTCCTGGTACTCCAGATAATCTCATTTAATGGAGTTAAATAGTTAATATTTCACATATGATAAATGTCCATATCAGCAAATAGTTCAGAATCACTTGATAGGATACCAAAGAATAATCCTGGAACAAATCCAAAAGATACTGCTAAACAAAATTATAATGCATTGCGATATGGAAATGATAAAGGTTCAATAAACTTTGGACATATTCATAAAGAAGGTGATGTAACCTCTGGTGTTATGCTTCAGAGTGATAATGGAAATCATTCATTATCTTTAGATATAGATGGACCAAGAAAGGGGTGGACTTCATCTATATCTCCAGGAAACTTTCAAATTGAGTGTGGAGATTTAAATCAAGCAGCACAAGATAGCTTGATGATAAATGCAAAAAATGGTAATATATGTATTATTGCTACAAATGGTAAGATACGAATGGAAGCAGACGACTTTGAGTTCGTTGCTAGAGGAGACAATAGTCAAGGAAACTTTAAGGTAACTGCTTCAGAAAGTATTTCCCTTGAGTCCAAAAAATTTATCGTTAATGCAAAATCTAAATTTAGAATTGTAAGTCCTGGATCAGGTGAAATCATAGCAAATGGCGTGTTAACAACTTATGGATCTATCATTAGAGGTGTGACTGATGCTTGTTCAAAAAAAGATTCAAAAGTAGGTGGAAGAAGATTTCAACAACAAAACAATCAAGTTAATTAGGAGTAAATAATGTCTCAACAATCTGATGATCTAAACGTTGGTGGTCAACTCAAAGTAGGAACTGGAGTTGTCCCTGCAATTAAAGAGGGAGATACAAAAATCAACGGATCTATGTTTGCAGAAGGTCCTGTTGTTTTCGGTGCTCCTTTAGAGTTTCCAACGGCATATGCAACAGTAAATATTGGACCACTTACAAATGATGATCCAGACTCAGTTCCTCCATTGGTTCCTGGGCAACTTTGTCCAATCATTCCAAAGGGAGATCCATATTCTCTTGCAGTATCTGGTAATGCTGCAATCTTTGAAAACTTAAATGTAAATGGAACGATTGGTGCGGGTAAAGATATTATTGCACAGGGAGAAGTGATCTCTCGTTGTGGTGGACACTATCTTTCTGCAAAGAAAAACTTTGATATACCTCACCCAACAAAACCAGGATATAGACTTCGCCATACTTGCCCAGAAGGTCCAAGCAATGATGTATATTATCGTGGAAAACTATTAAATAGGAAGGAGATTGTTCTTCCTGATTATTGGAAAGAGTTAGTTGACCCAACAACAATCACAGTCAACTTAACACCTATTGGTGCTCATCAACATATTATTGTAAAAAGAATTGCAGATAATAAAATTTATCTTCAATCTAATGGTGGGATTCCTATCCACTGCTTCTTTCATATTTTTGGAACTCGCGCAGATGGAGAGAGACTTATTCCCGAATATGAAGGTAAGAGTCCTGAAGATTATCCTGGTGATAATAGTCAGTATTCTATCTCTGGTTATCACTACGACGTAAAGTAAAATGACAGCAGGAAAATTTATTCCAAGAAATTCAAACTCCACTCATTGTGGAGATCAGGCAACATTTGGTAGATTTTCTACGAGATATGATTATGTTTCAAAGGGTTTAACCGAAGATGATTCATATCCAGTAGAGGCTTGTCAACCTTGGTTGCATTATAATATGCGAGTTGGAAATATTCAGGTTGATAACACTATTGTTTCTCAGGGAGACATACGTTCTGGGACACTGATTCAAGCCCCACAATTTCAAGGAAATATAAATGTTCAATCTTGGAAAGGATTTGATATTAAACATCCCAATAAAGAAAATCATAGATTAAGACATATTTGCTTGGAGGGTCCAGAAGCAGGTGTTTATTATCGGGGTAGATTAACAGATTCTAATGTGATTGATTTGCCTGGATACTGGAAGGGGTTGATTGATCCAGAAACGATTACAGTTTCTTTAACTCAGATTGGATCTTCTCAAGACCTAATTGTAGATAAGATTGAATGGGGACAAAGAATTCGTATTAAATCTGGTAATGCATCTAAAATTGATTGCTATTATGTGATTCAAGCAGCAAGAATTGATGGAGAACCATTAGTTGTAGAGTATGAAGGACAAACTCCAGCAGAGTATCCTGGAGATGATCGTCAGTATTCTATTTCTGGGTATGATTATGATGCTCGGGGAGATAAAAGTACAAAGGAGGTAAGTGATGCCTAATCCATTTATACCTAATACAACTGGGGGAAGAGCTGGTCAGTTCACATATAATGATCTTACTCAAAGTGATCAATATCAAGGAGTATCTGTTGCAGGAACTTCAAATGTTATTCCTCCAGGAAATCCAAGTGCTCCTTATAAAACATCTGCAGATTATGAAGCAGAAGACCAACAAAAAGTTGATAATTATGTGATTCCAATCAAAGCAACTGATGAATATGCACTTAGTAGACTGACCATTCTAAACAATAAGAAGCAAGAAATCGTTGATATTATGACAACGACTTTTGCTAGTATTAACAGTATAGGAGTTGATTATCCAACTGGTGCCGAAATATTAGTATCTGATACTGCAAGTGTAAGTGATAGCACCGCAGAAAAAGTAACTTATATGGCTGGTATTTCAACTTTCATTTATCCTGATGGATGTGTATCAACTGCTGCAACAGATCCTGCGTGTACTCCAGCATTTGACTGTTGTTTGGTTGGTGTTCGTGGTGAGGTCTATCCTGATATTATCGGAGTATGGCAATATCCAAATTTAGAGAGTCTGTCTACTGGAGATGCTTTTTGGAAAGAAGGTGAGTCATATGTAAAACTTACAAGTTCAAATCTTGGTATTGGTGTTACAGCATATGAGTTTGGAAATGTTGCTGGTAACACTGATTTCATTGGTCTTGTAACAACATCAAACTCAAGTTTAGGATATTATTATTTTTGGCCAGATTTGAGTGCAGTTAATGCAGGTGCTGCAACATCAATTTCAAATCTTGTTTCTGATATTGAATCATTAAGAACTGAAATCAATGATTACTATGTTGGAGTTGATACTGGAACAAATAAGTTAAGAAGTTTGAAGAGTCTTAATCAACTCAATCTTTGGTATGAGAAGAAAGGGCAAAGTGAACAGAGTGGAGAAATCTACAACTATCAATCTGGTATTGAAATGCTGGATGGAAATGTTCAGACGATTCAGGACTACAACTCTTGACACGGGTCCCGTCCCCTGCTATACTACATAGGTAATCAAACAAACCCCAATGCAAGACGAGTACCTGACCCGATGCGTCGTGGACCCAATCAAACGAAAAGTTTATATGTACTCCAGTGAGGGGACAGAACGAGAAGTGGAATGTGAAACCGTAGAACAGTTTATGAATGTGCTAAACTTTATCCGTGAAACTCTTGATGAAGATACACTTGCTTATGCAAATCCACTCTGAAACCAAAATTGACTTTTAATTTCATTTTTGGGGGACAAAATTCCCGGCAAATTTTTTGACCTGTAGGGTTTTCAAAACTTATGAGACCAGAAACAAGGAAATCAATGGAGATGCTGTTCTCCGCAAAGTGGAACTTGCCAAAAGCAGCAAAACACGCTAACCTTACTAATAAGGAAATGAAGATTACTTTTAATGAGTACTGTCATTTCCATCCACCAACTTGGAAACCTGAATAAGGTTTTTTTCTGCGAGTATGGCGGAATCGGTAGACGCACCAGACTTAAAATCTGTTGACCATCAAGGTCGTGGGAGTTCAAGTCTCCCTACTCGCATTACCCTAAATAACCTCAAGGGTAAAAATCGTATGAAATACCGTATTGATGCCAGATATGTATGGTACAATGAAGGTAGGATGATAGTCCTTATGTATTTCATACAAGGTCTTCCATTTACTTTTGATGAACTGCCTGATGATGGACTTTATGACTTAAGTCTTATTGAGATTGCAGATTGTGAAAGAAGATGGGAACCAAAAGATGTATATCAAGCATCATTTTACTTGATTGATGAAGAAATGCACCCTCTAATGTTTGAATTAGAACTGGAAAATCCAGAGTGTATGCCTTCAGATTAATGCCCCTGTAGCTCAGTGGTAGAGCAGTGCTTTTGTAAAGCAAAGGTCGATGGTTCAAATCCGTTCGGGGGCTTTAGACATTTACTATTATTATGTCTCTATTATCACAAAAAGATCGTCAAAATGTTATCAAGGCACTTGACTTCTTACT
>Ga0099849_1000916_pt1 | contig 13775 bp, 18 predicted proteins | sample CB_VirMetaG_4_FD_78177 | JGI IMG/M metagenome (GOLD analysis project Ga0099849, IMG submission 78177) | Freshwater to marine saline gradient viral communities from Chesapeake Bay - CB_1508_1M Viral MetaG | ecosystem: Environmental > Aquatic > Marine > Coastal | place: USA: Chesapeake Bay... | reverse complement strand
GTAAGTCCAACCACCACTTATCTTTTCTTCTAAAAAACCATTCTCAATTTCAGTTTTGATTAGTGTTTTAACCATTATTCGTTCTCCATTTTTGTTTTATTAAAATCTTCTTCTGTAAAGTTCATATAATCGTAGTTCCACTCACACTCTCCGTCAAACCAACGATTTACCATTTTTCTATGTCTTTTATTTTGGTCTAATTCGTAGGGTGTTTTGTTTTTACTCAACCATTTAGAGTTTCTCTCCCAATTTTTGTTAAATTGGTCTTTGTATATTTTTTTACCATTACTATCATCTATGATATATCTTGGTTTATTTAGTATATCTAAACTCATAGGGTTTTGAGTGATTATATCTCGTTGTTGTTGAGTGAGTAAAACTATATCACCACTCTCTACAAACAATCCGTATTCATAGTTAAAGACACTATCTTGGTATTCCATACCAATACTATCATCATAAAGTTTTTTTTCACTAACATCAGTATTGAGTTGGTGAATTTGTTTTACAACCTCGTTTTCTTTACAATACCTTTCGTCATAACACCATATTTGATTATCATATACTATTCTTTGGAAATTTTCCCACATATAGTCGTTCCACTCCTTAAATGAAACTCCCATAGTGTTGTAATCAATCTCCAAGTTATTCCAATAGAATAATTGTCCTTTTGTTATAGTGTTTTCAGTTTCTTTAACCATTTTCTTGTCCTTTTTTTCTTTGGTTTTCATTTTAATAACAATACAACATACAACATTTTTTGACGAATTGATATGTGTGTGGGGTAGAAAAAAACACTCTTTGTTTTTATGTCTATAAATGACCTAAAATAAGGACTTATAATAATACCTTATTTACTTGTTTATGGGGTAGAATTTTTGTATATTGTAATATGAAAGACCAACCTAAAATAACTCGTTTGACTGATAGACGAGATGATACTGATACACTCAAAAATCTTAAAGGTATTACCTCTCTTTCCTATAAAGAACTCTCTATCAAATTTGGATTAGACCCTAATGATAGAGATTTTGAGAAACGATTTAATACTTTGGGTGGAATTATTAAATCACTCAATAGACAAATTGATGATAGACGAGATAAGATTGATAATTTGGAAAATAAGATTGATATATTAGAAGATGAAATACAAGAACGACAAACTCGTCTTATGAAACAACTAAATACTTGGAAAATTATTTTATCTTATATCAAACCTCGTGTAGTGTTAAAGAAACCAACGAAATCTTATCCGTATTGGAAAGGTCGTGTTTGGTTTAATATCGGTGGGAATACCTTGTATAGAAAGAATATAGATAAAGGTGATACTGATAAAGTCAATACCAAAGGTAGAAACATAGAACTCCATTTATGTAGTGATAAGTATAGACAAGACAACAACTTGACTGATGATGATTTAAGAGAAATGGGTGTTCGTAAGTTTAGACAACATATTCTTAAAGAAGATTTCTACAAGTATCTTCCAGTATAAACCTTCCAAGAAAAACTAATTCTCAATCCTAAAAGATTTCATACAACTTTTTTTCATTACAGAATGTAAACTATAATTTATTTATATTTTAAATATGACAAATTATAATCAAATCTCATCTTTTATCTGGAATGTCTGTGATGATGTTCTCAGAGGAATGTTTAAACAACACGAATACGGAGATATAATCTTACCTTTTACAGTCTTGAGAAGATTGGATTGTGTAATGGAATCCAACAAAGACGAAGTGGTGAAACTTTATAATGAATACAAAACAAAGGTAGATGACCCATCTCCTGTTATTCAAAGTAGAATAAAATCTACTTTCTTTAATTTTTCCAAGTATGATTTAAACAGATTGAAATCTGACCCACAAAACATTAATAGAAACTTTCAAAACTATTTAAGTGGATTCAGTGATAATGTGGTGGATATCATTGAAAACTTTCAATTGGATAAACCCATTGAAAAACTCAACAAGAATAATCGTTTATATGAGTTAATAGATAAGTTTACTGAAATTGATTTACATCCCGATGTGGTTTCCAACCACGATATGGGAACTATCTTTGAAGAACTATTAAGAAAGTTTTCAGAGATGAGTAATGAAACAAGTGGAGAACACTATACTCCTCGTGATGTAGTGAGATTGTTGGTTTCATTAGTGTTCTCACCAGATAAAGAAGAACTCCAAGGAACTGGTAAGGTAAGAAGTATCTTTGACCCTTGTAGTGGTAGTGGTGGAATGTTAACCATAGGTAAAGAATATGTTCATCAAAACATTAATTCTGATGTTGAACTAAGATTATTAGGACAAGAATTAAACTCTCAAACTTATTCAATTTGTAAATCAGATATGTTAATTAGTGGTGAAGACCCAAACAACATTCGTATCGGTTCATCCCTTTCAGAAGACCAATTTCAAGGTGAAAAGTTTGACTATATGATAACCAATCCACCTTTTGGAGTGAGTTGGAAATCAGAAAAAGAGTTTATTGAAAATGAAAAATCCAATCCAATGGGAAGATTTAGTGTAGGAACACCACGAACTTCTGATGGTTCATTATTATTTCTTCAACATTTGATTTCCAAGATGGAACCTAATGGAAGTAGGATTGGAATAGTGTTTAATGGTTCACCTTTATTCACTGGAGATAGTGGTAGTGGTGAATCAGAGATTAGAAAATGGATTATTGAGAATGATTGGTTAGAGGGTATTGTATCATTACCCGACCAATTATTTTTTAATACTGGTATCTCTACATACATATGGATTGTTACGAACAAAAAATCTTCCGAACGAAAAGGAAAAGTTCAACTCATAGATGGTTCATCATTTTTCAAAACTATGAAAAAATCATTGGGTAGTAAACGAAAAGAGATTTCTGATGAACAAAGAGAAGAATTAATACAATCTTATTTGAATTTTCAAGAAAGTGAAATCAGTAAGATTTACGATAATAAATTTTTTGGATATACTAAGGTCACTATTGAACAACCTCAAAAAGATGAAGATGGAAATACTATTACTGATAGAAGTGGTAATCCTAAACCAGATTCAAAGAAAAGAGATTATGAACGAGTCACTTTAGAACAAGATGTAGATGATTACTTTGAAACTGAAGTAAAACCTCATTTAAATGAATCTTGGATGGATAGAAATAAAGATAAGGTGGGATATGAAATCAATTTTACCAAGTATTTCTATAATTATAAACCACTTCGTTCATTGGAAGATATCACTCAAGATTTATTGAAATTAGATGAACAGATTGGTGGAACAATGAAGGAAATAATAGACTGATGAATCCATATCCATCATATAAAGATAGTGGAGTTGAGTGGATTGGGGAGATCCCTGAAGATTGGGAAATAAATCGTATTAAGTTTATTACCAATTATAATGAATTAAAACTTTCTGAAAAAACTGAACCAGACTATAAACTAAATTATATTGAAATAGGTAATGTTAAGAATCAAAAAATTATATCCAAAACAACAGACACTTTTAAAAATATTCCAGTCAGTGGAAGAAGGGTCATAAGAAAAAATGATATACTAATTTCTTGTGTTAGAACATATTTAAAATCAATCACGATTATTGAAAATGATGTTAAAGATTTTATTTGTTCAACAGGATTTTGTGTCTTGAGTGATACGAATGAAGTTAACCAAAAATATTTGTTCTATACTGTTTTAACTGATGGATTTATCTCAAAAGTTGTTATTAATTCTACTGGTGTGACATATCCCACAATTAAATCAGAGAAACTAGTCAATTTGAAAGTTTCATTACCACCCTCATTTGAACAAACCAAAATCGTCTCATTCCTTGATAACAAAACCCAAAAGATTGATGAACTGATTGAAAAAACCGAACAAAAAATAAAACTACTGAAAGAAAAACGAACTTCCCTTATCAATCATTGTGTGACCAAAGGATTGAATCCCAATGTGGAGATGAAAGATAGTGGAGTGGAATGGATTGGGGAGATTCCGATTGGATGGAATAAAATTAAGGTAAAGTATCTTGGAGATATAAAAAGTGGTGACGGTTTAGAATCAAGTTTAATTGAACCTGAAGGTGAATTTCCTGTCTATGGTGGAAATGGTGTAATGGGTTATTATTCTCATTTTAATTCGGACATACCAATTTTAGTTATAGGACGTGTAGGAGAAAAATGTGGTAATGTTCATTATGAGGATTCAAAAGTATGGATAAATGATAATTCGTTGGTTTTTCAACCAAATAAAAAAGTTAATTCGTTAAAGTATTTATTCCATTCATTTGAACAGAGAGATTTCAATCAATTAAGAAATAAAAACACCCAACCATTAATTACAGGAACATTAGTAAAAAATGAATATATCCCATATCCACCCTTTCCCGAACAAATCCAAATTGTTGAATACCTTGATGAACAAACCCAAAAGATTGATTCAACCATTGAGAAAGAAACCCAACGAATTGAACTTTTAAAAGAATATCGTCAATCTCTTATATCTGAAGTTGTCACGGGTAAAATTGATGTGAGAGATTGGAAAGAATGACTCCTCAACACCCAACAGAAAAAAAGTTTGAAGACCATATTGAGGATTCACTAAACAAGAGTGGTTATCAATCTATTCAACCAGAACTCTATGATAAAGAACTCTGTTTATTACCATCCGTTTTATCAAAGTTCATTCAATCATCTCAACCTAAAGAGTATGAGAAACTTTCTTTACAATATGGTGAATTAACTGAAGATAAACTTTTAAAAAGAGTATCAGATGAAATCAATACTCGTGGAGTGATTGATGTTCTCCGTAAAGGTGTTAAAGATAGAGGATGTCATTTTGATTTGGTATTCTTTGAACCAAAGAGTGGGTTAAATCCAGAACATAAAGATTTATATAAACAGAATCAGTTTTCCATTGTAAGACAACTAAAGTATTCCATTCATAATGAAAACTCAATTGATGTTGGGTTATGTATCAATGGTATTCCCATCATTATGATGGAATTGAAAAATAGTTTAACTGGTCAAACTCATTTAGACGGTGAAAAACAATGGAGAAGAGATAGAGACCCTAAAGAACCATTATTTAGATTTAAAAAACTATTGGTGTATTTCTCTGTTGGTAATGAAAAGGTTTCAATGTCCACTCGTTTAATGGGTGAAAAAACACGATTCTTACCTTACAACAAAGGAATGGAAAATCCTGTGAATCCTAATGGGTTTCAAACTCATTATTTGTGGGAAGAAGTTTTAACTCCTTCATCTGTTTTGGATTTAATTGAGAACTTTGTTCACATCAGAGAAGAAACCGAAAAAGAATATGACCCAAAGGTTCAAAAGGTTGTAGAGAAAAAATCAGAGGTGATGATATTTCCTCGTTACCATCAATTGGATGTTATTAGAAGTTTAAAACAAAGTGTTATTAAGGAAGGTGTTGGAAATAACTACTTAATTCAACATACAACTGGTAGTGGTAAATCCCTTTCCATAGGTTGGTTATCTCATTTGTTATCTTCACTCTATCGTAGTGAGAATGATACTTCAAGAATGTTTGATAGTATCATTGTTGTAACGGATAGAAAAATCTTAGATAAACAGATTCAAAACACAATTAAACAATTAGAACAAACCAAAGGTGTGGTTTGTCCGGTTGATTTGAACTCTAATCAATTAAAAGAATTTTTAGAACAAGGAAAATCAATTATTATCACGACTGTTCAGAAATTCCCCGTGATATCTCAAACCATTCCTCAACTGAAAAGTAAATCATTTGGGGTAATAATTGATGAGGTTCATTCCTCACAAAGTGGTGAAACTTCTCGTCATTTAAAAATGAGTTTATCTAAACAAGTTTTAAGTGAATATTCTGAAGGGGAAGGAAATAAAGACCTAACCGAAATTGATGAACAAGTAATGAATCAAATTTTATCACGAGGTCAACAACCACACATTTCCTATTTTGGTTTTAGTGGAACACCAAAAGGAAAGACTTTAGAACTCTTTGGTAGAAAACAAGATGATGGAAAATTTTATCCGTTTCACACTTACTCAATGGAACAAAGTATCTATGAAGGATTCACCTTAGATGTTCTTCAGAATTATACCACTTATGAAAGATTCTTTAAGTTGAATAAAGTGATTGAAGATGATAAAGAATTACCAAGAAGTAGAGTAATGAAGATGTTGGTTAGTTGGGTGGATTTACATCCTCATACTATTAAAGAAAAAACCAGTATTATGTTAGAACATTTTATGTATAAAACTTCAAAACAATTACAAGGTCGTTCTCGTGGTATGGTGGTTACTCGTTCAAGACTCCATTGTGTGAAATATAAATTAGAGTTTGATAAACAGATGAAAGAATTGGGTTTACCTTACCAATCTTTGGTTGGGTTTAGTGGTAAGGTTTATGATGAAGAAAGTGGTAAAGAATACACAGAAACTCAAATGAATGGATTTAGTGAAACTCAAACATCCGATAAACTCAAAGAACCTGGGTATAGAATCTTGATTGTGAATAATAAATACCAAACCGGATTTGACGAACCACTCCTTCATACTATGTATGTTGATAAAAAGATGAGTGGATTACAATCTGTTCAAACCCTTTCAAGGTTAAACAGATATACTACCGGAAAAAACGAAACCTTTGTATTGGATTTTGTTAATGACCCGGAAGATATTCAATCTTCATTTCAAGATTATTTTACCAAAACAATTTTAGTCAAAGAAACAGACCCAAATAAACTTTATTCAATTGAACAAAAAATAGATTCATTTGATTTATTTACCAAAGAAGATGTTGAAAGATTTATTGAGGTATTTTACAATAAAAAAATACCAAATGAAGAAATTCAACCTTTGTTTGATTCTGTTGTAGAGATATGGAAAGATAAAGAGGAAACTGAAAGAGAAGATTTTAGAAGTGTTATTCAAAGTTACATTCGTATGTATGGGTATATATCACAAGTTTCCACATTTACAGACTTGGGATTAGAAAAACTTTTTATTTATCTAAACTTTTTAAATAAAAAACTTCCCAAAAAAGAAAAAGGTAGAATTGTTGATTTAGTCTCATCTATTGATTTGGAATTCCTACGATTGGAAAAGAATTTTGAAGAAGAGTCCATTTCTTTGGTATCAAATATAGGTGAACAAAAAGGGTTTGATACGGGTATGGGTAGTGTTCCTGAAGAAGAAAAAGATTTCCTTTCCAACATAATATCAAACCTAAATGAAAGTTTTGGAATAGATTTTTCGGAGGATGATAAAGTTAATTTGAGAAGAATGTTCTCAATATATAAAGACAATGAAGAGTATAAGAACATTCACAAAGGAGATAATACTTATTCAAATAAGAAATCATTTTCTGATAAACTATTTGATGATTTATCACAAGAATTGGTTGATAGAGATTTAGAGTTCTATAAAAAAATTCAAAAACCAGAGGTAAATAATTTTCTTAAACGAATTTTCTTTGAAAGATATGAGGAAAGTATTCCACAAAAATAATTTTTTTAATTTTTTCATTATTTTACACCACCCCCATTTCTAATATTATCTTTTCTTTTTCTTATTTTGGTTTTTAAAAACTATCTAAAAAACAATAACTCAATCCTAAAAGATTTCATACAACTTTTCTTCCATAGGGTAAAAATTTCCGTAGTGGTTGGATACATAAGGTTTGATGTTTTTATCAATCTAAACCTACGGATTACGGTTATCCAAAGGGGTATGGGTGGTAGTATATCGGTAGTAAGTTTTTCGGTGTAAGGTTTTTGGTAGTAAAAAATCCATTTACTACCGAAATAACTTTAAGTGTTCTCCTCTTGGTAGTAAGTCGGTAGTAAATCAATATTACTACCAATCAATCTTGTAAGTGTTGATATTGTTGGATTTATAGAAAAAAGGGATAAGAAAAAACCTTATCCCAAAGCAGGTGCGCTAACCGGACTACGCTACACCCCGAAATCGTTATTTGTCGACGAGAAAATGAGTTTTTTAAGTCCTTCTCAATTTCTTTGGTAGTAAGGGTGGTAGTAAATAATTACTTGATTTATACCCTATTACCTGTTAGATTTTTCTTGTATGAGAAAAAAACTAACCTTTAACCAACTTATCAAATATGGGTAAAAATATAATAAAAACGAACGACAACCAAACACTAAAAATTACTGAATTAAATAGTGTAGGTTCTGGTCTTTGTGATAATGGTATGGTTTATCCTCAACTCTCAAATGGTGAATATGATTTAGATACTGGAACTCACATCTTGGATATAGATAATACGGATTGGTTTAAGAGTTTAGATACTAATGATGAAAAAATAGTCAATCAGTATGTGAAAGATAATACTGACTTTTGGGTAGATAATAAGGAATAAACTATGGGTAGTATCTATAAAGACAAGAGTAGAAAAGATTATGTCTATCAAGTAAGGACTTATTTTAATACCAAGGACTTTGGTAAGAAACGAACTCATCAAGTTAGAATAGGTGTTTATGATAAGAACAAACAAACTGATGATAAACCATATCTAACTAAACAACAATCTGAAAAGATTAGACAAGACCAAGACAAATGGTTTAGTGATTATGATAAGAACTATATTAAAAAGAACATACCTAAAAATCCTTTTAAGAAACCACCAACCTCTTTGGAAATGTGTATTGATAATTACATCAAGGATTATCAATCTAAATTAGATTTAAGGGAAATCTCACCCTCAACCTTTAGGTTTAATAAAGAGAATATTAGAATATTTAGAAATTGGTATGGAACTGAATATGATGTGAATAAAAACATACAACAAATTCTTCCAAAACATATCAACGAGTTTAAGGAACATAGAACTCAAATTAAAAGAAACAACAAACCACTTTCATCTCAAACCATTAGAATAAATCTTCGTGTTGTTAAAGGTTTCTTTAAGTGGTGTGTATCAAAGAATTATCTTATTGATAGTCCGTTTATTGATGATATTATTATTCCCACTAAACAATCTCGTTCAGTAGTAAATAATGATAGTATCCCAAAGGGTATGGAATACCAAGATATTAAAAACTTTATTGAGAACTCTTTAACCCACGACCCAACCTTTAAGTATGAAAAACGACTTGTTCCAACAAGATATAAGGGTAAGAAACTAAAAGAGATAAAAGTAAGAATTAGACAAAAATGGGATTGGTTTAATGAGAACGAGTGGTTTAAGTATATGATTTGGGTAATACTGAATAGTGGTGTTAGACAACAAGAAATTAGAGAACTCAAATGGGAACAATCAGAAGAAGATAATTTTAATATTACACGAACTCCATATTCTTATTTGGATAAAGGATTTACTAAAATGGTAATCTTTTCCAAAGGTAAAGAAGATGATGTCCCATTAAATAACAACCTTAAAAAGATGTTTAGAGAATTGTATAAGAAACGAGATAGAAACCACATATATGTATTTACTAATCCTCAAACTAATAAACCTTATGAGAAACGATACTTTAATGAGTGTTTCAGAAAACTAATGGTGGGTATGGGTAAAGTAAATAAGAACGAAATACCACTCTATACTCCCCACTCTTTAAGACACGGATTTGTAATTGATTTAATTGATAATCATAATGTTAAACTTACTGATGTATCTAAAATTGTTAGACATAGTAGTATTAGAACGACATACGACATCTACTACTCAAAAGACAACAAGAACTTAAAATCAATCTTGGATACACTATGAGAAAAAGGAAACTAATGGAATACATAGACGGAAATGAAATCTTTAATGTGAATAAAGAAATAATAGAAGATTGGATACATAAATTGGAAGGTGATTTATCTATACTGAAAGGTGAATTACTCCGTAGAGAAAGTGGTGTTAGTCAATATGATTGGGAACACGGAACGGACTTATTAGATAAGTTTGGATTACCAATCATCAATAGAAAGGATAGAAACTAATGATAGTATCTGTTTTAAGAACCTCAACTGATAAACAAGACAACTCAATTCATACACAACGAGATATGATACAAAATTATTGTAATCTCAAACAACTACAACTTGATAAAGAATATGTAGATGAAAATGTAAGTGGTGGTAATCTTAAACATAGAGATAGTTTTAATGAACTGATAGAATTAGTGAAGAACAATAAGATAGACACCATAATATCTGTATCTATCAGTAGAATAAGTAGAAATACACTTGATTTACTGAACTTTGTGAAACTACTACAAGATACAAACACCAACTTGATTATACTGAAAGAGAATATAGATTTATCAACACCTATGGGTAAGTTCTTTATTTCTATTTTAGGTAGTATCTATGATTTAGAACGAAACTTGATTTCTGAAAGAACCAAAGATATTCTACAAAACAAGAAACAACACAATAAGGTTTATTCTGGTAAAACACCATATGGATATAATAGAGTGGGTAATGATTTAGTAGAAAATCCAACTGAAATTCGTATGATTAAAAAAGTTCATACTTTAAGAAACCAAGATAAATCTTATGGTGAAATCGTAAAGTTCTTAAAAAGAAATAAATACACCACTAAACAAGGTAATTTATTTGGTAAAAATAATGTGAAATCATTACTGAAAACTACCAAAAAATCACCATTTCTATCTCTATAAAGTGGGTATTAGTGGAACGATAAGTTCCAGTATATATACAAAAACCCATACTATTTTAATTGTGATTTAGTATGGGTTTTGTCGGATTGGAATAAAAGTTATTTATCTAAAAGTTGTTCTATATCTTGTCCTTTGTAATAAACTCTACCACCAATTTTTTTACTATTCAGAATATTGGACTTGTTCCACCTCCATAAAGTAGATAAATCAACCTCTAACAAATCTACAACTTGTTTCCTCGTCATAAATCCTTTTAATCTATCATCTATAAATCTTGGTTTTTCTTCTTTAATCTTGGGTAAATGTATCACTATGTATTCTCCTATCGTTCTTTTAGTTCGTCTTCATCAATACCCATATCCATATTATATTTTTTCACAATATCTACGAAGATGTCTTTGGTTTTATCCATACTCATTTTTTTTATCTTCTGATTTTTTAAGTCGTTGGACTTGATACTAATACCCATAAACAAATCATAAAGTTTTTCTGGTATTTCGTATCCTAATTCTTTTTCTATCTCATCTTTCATTATCTGTAATTGGTTAGATATTCTTTCTATGTTTCTATCCACTCGTTCTATTTCTTTACTTATATCCATTATCTTTTTCCCCAAGTTTTCTCCATACCTTTTTTGTAATCAGTATCGTGTTTTCTAAATGTTCTATCCAACTTGTCTGTTGGACTATAATGTTTAATTACTTTTCTGACTTGATTTAGATTTTTGTTTTTCTTTTTGTTCTTCATAATAAATGTATTCCTCGTTGTCTAATTCTTGTTGATTGGAAAAAAAGTATCCCTCTCTTATGATGTTGGGATTATGACTACTGGATTTAGTATAATGGTATTGTCCTGTTCCTCTATCAAATACCCAATTACTACTCCTATCAAAATAACTACTCATAATGATTTCTTGTTCTTTCTTCGTTCATCTAAAAACCTCTCTACTTTTTTCTGTAATGGTTTTGGTTTGTAATCAAATAACTCTATCATCAATACATAATAGATAAACTCAAATGTTCCTAAAGTCATAATAAAATCAAATATTCTTGATTTGTGTTTTTGTGTTATTTTCATACTGGTCTAATTTTTTGGGTCATATAATACTTTGGTAAATAGTTGGTATGACCCAAGGTTATATTGATTGACTATCTACTCAATCCAATAACAACCTAAATCTATCTTCCGTTTCCATTTCCTTGATAAAACATCGGTCGTTGTCGTTGTAATTCTCGTTGTCGTTCTTTTCGTTTTTCTATTTCTTTTGATGTTTCTTTATATCCTTTTAATTCTTTGGAAAAGTTCTTTTCTCGTTCTTGTCTTGTTTTATACTTTTCTACTTTTACTCCGTTCTGTATAATGGATTTCATTATATCTGTTTTCTTTTTTTTAGTTCTAATCATTACAATACCTTATCTGTTTCTTACAATACACTTTTAATTTTTAAGTGTTTTTCTTATATATAATTTTTCCTTTTAACTTAAACCACTCCGTGTAGGTAGGTAGGTATAATTAAATATAATCCAAAATCCTGAAAACGTATTTTTTTTACAACTTTTTTCATTTTTATTTAATCTCATCAAATATTCTAAAACCCTATCCAATTATTTAATATATATAGTGTTTTAACCCTCAAAATCGGTGTTTTATGGGGTTTTCTGTATAAAAGGTATATAACAACCCTACCGTCAATAAAACCTATGTTTTTAGAGTTTAGATTGATATTTATTAGTAGAGATAATTAAACATCAATCTCATACCCTTTTTTTTCATAAATGAAAGACCCACTTACTCCTTGTTAGTGGGTTTTTTCATTATTTCACCTCACTTTCTTTTCTCAATTTTTCTATATCTTCTTGGGAATAAATTTTACCTGTTCCTATCATAGTGGATATACGACTATTGTATTCTTTTTCCATAAACTCCAATATTCGTTTATCACTCATACACATAGGTAGTTTTACTATTGTTGGTTTATATCTATCTTTCCAAGTAATAATAACATCATTTAGTGTATCCCAAGTATTTAAGTCCTCTTGTTCTCTTTTTGAGAATTTGTGTCGTTGTTCGTATGTTATGTAGTTCCAATTTTTATCTATATCTTTACTCATTATTTCACCTCACTTTCTACTATCTCTAATTCCTTAAAGTCCTTATCGTAGTCATCATTTTTATATATTTCATTATTCCACCATAATTCATCTACTTGTTTAACTCGTTCTTCATCATAATCAAATAAATGATTGTAATTACTATCTATGTTTAGGTGTTTTGGTTCTACACTCAATCCCAGATAATCAGTATCCAATACTATAAATCTGTATCTTTTACTTTTTCGTTTTGAGTGTTTGTTGATACTAACATCTTTGTTTTGATGTAGTCGTTTGTTGAGTTCCAAAGTCAATTCATCATTTATTTTGATATAATTTTCTTCACCAAACAAACTCAACTCTTTCTCGTTTAACCCAAATACTACTTTTGTCCTTTTAGTATCTGTAAAACTCATAGACATATTAGAATTACCCCTTATGTCTTTTGTTTTATATTGTTTTACTTTATCCATTTTATTCGTTCTCCGTTTTTATTTTATGTTTAATGTTTCCACGAACATCTTTACCACCATTTCCAGTTCTTTACGACTTGGTTTAGTTGTCTTAAACTGAAAGTGAATTGATTGTCGTGGGTTAGTTTCACCACCATATCCTTGTTCTACATTATCACTTTTTGTGATTTGTGGTGGATTGGTGATGTAATATCTACTGAATAGTTCATCAGTAAAATCTTGTAATATGGTTTTTAACATAATTTTATCTTGTATCATTATTCGTTCTCCTCTCTTTTCTTTTGTATATCAACTATTTCATCTTCGTATTCACCTAATATTTCATAAACCTTTTCGTTCCATTCTCTAAATTCCATATTTAATTCCTCTATGTCGGTCAAACCATTCCATTTCTTAAAAAGACGAATAGAAATACTTTCACTTATTTGTTGTTTTAATGTTTTACCAACTACAATATTGTAAGTCCAACCACCACTTATCTTTTCTTCTAAAAAACCATTCTCAATTTCAGTTTTGATTAGTGTTTTAACCATTATTCGTTCTCCATTTTTGTTTTATTAAAATCTTCTTCTGTAAAGTTC
>Ga0099849_1000913_pt1 | contig 13801 bp, 12 predicted proteins | sample CB_VirMetaG_4_FD_78177 | JGI IMG/M metagenome (GOLD analysis project Ga0099849, IMG submission 78177) | Freshwater to marine saline gradient viral communities from Chesapeake Bay - CB_1508_1M Viral MetaG | ecosystem: Environmental > Aquatic > Marine > Coastal | place: USA: Chesapeake Bay... | reverse complement strand
GAAGCTTCTGAAGAAGCAATTAACAACTTTGATATTGACCCATTTCTTGTTCAATTTCTTCTTCATGAACCTTTCTTTTCAAATATTTTGAGACGAATAAGTAAACAAAAAACTGACCAGGTGCCAACTGCAGGTGTAGCTGTACAGGATAAATCTTTTACACTTTACTGGAATCCTAAGTTTTTAGCTTCTCTTCCAAAAAAGCACGTTATTGGATTACTTAAACACGAAATGTATCATTTGATATTTAATCATTGTACTGCTCGTCGTCAAGAACCTCATACACTTTGGAATATTGCCACTGATTTAGCTATTAATTCTCTGATTGATTATTCACTTCTTCCTGAGGGTGGACTAGTACCAGGTCGGAAGCCTAAAGCACCCGATCCAGAAACTCGTAAAAACATGTCAGAATCTTCTATTAAGTTTTGGACTCGACTAGCTAGTATAATTGAGAACATTGAACCTAGACAAGCTTCTGAGTTTTATATGAATCGTTTGCTTGAAGATGAAGAACTAAAAGAATCATATGAACAAATGGAAGCAGAGAATGCAGTTTTTGAAATTGGATTTGATGACCATGGTGACTGGGCAGAAGGTTTGTCAAGTGAAGAAAAGCAGATGCTTGAAGAAAAGTTAAAAGAAATGGTAGCGAGCGCTGTCAAGGAAGCAGATCAGAAGAATTCATGGGGAAGTATCTCTGGGGAAACTCGTGCTCAATTGAGAAAGTTATACAACAAGTCTGTTAATTGGAAAAAGATTTTGCTGAATTTTGTAGGTAAACGTCAAAGAGCCAACAAGTCAAATACACACCGACGTATTAATAGAAAGTATCCATATATTCACCCAGGAAAACATAAGAACTATACTTCCAACTTGGCAGTCTACATTGACCAGTCCGGTTCGGTTTCTGATCAAGCTTTAACTCTTTTCTTTGGCACACTTGAAAGTCTGGCAAAAAATGTAACATTTACAATGTATCACTTTGACACTCAGGTTGATGAAAAAAGTGAGTACACTTGGAAAAAAGGAAAGAAAAATATCGCTGCTTTTAGAACACGCGGTGGAGGAACTTGTTTTGATTGTGTTGAAGACCATTACCGTAAAAATCTGAGTAGATTTGATGGTTGTATTGTTTTAACAGACGGTGGTGCTGCTAAGCCTAAGTCGACTGTAGGTCAGCGTTGCTGGGTTTTAGAACCGGGTACTAATCTTGCTTTTGCAAACGATAAAAAAGATACTGTTGTTCATATGAAATTATAGATCATTATTATTTGTAAAATATTCGGCGCACAAGTTATAATAATTGTGCGCCTTTTTTGTTTATAGAGTGTGAGGATAATTTGAAAATTGCACATATTGCTGACGTTCATTGGCGAGGTTTAACTCGTCATGAAGAATACGTCAATGTATTTAACCAGTTCTTTGAAAAAGTAAAAGAGCTAAAACCTGATGTCATTTATGTTGGTGGTGATATCGTTCATTCAAAAACACAGGGTATATCACCAGAGCTTATTGATAATCTAAGATGGTGGTTCAAATCATTAGGCGATTTGTGTCCTACACATGTTATTCTGGGTAATCATGATGGTTTAATTTTAAACAAAGATAGACAAGATGCAATTACACCGATCTTAAATGCAATACAGCACCCAAATATATTCCTGTATAAAGATTCAGGTGTTTATGAAACGGGTTTTAAAGGCTTTAAGTGGTGTGTCTTTTCATGTTTTGACGAAGAAGGATGGAAAAACGTTAATCCAGATTCAGATGATATCAACATTGCTTTATATCACGGGGCAGTAAGGGGTTCTTTAACGGATACAGACTGGGCTTTAGAAGGAGAGATAGAGTCTGGATTTTTCAAAGGTTATGATTTTGCTCTTTTGGGTGACATACATAAACGACAGTTTTTAAATAGAAAGAAAACAATAGCATACTGTGGATCGACAATTCAACAGAATTATGGTGAAGACCCAGAAAAAGGTTTTTTATTTTGGGATATACGTGGAAAAAATGATTTTGACGTTGAATTTCACAGATTACATAGCCCGTATCCTTTTGTAACTGTTGATTGGTCAGGTACTGTTGAAAATACTGTCAGGTCTTGTTTAAATTATCCTGACTGCTCACGTTTTAGAATTAGATCATCTGTTCCAATAACTCAAATTGAATCAAAAAGATTACAGCAGGATTTAAAAAGACAAAAAAATGCTGAAGAAGTTGTATTTAAAACTGAAACTTCATTTGACATGTCAACAATTAAAACAGATTCAGCTGAACTTACCAAGCAAAATCTCAGAGACCCTGAAGTTCAGATGAGCTTAATAAAGGAATATTATAAAGACGCAGATATTGATGAAGAAGTTTTTGTTGAAATTAAACAAAAAATATCAAATTATCTTTCAGAAATATCAGAGAATGATGATACTCAAAGAAATCTGACGTGGACTATCAATCAAATGAAATTTGACAACACTTTTTCTTACGGCTCAGATAATATCATCAATTTTGATACTCTTCCTGGCATAACAGGTATTTTTGGAAAAAATGCTAGAGGCAAGTCTTCAATTATTGGTACTTTAGTTTACGGTCTTTTTAATACTACAGATAGAGGAAGCATTAAAAATTTACACGTAATCAATACACGCAAAAATAACTGTGAGTGTAATATTGACATATCAATTGGTGGTAATAAATTTAGAATTAAAAGAAAAACAATTAAAAAGCAAACGAAATCAGGCGTTTGGGCACCTACAAATTTAGATTTCTATAAGTTAGATGAAGCAGGCAATGAAACTGAAGACATGTCAGATGAGCAAAGAAGGTCGACAGAGAAAGTTATCAGAAGTTTAATTGGTAGTTCTGAAGAGTTTTTAATGACAAGCTTAGCGTCTCAAGGTGAAATGAATACGTTCATTAGAGAAAAAGCAACAGCTAGAAAAAATATTCTTTCAAACTTTTTAGATTTGCAAGTTTTTGATAATTTATATGATCTTGCCAAAGCTGATTCAAGTGAAGTAAGGTCACAATCAAAGATACTATCTTCAAATAGCTGGGATGAAAGAATTGATAATTGTGAATTTGAAAAACAGCAGATTAAAGAAGAACAAAAGGCAATCAAAAAAGAATTAAAAGAAATTGACATATTAATTGACGATATAAAATCTAAAATTTATGAAAATACGGCAGGTAATTACGTTTCTGACAATAAGTTTAAAAGCTTAAAAGAAAAATACATCAGTCTTGTCAATGAAAAGAAAGATAAAGAAAATAGAGCTCGAGAAATAGCAGAAGAAACAGAAGAAACACGGAATAAAGTTGAGAAAGTTTCAGTATTTCTTGAAGATTTTAATATTGATGAGTTGAAAAAGAAGCTTGATGCTCAAAGTAAGATTGAAAAGAATCTTTATGAGTTTAAAAAGAATTATGAGATTGAAAATAGAGAACTGAAAAATATTGAAAAGTCTGTTAGTAAACTTGAAACAGTTCCTTGTGGTGATAGTTTTCCGACTTGCAAATTTATTAAAGACTCTCATAAGAATAAGAAACTTTTAGACAAACAAAAGAAAAAAGTGATTAGTTTGGTTTCAAAAGTTAACGAATTTGAGGAATTATTTAATGACTTAAAAGATGAAAATCTTGCTTCTAAAATAGAGAAATACAATCAGATAATTCAAAGAAAAGCTCAATTAGAAATCTCACTTTCTTCTTATGATGTTGAACTGGCTCAAGTAAAGTCAAGATTAGAAAACATTAATCACCAGATACCAGTTGCTGAAGAAGAATATGAAAAAGCTAAAGCTACTCGATCAAATGATAGTAATTCTATTGTTGAAGTTTATAATCGAAAATTATCTTCTCTAAAAGAACAAAAGAATGATCTGAGTAAAAAGAGAGACAATTGCATCGTTAAGATTACAAAATTAAATTCTGAAGTTGTAAGTTTAAAAGAACAAAAAAAAGAGTACGTAAGAATTAGAAAAGAGCTTACTGTTTTTGATGTGCTCACACAGGCTGTTTCTAAAAAAGGAATTCCTACGCAACTCATCAATACAATGCTTCCGGCAATTAATGGAGAAATTGCCAACATACTCAACGGAGTTGTTCCATTTACAGTTGAATTAGAGGCTGATTTAGAATCAAATTCAATGGATATATATATCAACTATGGTGATAGTCGAAGAATCATAGAATTAGCTTCTGGGATGGAAAAGATGATATCTTCTTTGGCTATACGTGTAGCACTGATTAATGTTTCAACAATGTCTAAGACAAATATGTTAATTATTGATGAGGGTTTTGGTGCTTTAGATGAAACAAATTTAGAAGCTTGTAGTAGACTTCTTCAATCTTTAAAGAAGTGGTTTAGAAATATTCTTGTGATATCACATGTTGATATGATTAAAGATACAGTTGATAATAACTTAGAGATTATGAAAAAAGGAAAAGATTCTTATGTCTCAAACATTTAAACTTGATTCTTTGTTTTGCTCTATTTGCGAGTATTTGATGACAACACATAAGGATCAATTTGCTCAAGAAAAGTATAATTGTTGTCATGATTGTTATATTGAGTGGATTGAAGCTAGAAAAGAAGATTGGAAAGAAGGTTGGCGTCCTGAGAAAGACAAAATTGAATTGTACAAAAAACAGAAACAAAGAATAATATACAGATAATTAATAATTAAAATAGGGTGCAATATGAACTTTGACGAAATTAACATTCTTGGAAATATTTTAAATGATACTTACGGAAGATCATCTACGTCTTCTCCCGGGTATCCTCATTCAGGTGATGCTACTGTTGCGATTAAAAAGACAATTGAAAACAATGTTTTGACAATTATGGCAATTTCTGTAATCAATACTATTGATGAACATCATATGCGACAGGAAGTTGAAAAGTGTGAAGATCAATTAGATCAACACATTAAAAAATGTCTCGCAGACATTAAAAAAGAATTTAACAGAGAAGCAGGACGATCTCTCAAAGTTAAACAAGTAAAAGATTCAGAACAAACCAGTGTAGAAATTATAAACGTTTCAGCTTTCAATACAAAAAGAAGTGCTTATGTAAGAAGGTTTGTTCATTTTGAAATTGAATAATGACAAGCAAAACAAAACAAGTACAAGAAATAGTAAGATGTGGTAAAGATCCATCTTACTTTTTTAACACATATCTAAAGATACAACACCCTGTAAAGGGGTTAATTACTTTTGATACTTTTCCGTTTCAAGATGACTGTGTTGATCAATTTAACGATCATAGATTTAATATTGTCCTTAAATCTAGACAGCTAGGATTATCAACACTTGTTGCTGCTTATTCTGTTTGGATGGCGATATTCAAAAGAGAAAAGAACATTCTTGTTATTGCAACTAAATTAGCTGTTGCTCAAAACTTTATTACTAAAGTTAAGACAATGATTAGAGCTTTACCACAATGGCTTCTGCTCCCGGAAATTGTTGCTAATAACAAACAAATGATTCAGTTTAGTCACGGTTCTCAAATAAAGGCAATTCCGACGTCAGAAGATGCTGGTCGTTCTGAAGCACTTTCTCTTTTAATCGTGGATGAGGCAGCGTTCGTAAGAAACTTTGATACTATTTGGACTGGTATTTATCCTACAATTTCTACTGGTGGTCGAGTTATTATTTTGTCTACACCAAACGGAGTTGGCGGGCAGTATTACAAACTTTACACAGAAGGGGAATCTGGTCTTAATGAATTTAATGCTATTAAGTTACCTTGGGATGTCCATCCAGAAAGAGATCAAGAGTGGTTTGAAAAAACAACAGGCAACATGTCTAAGCGGCAAATTGCTCAAGAATATCTTTGTGATTTTACTACTTCAGGTGAAACGTTTTTAGACAACGAGTCAATAGAACATCTAAGAAAAATTGTTGTTCCACCCGTAGCTAGAGAAGGTTTCGATAACAATGTTTGGATATGGAAGTATCCATTAACAGCTCATAACTATGTTATGTCTGCTGACGTAGCTAGAGGTGATGCAAAAGATTATTCAACATTTCATATTGTTGATGTTGATGTAGGTGAGGTCGTCGCTGAATACAAAGGGAAAGTTAGACCTGACGTTTTCGCTGAGATTATTAATGAATTTGGTTTAAAATACAATAAAGCATTAGTTTGTCCTGAAAATAATAGTTTTGGCTTTGCAACAATCTTAAAGCTTATTGAACTCAAATACCCGAGATTGTATTATAAACGAAAAAATGCTGTATATATTGGTGACTACGTTCCTCCTTCAACGCCAGAAACAGCAGGTTTTACAACAAATGGGAAAACTAGAGGGACAATTCTAGCAAAACTTGAAGAAGTGATTAGAAACAAACAACTGCTGATATACTCTTCTAGATTTTATGAAGAGCTCAAAGTATTTGCATGGCACAATGGCAAAGCTCAAGCTAAAAGAGGATTTAATGATGATCTAGTAATGAGCTTAGCAATTGCTACTTGGCTTTATGATGCCAACACAGATTATAGTAAAAATGCAAAAGCTTTGAACGATGCAATGCTTCAAGCAATGTCTATGAAAACAAAAACTTATGACGAAACACCTGAGGGTGCATTATCACCAATGGCAGTGTATTCATCTAGCAAGAACATAGATAAAAGAGAAGGATCAGTTAAAACAAATGTATCTAATGCAATAAAACGTGGTAATATACCACCAGACATGGCATGGATTTTAAAGTGAGGTAAAAATGGCAGAAGATGAAAGCGGAAGACAAACAAGAGCTAGTTTATTTAGAAGACTCACCAAGTTATTTAGAAGTGGCCCTGTCATCAAAAGAACAATCAAAGACTTTGATGAAAAAGGCTCACCATCTTCAGCGTTCGAGATATTTAGAAAAAATCAATCGCAAGTTTATAACGCAGCAATGTCTGCTTATGGAACTTATGATAGAATGGCAAGATATTCTGATTTTAGCGAAATGGAATATACACCTGAGATTGCTAGTGCATTAGACATATACGCAGAAGAATCTGTTGCAGCAGATGAGCACGGTAAGACATTACACATCTATTCTGAAAATCCTAAGATTAGAGAGCTTTTAGAAGAAATGTTTTATGATACACTTAATATTGATTTTAATATGACATCTTGGGTAAGAAATCTTGTTAAGTATGGTGATTTTTTCTTGTTCAACGACGTGAGTCCAAAATACGGCGTTGTCAATGCTTTTCCTTTGCCAATATCTGAAGTTGAAAGAGAAGAAGGTTTTGATACTCAAGATCCTATGGCAGTTCGTTTTAGATGGGTTACACAAGGAAATCAAGTTTTAGAAAACTGGCAAGTTTCTCACATGAGACTATTAGGTAACGACGCTTTTCTTCCGTACGGCTCTTCTGTTTTAGAGCCGGCTCGCAGAATTTGGCGTCAATTAATTCTTTTAGAAGATGCGATGCTTGTTTATCGAGTAGTTAGAGCACCAGAACGCAGAGTGTTCTACGTTGACGTTGGTAACGTTCCTCCAGAAGACATACCAAACTATATGGAACAAGTTCAAAGTAGCTTAAAACGATCTTCTATTGTTGAAAAGAATACAGGTAGAGTTGATTTACGGTATAACCCTTTGAGTGTTGATGAAGATTATTACATTCCTGTTCGAGGCGGCGACTCCGGAACTAAAATTGATAGTTTGGGAGGAGGATCAATGGCAGGTGAAACTAATGATGTTGAATATATTCAAAAGAAGTTGTTTGCTGCTTTAAAAATTCCAAAAGCTTATTTGGGTTATGATGAGGGTTTAGGTGCAAAAGCTACACTTTCTCAGGAAGATATCAGATTCAGTAGAACAATTGCTAGAATTCAAAGAACAATATTGTCTGAAATGAATAAACTTGCAATTATTCATTTATACTGCAATGGTTATCAAGGTGAAGAATTAATCGACTTCACGCTTAAACTTTCTAATCCTTCAACAATCGCTCAACAACAAAAGCTTGAATTATTTAGAACAAGGTTTGAAATCGCTCAAGCTGCATTGGGAACTCCTGGTCTAGTTGATAGATACTGGGTCAAGAAAAACATATTAAGATTACCTGATGAAGAAGTTAAAGCTATTGCTGAAGGCTTAAAGAAAGATAAATTACAGGATCTTGAAATTGAAGCTGTTCAAATAACAGAGGCACCTTCAGATTCAGAGGGCTCAACCGGAGGAGACATGTCTGGAGGAAGTTCACCTCCAACACTTGACTTAAGCGCGTTAGCTGAAAATAATCTTTCTGTCGAAGACGATGAAGCACCGATTAGAATTCAATCTTCTTTAAACGAGATTAATAAAGATTTAGAAGAAGATTCAGAAGATGACGAAGAATTACTCACAGATTTAGAAATATTTCAAAAAAATGAGCAAGACAAATATAAAGAAAAAAGAAGAAAACATCAGCGAAAATTAGAAATTGACATGACTGATTTTGCATCGATGCATCAAGAAAAACCTCAACATACTCAAAGAGGAGATGTGACAGGAATGAAATCATTGAATGCAGAGCTTCGCGGTGATGTTAATCCTTTAAGAAATTTATCAGAAGTGGAAGATTTTAACATTGATGAATACTTAGATCTATCGATTTCAAAAAATGCTCAAATGACAGGACAAATTAAATCAACTCTTAATAGAATGCAAGGACTTTTTTCAACAAACAAAACATTAATCTCTGAGAACAATTCATCAGGGGACAAGGAAGACAAAGATGAGTAACAAACACAATAAAAAAAGAAATGTTGGTATTATTTACGAATTACTTTTAAGAAATATTAGTAACTGTTTGATTGAGAATAGAAAAAAAGACGCTCAAAAAGCATTGAACATTATTGAGAATAGGTTTAAAAAAGGAACAGAACTTTATAAAGAATTCAGGCTCTTTAATGCTCTCGTTAAAACAAATGCCAGTGGTACACATGTTGCTGCAGCTATTCTTCAAGAAGCTAAGATTGGATCAAAAAATATCAATGATAAAAAATTAGATATTGAAAAGTCTGCATTAATTAGAGATATCAATTACAAATTAAACGATAACAATTTCTATTATAGATCTATTAACGATTACACGGATTACGCCACAGTTCAAACAGTTATGAATGAGTGGAGAAAATCTGAGTATAGTAATATTGCAAAAGTTGCTGAATATGAAAATAAAATAATCCAAAGATTAATTGAAAACAAAAACAGTGTTGTCGATTATGATAGACCTACAGAAAGCGATGCTCTTATCTTTAAGTTAATGACTGAAAAGATTAATCAAAGATATGAAAACAAGTTAAATGAAGAGCAAAAAAATATAATAAGATATTACGCTTTAAATGAAGATAAGAGTGATAAAATAAAAGAATTCTTATCAGAAGTAAAATCAACAACTAAAAAAGAGTTGACTAATTTTAAGAAAAATAACAAAAACTCTTTTATCGATAAAAAAATAGATATTGTTTTAGAAAAAATAGAAACTTTAAATTTAGATAATCAAATTGACGATAGCACCATTTCTAAATTTTTAATTGTTTCTCAACTTAAAAAAGAACTCAAATCTTAAAGGAAAGTAAACATGTCTGACTTAAAACTTCTAACTGAATGGTGTCCAATTACTCTTGATAAAAAAACTATTAGTGAATCCAGAAAACTAAACGATGGAAAACTTTTACTGAAAGGAATTATTCAAAGAGCAAATACATTAAATCAAAACGGAAGAATATACCCACAGACTATTCTTGAAAGAGAAATTATGAATTATCAAAAATTAATTCAGGAAAATAGAGCTATGGGTGAATGTGATCATCCCGAATCATCTGTTGTTGAACTCAAAAATGTTTCTCACATCGTAAGAGAGGCAAGGATGCAAGGGGAAGATGTTTACGGTATAATTGAAATATTAGACACACCTAGCGGGAAAATTATACAAAATTTAATTGAAAGTGGTATTACTTTAGGGATATCTTCAAGAGGTGTTGGTTCAACAAGAAGACAAGGAGATGCACAGATCGTTCAAGACGATTTTCAGCTTATTTGTTTCGATATGGTCTCTGAGCCTTCAACGCCTGGTGCTTTTATGTTAAGAGAAGGTAAAACTATTAACAAAAAAGAATTAGATAATTTTTTTACCAAAACTGATAAGATTGATAGAATATTCAATGAAATATTAACGTGGGATAAGTAATGTCTTCTAAATTATTAAGAAGTGAATTGAAATCAATTGTCAAAGAATGCTTATTAGAAATATTGTCAGAGGGTTTGAGCTCAACAGTTGAAACTTTAAGCGAAAATAAATCTAATTCTAGAAGAATATCTAAAAATCAATATACTTCTAAAAAACCTGCGCCTAGATCAAGTATTGAGCAGTCATTGTCACAACGTAACAAATACCTTGATTCTATTCAAGTAGGTAGTAATCAACAAAACATAGTTCAAAATGAAAAATTTGAAAGAAATATTCAAGCAGCAGCTAGCAATTTATCATCTGATCCGATAATGCAAGAAATATTTAGAGACACAGCTAGCACTACTTTACAAGAACAAATTGGAGCTGAAAATAGAAGATCACCTGCTATTACAGCAACAAATGGTGGAGATGCAGCCGCTCTTGCTGTGTCTCAATCTGATCCTGTTGATCTTTTCGGCGGTGAAGCAGCTTCTAAATGGGCAGCGCTTGCTTTTGATGAGTGAAAATATATTTAAAAAAAAGCTTGAAAGAGAATAAGTAGAAATAAATTATGAGGAGTAAAAAATGTCTAAAGCCATGAAACTAACACCTTCTCGACTTAAGCAAATAATTGCTGAAGAAAGAAAGAAATTAGAAGATGCCGGACTTTTAACAAAAACAGCTAAAGAAGTAGATGCTAAAGATTACGCAAAAGCTTTAGTTAATAAAATTGATTATGTTAAAAAGTTAGGCATTCAAGAATCAAAATTAAAAAGAAAACTTTTCTTAATTCAAAAACTCAAAAACAAAGTTTCAAAATAGGAGTAAAAAATGCCTGAACAAAGACAAATTATGCTTGAACCCCCAGTTCCACCTGATCGACCACTTGGATCTAGCAATCCTTCAAACGCTCGGGCTATTTTTGCTGCTTCTCCTATCTATAAGGGAGAATTAACTGACGAAGAAAGAAAAACTTTTTACCAACAAAACGTTTTAGACGGCACAGTATCGGGAGGAAATGGAGTTAATCTGTTTGATCCTAACTTTGTTGATGCACCCGATCTAGATGAAGTTGAAGTTGGCGGAGGCGGTCTTCCTGCGACTCCTTACTCTCCTAATGTGACTTCTCCAGGTCCTGGAAGTATTAATCCAGCTGATATGCCTGTTTTTGAAGGAGAAACACCAAACCCAGAAGAAAAAGTCTTATTTGGTGTAGGCTTAGGAGGGTTAACTAGTCCTGTTAAGACTTCAAAAGAAATTTCAAAAGCTTCATTAGGAAATTATATTTCAGGCAGATCTTATCAAGGATCAAACGGTAGCAATTAAAAGTGAGACACTCATCTCCGACTATAGGTTCTAATCACTATGATTCGCATTCTTACGGTGGTTACGGGTCATTAAGAACGGGCAAAGATAAAGTTTTAGGAAATACAGCAGGTGTATTTCATCCTATGGGTGACATATACAATACAGATTTTACTGATTCAGTTGATGACTGTGATCAAGTTGATTTAGAAGATGATGATTTTCCTTCAAAAGTAGCTTTAAAAATTAATAAAATGACAAATCCACTTTCTGTTAAAAATGATTTTGGAGCTAACAAATCAAAAGATTCTAGAACTTTAACAAAAAATCATGCTGTTTTAGAGCAACACACAAATACAGCTGTTAAAGGAATGTCTCCTCAAATAGGAAAATCCAAATTGATGACAATGACTGGAATAAATAGAAGTTTTGACGGCAAGATAGGTTCGGGAAACGCAGATAATGCTTATAATCCTTCTAATTTTAAATATATTGGCACTCAATACGGTACATCAAGAAAACCTCTTCCTCATTCTGATGATGATTTAGAACCTATTTTTAATTCTTATGATCTTTTTGATGAAGACAGGGTAGAAAATAATTACTTAAAACACCAAAATAGAGTTAGTAGAATTTTAAAATCGATAGAAGAGGAATAAAATTTTAATGTTTTTTGTTGTTATACATAATAATTAAACATTGATAGTCGGAGTTTGTAAATGACAAGTAAATCAATTTATGAAGAAGCAATTGCTGACGCAAAGAAAATTAGAGAAGTTGCAGAAGAAAATGCCAAAAAAGCAATAATGGAAACTGTGACGCCTCGAATTAAAGAGTTTATTGAACAACAACTCTTAGAGCAGAATGACGATGATTCTGATGACATGTCAGAAGATGATCATGCTGATGTAGATGAAGTAGTCTTAGATGAAAGTGCTATTGCATCTCTTTTAGGCTTGTTGGGGAAAGATGTTGATGAAAGTTTTTTGAGTGAGTCTTTTGATAATGTTGATGCTTTAAAAGAAGCGTTAAGCATGTTATCAGGAGCTGAACAACAAAAAATTATTGAAACAGCAAACAAAATTAATGGTTCTTCAAAAAAAATGAGCCATTCACGCATAGTTAATAACAATTCGAAGGAGAATAATATGTCTAGAGACAGATACTATGAGGTAGATCTTCAAATGTTGCGTGAGGCCGTTGAAGATACTGATGAAACTTATCATATGGAAGCTGATGATGAAGATGTGTCAGAAATAAGTGATACTGAACTTCAAGAACTTTATGATATGCTTAATGAGCAAGATGAAGAAGAAGCTTCTGAAGAAGAGCCCGCTGAGCCTGAAGAAGGTGCAGAGGAGCCCATGCCAGAAGGCGATGATGCAGGCGATGACATGATATCTAAGGATGAAGTTAGAGCTCAAATCGAAGAACTTCTAGCTGACTTAGGCATTGACTTAGGCGGAGATGCTGAACCAGCTGAGGGTGCTCCTGAAGAAGGCGGCGAAGGTGAAGAAATGCCAGCCGGCATGGAAGATCTTTTCGGAGGTGGTGAAGCTGAAGAAGAGCCTGCTGCTGCTCTTGATGAAGTTTTTGAAATCGACGCTAAAGTTCTTAAACAAGAATTAGCTAGAGTTCGTCGTCAACTTCGTGAAGGAAAAGGTATCGCTAAAGATATGGAACACCATTTTGGCGGAAAAGGTAAGGCAAATGCTGGCGTTAAAGGAGCATTTGGCGGTGGATCTGAAGGACAAGATGCTTTTACTAATCCTCCAAAAACTTTATTAGAAATGAGACGTAAATTACGTCAACAAAGCCTTCAAAATAGAGCTTTGAATGAGAAACTGGGTAAATACAGAAGTGCTGTTGTAACTCTTCGTGAACAGTTGGAAGATCTCAATTTATTTAATGCTAAGTTACTTTATGTAAATAAGCTTTTACAAAATGCTTCAATTAATGAATCTCAAAAGAAATCCATTATCAAAGCACTTGACAAAGCAAATTCACTTCAAGAAGCTAAAACATTATATAAGAGCTTAACTGAGACATTTGGTCGCAAGTCTGGCTCGACTTTAACTGAATCTAGACGTTTAGGAAGTTCTTCTAGAACAACCTCGTCTGCGTCATCTAATAACGCAATTGCCGAAGTTAATCGTTGGGCAACTCTTGCGGGTTTAAAATAAAACTGATCACACATTATAGGAGAAATTAATATGTCACGATCATTTACACTTAATCAGTTGACCGAAGGTATCCGTAACAAAAACATGGGTGCTGAAGGGCAACGCTTAATGGAAAAGTGGACCAGAACCGGTCTACTTAGAGGTCTTG
>Ga0099849_1000910_pt1 | contig 13807 bp, 21 predicted proteins | sample CB_VirMetaG_4_FD_78177 | JGI IMG/M metagenome (GOLD analysis project Ga0099849, IMG submission 78177) | Freshwater to marine saline gradient viral communities from Chesapeake Bay - CB_1508_1M Viral MetaG | ecosystem: Environmental > Aquatic > Marine > Coastal | place: USA: Chesapeake Bay... | reverse complement strand
CTCCTGAATCTCTTATGAAGTATATTGTTAGTATGAGAAAAGAAAATCATTTCCATGAGGAAATATGTGAGTGTATATTTAAAAGATTGAGAGATATCTTAGAAGATGATACTGAAATATTAGTTGCATGTTTGTATACTAGAAGAGGTGGTATTGATATTAACCCTATCAGAGCTACTTCGCAAGAACTTATTGATAAGATTGCATCTACTTTAGTTGAAGCTGATATACCTCATAGAAAGACAGCGAGGCAGTAATGAGCGAAGTATTTTTAAGCGAGTATATGGATGGTGAAAGAACAGCTAAAACTTTTTTAGAGAATGGTTGCTATGGAGCTATCTTTTTTGTAGATGGTAAAGAAGTAGCAAGAGAGTCTTATCCTGGTAAAGCAGAGATCTGGGCAGAGAATGCAGCTGAAAATTATGTTATGGGAATAAAGGTGTTGAATGAATCTTAGAGAAGCATTAAAAAGTTTACCTGATACTAACCAGCCGGTTATATCTGTATTGAGTGGTGGTTTAGACTCATCTGTAATGACTATGCTTCTATGTAAAAGGTATGGTGCACGTAAAGTTACCACTGTTAGTTATGATTATGGACAAAAGCAAAGAGTAGAATTAGAGAAAGCGCATGAGCTTTCTAATAAGTTAGGAGTAAGACATCATAAGATTCTTAACTTAGATATTCTAGGTGATATTGCTAAACCTATGTCAGCTAATATAGGTGGCACAAGCGTGGAGATGCCTGATATAAAAGACGTCCTAGGCGACCCGCAGCCACCTACCTATGTACCATTTAGAAACTTAATTATGTTATCTTTAACTATGTCAATAGCTGAAGTAGCGAAAGCATCTCATGTATTTACTGGACTTCAAGTTCATGATGAATATGGATACTGGGATACTTCTCAAAAGTTTGTAGACAGTCTTAACGCTGTTGCTAGTCAGAATAGAACACATAAAGTAGAAATCGTAGCACCTTTTAGTCAGTTAAGTAAGAGACAAGAGATTGATATTGCAGAAGAAATGGGTAAATTAGAGTTGCTTTCTAGTACTATGACATGCTATAATCCAGATGGATATAAGTCGTGTGGTACATGTCCTTCATGTGCTGAAAGAATAATGAATTTTATTAAGGCAGGTCATAAAGACCCTATTCCTTATGTTGATACCTTTGATTGGGACTTAGCAGTCTCAAAATATGAGGTTAGTTAAATATGTGTGCTATATTTGGATCATTTGAAGTAGATAAGCTAAAAGAATTAGCTCTATTGAACTCTTATAGAGGTGAAAGAAGCTTTTCTATATCTGAATATAACCCTGACAATAAAGAGTTATTAACGAAGCAGAAATGTATGGGGCGGTTTAGCTTAAATAATGTTGAGCTAACAGCTGGGATGTATTACGTCGCTCACATCCAAGCTCCTACTACCGAGGCTTCGGCCATAGAAAGTATTCATCCTAGCGATCGTAACGATGGACATGATCTTCTATGGCACAACGGTATTCTAAAAGAGAACTTTGTTGAAGAGATGCAGAGTGCTCTTTCCAGTAACCAAAAATGGGATACTGGTTTACTTCATGACTGGTTAATTGAAGGTAAATCTCTAAGCGACGTTGATGGAACGTTTGCTTGTCTAAGATACGTTGATGGTGATATACAGCTTTTTCGTAATGAAATATCTCCGTTGTTTATTGATGATAAGCTAAATATTAGTAGTACAAAGTTTGCAGGATCTAATCCTTTAGTTCCTAATATGATATGGACTTTGGACTTCAATGAGTATATAATGAATAAAGGGCTTAGCTTTACCACAAAAGAGAACCCTTACTACTTTGGATAATATTATGAAGAATATCGCAAGTGATAATAACGAATCTAAACTATCGAATGTCTTACCTCAAGATATACAACCTAATGCCGTTGATCTTAGATTAGATAAGATCTTTGAACTTAATCATAAAGATTTTATTTTAGACGAGGAAAAAAAGCAGCATAGAGGCAGTAAAGTACTCGAGTCAGATGAGGACGGATACTTTAATCTTAAACCTGGCTCTTACGAAATAACTTTTCAGAACATAGTAACAATAGCACCAGGTGAAGCTGGCTTTGTTATTACAAGATCTACTTTAAATAGAAATGGAGTGTTTATTACTTCAGGACTATATGACTCTGGGTATCAAGGAGTCATGGCAGGCGCACTACATGTAAATGGTGGTCTGTTTAGAGTGAAAAAAGGAACTAGACTTGGTCAGTTCTTATTATTTGATGCAGAAAGTCTTAAACTATATGATGGTGATTATGGTTTAAATAAAGAACATGATAAAAAATATATTTAGGAGTATATAATGTTAGTAGACCCAATCAAACTTGTTAATGGAGTTGATGACTCCACAGGCTACTCAGTAGCCGTAAACGCAAAAACAATTCGTGGTTTTCAAGGTAACCCGTTTGTTATAACCGAAGAACAGAAGCTCGAAAGAGAAACATATGAATTACAAAGTATGATCGATCCTGGTGATCCAGATAAAAAGAGAGAAATTTATCATATGTTCCCTGGTAGTTATGAATTTACCAGTGACGTATATGCTAATATTCCAAAAGGGCATGTTGGGTTTTTAGTTGCAAGTACTGAAATCCTAAATGGAGGATGTAGTATTAATAGCAGAATACTAGAGCCTGGCTTTAAAGGTTTGATCACTGGCCAGTTTGTAGTTAATGGAGGTGAAGCTTTTATTCAACCTGGATCAGATATTGCTGAATTAGTTGTTATTAAAATAGGTGAGTAATGGAATTACAAGTTAAAATTGAAGAGCTGCAGAAGAAGAAACTGTTTGTAGCTGCTCCTATGTATGGAGGACAATGTGCAGGAATGTTCTGTAAGTCTACTAACGATCTTGCAGCTATTGCTAGAGCTCATAATATTGAGGTAAAATTTTACTATCTCTTTAATGAGTCTCTTGTGACGAGAGCACGTAACTATTGTGTTGATGAGTTTATGAGATCTGATTGTACTCATCTGATGTTTATTGATAGTGATATTGGTTTTAATGCTAATGATGTTATCGCTATGCTTGCTATGTCAGATGGTCATCCAGAAATTAATAATGGTGAGCCATTTGATATCTTATGTGCTCCTTATGCTAAGAAATGTATATCATGGGAAAAGGTTAAGCAAGCCGTAGACCAAGGTGTCGCTGATGAAGACCCTCAAGTACTAAACAGATTTGTTGGTGATTATGTATTTAATCCTGTTCAAGGTAACAACCAGATTAGATTAGATGAACCTGCAGAAGTTCTAGAAGGCGGTACTGGCTTTATGATGATAAGAAAGCCTACTTTTGAGAAGTATAGAGATGCTTATCCTCAATTATGGTATAAACCAGACCATGTAAGAACTGCTGAGTTTGATGGAAGTAGAGAGATTATGGCTTACTTTGACGCTATTATTGATGATAAAAATCTTAACGTAGTGAATGAAGTAACTGCTTTCTATGATAAGAATCCAGAAGCAGGTAAAGAAGAAATTTTAGAGTTCTTATCAGAAAAAAGAACTGGTGAAGAAAGAAAAGAATACTCTAATAGATATCTATCAGAAGATTATATGTTCTGTCAATGGGCTAGGAATATTGGACTTAAAGTCTGGCTATGTCCTTGGATGGAACTAACTCATGTCGGGTCTATGATATTTGGTGGTTCATTAAGAGACTTAGCTTCTGTTGGAGCTAGTGCTACTGCTGATGAATCTAAGATTAAGAAAAAGACTGTTGCTGAAACGTCTAAAAAATAAGAAGGATATTATATTATGCAATTAAGTGAAAATACTATTAACGTTCTAAAGAACTACTCTCAGATTAATCCTTCTATTCAATTTAAAGCTGGTCAAGTTCTTGCTACTGTATCGCCTCAAAAGACTGTCATGGCTAGAGCTACAGTTGAAGAAACATTTCCTGGTGAAGGTGCTATATATGACTTAAATAGATTCTTAGGTGTTCTATCTTTATTTGATGAGCCTGAATTATTTTTTAGTGAAAATAAAGTTACTGTTCAGAAAGATAAAAAGAAGATTAACTATACGTATGCTGATCCTCAAATGATTATTACACCTCCAGAGAAAGAGATTAACTTTCCAGACCCAGAAGTATCTGTAGAAGTATCATGGGCAGAAATGCAGCAGGTATTAAGAGCTGCTTCTGTTATGGGCTTACCTGAGATTGCTTTGATAGGTAGTTCAGGTGAAATAGCTCTTAGCGCTATAGATTCTTCTAACCCTACTGCAGATGGATATTCAAGTGAAGTAGGTGAGACTAAAGATGAGTTTCAATTTATATTTAAAGTTGAAAATCTAAAGTTAATGAATTATAATTATATAGTAGAGATATCTGAAAAAGGTATCGCTAAATTCTCTTCAGTTAATTCATATGGTCCTAAGATGGAGTATTGGATTGCGACTGAAGCTAAATCTAATTTTGAGAGAGGTAACTAATATGTATATTGAAGAAGGACAAGCTGTACCAGCTGTTACTTTTAAAGTAAGAGAACTTGGCGAGTGGAAGCAAGTAACATCTTATGAATTATTTGGTAATAAGAAAGTAGTTTTGTTTGCTCTACCCGGGGCATTTACACCTACTTGCTCATCTAAGCAACTTCCTGGTTTTGAAGAAAACTATGATAAGTTTCTTGAGCACGGTATAGATGAAGTTTACTGTCTGTCAGTTAATGATACATTCGTAATGAATGCATGGGCTGAACAACAAGGTATTACTAAAGTTAAAATGATTCCGGACGGATCAGGTGAATTTACTGACGGTATGGGAATGTCAGTATGCAAAGACAATTTATGTTTTGGTGTGAGAAGCTGGAGATATGCAGCTGTTATTGATAATGGTGTACTTATTAAACTATTAGACGAACCTGGTCAAGAAGATGATCATCCGGAAGATCCGTATGGTGAATCATCTCCTGAGTCTGTTCTCGAATGGCTTGAAAAGACTGCCTAAATGAGAAAATTTATATTATGCAACAACGTGACGAATTTTTATTCGTGGAGAAGTATCGTCCACGTAAAATAGATGATACTATATTACCTTATGAGTTAAAAACTGTATTCAAAGAGTTTATAGCTAATAATAATATTCCTAACTTAATATTATCAGGTGGCCCTGGCGTCGGTAAGACTACTGTCGCCAGAGCTATGCTTGAAGAGATTCATGCTGATTATATTATAATAAATGGTTCGTTATCAGGTAATATTGATACGCTTAGGAATGAGATTATGCAGTTCGCATCTTCAGTCTCATTTCAAGGTGGTCGTAAATATGTTATACTAGATGAAGCTGACTATTTAAACGCTAACTCTACTCAACCTGCTCTTCGTAACTTTATGGAAGAGTATTCTAAGAACTGTGGTTTTATTCTTACTTGTAATTTTAAGAATAGAATTATATCACCTCTACATAGTAGATGTTCTGTTATTGACTTTGATATAAAGAATGCTGAAAAGCCTAAGCTTGCTTCTGAATTCTTTGAAAGGTTAAAAAAGATCTTAGAGATGGAAAGTATTGAGTATGAAGATAAAGTAGTAGCTGCTTTTATTCAAAAGCATTTTCCTGATTGGAGAAGAATCTTAAATGAGATTCAAAGGTATAGTGCTGTAGGTAAAATAGATGCTGGTATACTATCTAATCTTCAAGAAGTATCTATAAAAGAACTTATGAAGAATATGAAAGCTAAAAACTATACAAATGTACGTAAGTGGGTAGCTGAAAATATTAATAATGATACTAATACTATCTTTAGAAAGCTTTACGATAAGTCAGGTGATTTATTTAAAGCTCAATCTATACCTCAGCTATGTTTAATATTAGCTGACTATCAATATAAAGCTGCTTTTGTAGCAGATCATGAAGTAAATTTAGCTGCTTGCTTAGCAGAGATAATGGTGAATTGTGAATTTAAATAAGATATTTAAGAAAAAAAGAGTACGTGATAGTAACGTACTATCTGTCATAGAAGCTTATGAGAGACGTGAGGAGAAAGGGGCTAAGAAGTATAATACAACCACTGATAGAGATGATCTATCTTTTGTAGCTTGGTTAACTCATCTTCAAGAAGAGTTAATGGATGCAACTATCTATATAGAAAAATTAAAAAGCGAACAAAGAAAAAATAATGAGTGATAATCCATTTGATTTTATTAATTCCATATCGCATAAGAAAAATAATTTATTAACTGATGAGCATGCGGAGAAAAACTATCCTGGCTTTTTAGTTAATAAGGGCTTATCTTTACATGCCGATACTATTCTATATGCAAATGAGATTAATAGAAGACCATGGATAGATAATAAGCTCGCATATGATTATTACCTAAATAGTATTAGACCTCGTAAGAGATACAGTAAGTGGTTCAAGAAAACAAAGAATGAGGATCTAGAACTATTAAAAGAATATTATAAGTGTAGTGAGTCTAAAGCTCTCGAGTATCTAAATTTCCTATCAGAAACTCAATTAGAACAACTGCGCAAGAGATTAACAAAAGGTAATAAACAATGAACGCAGTTTCAAACATGGTTGAGGTATTACTAGAAAAAGAAGATGACTTTCTTAAAGTAAGAGAGACATTAACTAGAATAGGCGTAGCGTCTAGAAAAACAAATACACTCTTCCAATCATGTCATATACTTCACAAACAAGGTAAATATTATATTGTTCACTTTAAAGAATTATTTGCTTTAGACGGCAAACCTTTTACTTTTTCAGAAGAAGATCAAGGTAGAAGAAATGCTATTGCTAATCTATTAGATGAATGGGGATTAGTAAAGTTAGTAGATAAAAATAAATCTAGCGAACCTTTAGTTCCGATTACTAAAATTAAAATTATTCCTTTCAAAGAAAAGAATGATTGGGAACTTATAGCAAAATATAATATTGGAAAGAAAAAGTAAAAAAGTAGTTGACTTTCTAAAAAGAATGCCTAAATAATATATGAAGACGCCGAAAACGGGTCTTTTATTTTAACTTGCTTATTTAAGGAGAAAAAAATGAATAAGGTCAATTTGTTTGATAGTTTTTATCAACACTCAGTCGGTTTAGATAGACTCTTATCTGAACTTCAATCAACTCGATTAACGAATAATACTAATTATCCCCCGTACGATATTATCAAAGAAGATGATGAGAATTATCTCATTAAGATGGCTATTGCTGGCTTTGGTAAGAAAGATATAGAGATCTCTCTTAAGGAAAACAATCTCGCCGTAGTAGGTGAGATTAAAGATAAAGAAAAAGCGAATACAGTTTGGAATGGTATTTCATCAAGAAGCTTTCATAAAAACTTTGTGCTTGCATCTGATGTAATTGTGAAACGAGCTGATGTCGAAGACGGAATCTTAACTATAAAACTCGAGAAGTTCATTCCTGAGGAAAAGAAGCCTCGTACAATTGAGATAGGAAAAGATGTATCTGTCAAGTCATTTTTAGCAGAATAAAAATAACTATAATTATTTTTAGGGAAGTGTTAGGCTTCCCTTTTTTTTGTGCTAAATATCTGCGTATATCACACATTTATAATATAATATTAATGAGGTTTATAATTAAATGACTGAATTGGTCGCTAAAATCATCAAACAAACAAGAGTTCCAACAGAGATGCAATTGCAATCTGCTGTTGAAATTAGTGTTCTGGTTTTAACATTTGTATTTTGTGTATATGCAGTTTCACCTATTGTTTAATTAGTAAGGATATAACATGAAAAAAGTATTCAGTGCACTAGTACTGTTTGGATTTGTTTCTGATGCGTTTGCTGATGATTGGAGAATGAGAAAATTTGATCTCGATCAAGATGGATTTATTGCTAAACCTGAGCTTATGGCTGCAGGTTGTAATTATAAAGCAGTAACATACTTCTTTGATAGAGCTGATAAAAATGGCGATGAACTACTTGGAAAGCTTGAAGCTAGAAAAGCAACTCATTACATTTTTAAATCAAATTGTCCTAGAGAACCTAAAGTTGTTAGCATTCGAGGATGAGTAAAATCCCTCAACAGTTAGAGTTGCCTCTCAACCGAACTCGGGAGGCAACTCCACTTGAATATCTTAAATGGAGAGAAGAAGACTATTGGAATAAAATGGACTTCGACCCTCTAGTAATGTTTGTCGTTATTCCAACAATAATCCAGTTATCAGCTGTAGGTATGATGCTATTAGTATTTTGGATAAATAGTAAATTATTTTAGCTAAATATATTAAACTGGAGAAACTATGGCTATACAACTAGAAGTTTTAAAATTAGAAATGGACGAACATGTAAGCAGTGGCACTACTGACGAATCTGCTACGGCTGCAGAGTCTGCTGTATCAAGTCAAGTAGCTGATTGGGCATCTGTTCCCTCTCTTATTCAGCATGCTCTTATTATTCTCGAAGCAGTTGATACTCTTACAGCTGAAGAAATTGCTGCTGTAGATGCTGCTAACTGGGACACTTTAAAGACTGAATTAGATGCTAGAACAACTATGGATGCAGGCTTTATTGCATATCTTAAGCAGCGAATCGCTCTTATTTCAGATAATATTGAAGAAGGTACAATAGTAGAACATAACTAGTTGACTTCTATACTCTAAGAGTATATAATAATACTATGATTATGCGGGTAACTACTATTGAAATTCTATACTAACGTTCAAATAAGGGGATCTAGAATCCTTCATCGAGGCTACGAGGACGGCAAACGTTTTAGTTATGCTGAGCCTTGTAGACCTTATCTCTTTACTGGACCAGTTAATTACGATACTGGTTATACTACTCTTAAAGGTCAATACGTCATGAAGAGGGACTTCGATAACCCTCATCATGCTCAAAAATATATTAAAGAAAATAGCGATATAAAAGGTAAGAATACTTATGGCTTACCTATGTTTGCATATACTTATATTAATGATAATTATCAAGGTGAAATTAAGTATGATGCTGATACTGTTAGAACGGTTTATATTGATATTGAGGTAGCTGCTGACGAAGGCTTCCCTGATATACAAAAAGCAGATAAAGAAATAACTGCAATCACTTTACAATTCAAAGATCAAATTATAGCTATAGGTGGTCAACCCTATACACCTAAGCAAGATAACGTAAAATATATTCAAGCAACTGACGAAGCTAATTTATTAGTTCGTTTTTTAGATTGCTGGCAAGCTATCGACCCTGATATTGTATCAGGATGGAACGTAGAATTTTTTGATATACCTTATATTATTAACCGTATTTCTAAAGTGATAGGTGATGATTTTGCAAAAAAATTATCTCCTTTTGGTCAATTAAGAGAAAGAGAAGTCTTTATTGCTGGTAGACCTAATCAAGTATTTGACCCTCTAGGTATTTCTATATTAGATTATATGCAGTTATATAGAAAGTTTACATTTGTTATGCAAGAGTCTTATCGATTAGATCATATTGCTCACGTTGAATTAGGTGAACGAAAGTTAGATTATTCTGAGCATGATAGTTTATTTGATTTATATAAACATGATTGGGAAAAATTTATTGACTATAATATCTTAGATACCGAACTTGTAAAACGATTAGATGATAAACTTAAACTTATTGAGCAAGTATTAGCTATTGCTTATGACGCTAAAGTTAACTATCAAGATACCTTTACTTCTGTTAGAATGTGGGATCTTATTATTCATAACTATTTACTAGATAAAAATATTGTAGTACCTCAGTTTAAGAAAGTAGATAAAGAAAGAGCTGCTGAAGGTGCTTATGTTAAAGATCCTCAGGTGGGAATGCATAATTGGGTTGTATCATTCGATCTCAACTCTTTGTACCCGCATTTAATTATGCAATATAATATCTCACCTGAGACTTATGTTGGTAAGTCCGGTAGGGCTCCTTCTATAGAAGAAATATTAGACGGGGCCTGGAATAATAATACCTTAGCAACTGCTAAAGAAGAAAACTGTTCGATATCTGCTAATGGTGATTATTATACTAGAGACTTTGAAGGCTTCTTACCTAAGCTGATGCGTAAGATGTATGATGATAGAGTTGTTTGGAAGAATAGAATGATCGAAGCTCAGAAGAAGTATGAGAAGACTCCTACTAAAGCTTTAGAGAATGAAATAGCTCAATGTCATAATATGCAGATGGCTAAAAAGATTCAACTTAACTCAGCTTATGGTGCTTTAGGTAACGAATACTTTAGATGGTTTGATATGAATAATACTGAATCGATTACTAAGGGTGGTCAGTTATCTATTAGATGGGCTGAAAATGTAATTAATAATTTGCTTAATAAAACTTTGGAGACTGATAATGAAGACTACGTTATTGCAATCGATACGGACTCTCTATACATTAATATGGCACCGCTTGTACATAAAGTCTTTCCAGATGGCGCTGAGACTAAGCGAATCATCGATTTTCTTGATAAGTCCGCTGCTGAGATTCTTGAACCGGAAATTGAAAAAGGTTATGGAAAACTGGCGACCTACGTAAACGCTATGGAAAATAAGATGTTTATGAAGCGAGAAAATATAGGTAATAAAGCTATATGGACTGCTAAGAAAAGATATATCATGAACGTCTTTGACTCTGAGGGTGTTAGATATGCTAGCCCTAAATTAAAAATGATGGGTATAGAAGCTGTAAGATCTTCTACACCGTCAATGGTAAGAAATTATATTAAAGAAGCTCTTAATGTCATTATGGAGAAAGACCAGGATGCTATTATTGAGTTTATAGAACAAAAGAGAGAAGAATTTAGAAAGTTACCTTTTGAAGAAGTAGCTTTTCCGAGAGGATGTAAAGGGCTTGCTAAATATTCAGACGCAGCTATGATTTATAGGAAAGGAACTCCTATTCACGTTAGAGGCGCTCTTATGTATAATCATCTCTTGAATGAGAAAAAGATTGATAGGTTTCAACCTGTTCAAGAAGGTGATAAGGTGAAATTCTGTTATTTAAAACTTCCTAATCCAAGTAGAGAAAATGTGATAGCTGTACCTAATACGCTTCCTAAGCAGTTAGGTTTAGATGCTTATATAGATTATGATATGCAATTCGATAAATCATTCCTTGAACCGATGAAGACTATAATTGAAAAGATAGGCTGGGTAGTTGAAAAGCAACAGAACTTAGATTTATTTTTTCAGTAGGAGAACTTATGGCAAATAACGACTTTTCATTTGACTTTGGTTTTTCAGCTATGGATGCTGATGAACTCGAAGCAGTACAAGAGGTAAAAGCAGAAGCTCAATCAGCTACTGCAACAGCTTCTGATCTAGAGGATAGATTCAATAAACTATATAATATGGTTATTCCTCTTCTTAATAATCTTAAAAAGAATCCAGAAAAAGATTACATTTACTGGCCTAAAAGGTTAGATAAAATTGAACAGTTTAACGATGCTCTTGATAAAGTTTACAAAGGTAGTTGACTTTAGTCTAGAAGTATCCTATAATAAAGATATTTGGAGAAATTATGAGTGATTTTTTTAGAAACTTAGTTGAAGATCTTAAAGATGAAGATACTGTTATCGCAGCTGATGGTACTGGTAGTGCAGAATATACTGGCTCTATTGATACCGGAAGCTATATTTTAAATGCAGCGTTATCAGGGTCTCTTAACGGAGGTGTTCCTAATAATAAAGTAACTGCATTCGCAGGTGAATCTGCTACTGGTAAAACTTTCTTTGTATTAGGAGTTGTACAAAACTTCCTAAAGAATAATCCAGATGCAGGTGTAGTATATTATGATACTGAAGCAGCTGTAACTAAAGAGATGATGGAATCAAGAGGTATTGATACTAAGAGAGTTATCTTAGCTGAACCTGATACTATTCAGAACTTTAGAACTCATGCTCTTAATGTCATTGATAATTATAGCAAGCAACCTGTAGACAGACGTCCTCCTATGATGTTTGTTCTTGATTCTCTTGGCCTACTATCTACTACTAAAGAGATGGAAGATACCGCTGACGGTAAAGAGACAAGGGATATGACTAAGGCTCAGGTTATAAAAGCTACCTTTAGAGTATTAACTCTTAAATTAGCTAAGGTTAAAATACCTATGCTTGTTACTAATCATGTTTATGATGTAGTTGGTTCTTATGTACCTATGAAAGAAATTGGTGGTGGCTCAGGACTAAAGTATGCTGCATCTACTATTGTAATGCTTGGTAAAAAGAAAGATAAAGAAGGAACAGACTTAGTAGGTAATATTATTAAAGCTACTATGTTTAAGTCTAGATTATCTAAAGAAGGTAAAATGGTAGAAGTTAAACTATCATTTGAGAAAGGTTTAAATAGACACTTTGGTCTTATTGATTTAGGAGTTAAGTACGGTATATTTAAACAAGTATCTACTAGAATAGAATTACCTGATGGTACAAAGCAGTATGCTAAAACTATCTATAATGAACCTGAAAAATATTTTACAGAAGAAATTATGGATCAACTTGAATTAGCTGCTAAGAAAGAATTTATGTATGGAGCTTCTGATGAAGAACTTGTTTCCGATTCCGATGTTGTGGGAGAAGACTAGACTAGATATTCCTTCTATAAAAAAAGAAATATTAGAACATAGAGCTACTAAACCTGACGATAAAAAACATTATACTTCCTATTATGATGGAAGATTATTACCTCTAAAATGTAATACTGAGGTTATGGATACTATTACTTATTTTGGAAGTAAATTTATTCATTCTATCTTTGGTGATAAAAATGAGATTACTCTTAATGATGATCATTTAAATATTTGGTATAATGTTTATCAGCCTGGTATTCAACATGATTGGCATGATCATGGTAGAGCATTTATATCAGGAACTATTTTTATTGAAATGAACGAAACTAGCTCACCATTTAAAATTAAATCCCCTCTACACGCATTAATTAAATCTTGGGCTGGAAATGGCTATGAATTACAAGGTAGGTTTGGGCAAGAGTTGAAATTTAGTCCTGAATCTGGTACAATACTAATGTGGCCTGGTTGGGTTGAACATACTGTACCTGAGCAGAGAGAAACTGATGAACCGAGAATAACTATCTCATTTAACGTTGATGTAAAAAGATGATTGAAAAAACTATATTAAGTAATTTAATTTATAATGATGACTTTACTAGGAAGGCTTTGCCCTTTTTAGACGAGTCGTATTTTAGTGATATAGTTATTAGAAAAATTTATAAACTAATAAACGAGTTTCATCTTAATTATAATCAATGCCCTACTAAAGAAGCCTTACTAGTTGAACTAGATGATTCATCTGGTTTATCTGACGATCAAGTTGATCAAGCTAAACAAATAGTTAATGAATTCGAAGAACCTACAGAAGAAATAAGAGAATGGGTACTTGATAAAACTGAGAAGTTCTGTCAAGAGAAAGCTGTCTATAATGCTATTATGGATAGTATTCAAATTATGGATGGTAAGACATCTCAAGATAAAGGTGCTATTCCTGAGCTTCTTTCAAATGCCTTATCAGTTACCTTTGATAATAATATAGGTCATGACTTTATTGATGATGCTGATAGTAGATTTGAATTTTATAAGAAGAAAGAAGAAAAAATTCCTTTCGATCTAGATTATTTAAATAGGGTAACTAAAGGTGGTTTATCTAGAAAGACTCTTAATATAGCATTAGCTGGTACTGGAGTAGGTAAGTCTCTCTTCATGTGTCACTGTGCTGCCGGTAATCTTTTACAAGGTTATAATGTATTGTATATAACTCTTGAAATGGCTGAAGAGAAGATAGCTGAGAGGATAGATGCTAACTTATTGAATACAGCTTTAGATGAGCT
>Ga0099849_1000904_pt1 | contig 13845 bp, 4 predicted proteins | sample CB_VirMetaG_4_FD_78177 | JGI IMG/M metagenome (GOLD analysis project Ga0099849, IMG submission 78177) | Freshwater to marine saline gradient viral communities from Chesapeake Bay - CB_1508_1M Viral MetaG | ecosystem: Environmental > Aquatic > Marine > Coastal | place: USA: Chesapeake Bay... | reverse complement strand
ATACAATTATCTTTATGCTTCAGATTATGATTTTAGTGATGCTGCCAAAGGAGAGTTTCCACTATTTCTAGATAACTCAATTCTATCTGGTGGTGGTTTAGTTGGTGGAGCATCCACATCAGAAGATTATGTTAGAGTAAAGTCAACGAAGAAAGTAGACATCAAATACACTCCCAAAACTTCTTATTCTGGTATTGAGAAAGCATCAATAACGGGAACCATTACAAACAACACAACAGTTATTTCAGTTTCAGATACAAGTGGAATTGAAGTTGGAAATTATGTATTTGGTTCAAACATTCCTGAGGGAACTATTGTAACTTCAATCGGAATTAATGAATACGTAATCGTAAGCAATGCTGCTACAGCATCTGGTTCTAGATCACTTTTATTCATTGACCATCGTGGTTTTGTAAAAAGAGCAATCGGAAGTATTTCTGGAACAACTCTTACATTAAGTAGTGGTAATACTGGTGACCTGAGAACAAATATGGTTGTAATTGGTGATGGGGTAACTCAGTATACTGGAGTTACAACTACTGGATCAGCAAGTGCTGTTACTATATCTCCAACACAGACAGTTGGAGCAGGAACAACATTGTTCTTTTATCAATCAAGAGGACTTATCAATGACAGTTTACAAGCATTCTGTACTTTAAGTGAAACCAAATGTATAGTTACATCATCACCTGTTGCTAGTGGAGACACTGTTCTCAATGTAATAAATGGACATGCTGGGGAAATAAACAACTGGGATGTTTATGGTGCTCAGTTTGCTGGAGTTACAACCATAGTAAGTTCTACTTCATCCACGGTTACAATTAGTCCTGGCACCATTGCTGGAATCGCATCAGGTGGAAACTTTACTGTAACAAATGTAAGCGTAGCATCATCTGAACGTGCTCTTTGTTGCCCACCTTTAGATACGTCACCACCATTTAACCCAACCGAAGCAGGATTAGAAACATCTGCTAGTTTCCCAAACCTGAAAATACATGGTGGCAATATCAAGTTTGATGCTCTTAGAGCAACTGTCACAACATCGAAGATTACAAACATTGGTTCATCAGATTCTTCTACAAAAAGAATTCCAATTCAAACTCCATCGGGAACTTTTAATATCTTATGTGCGTAAAAGTAGATAGTAAGTTTCTCCGTTAATTACCACTGGCATTTTATGTGTGAAAGATGAAGCCAGAACAGAAGTTGCTGAAGTTGCACTAATTCCTTCGATTGTGATATCGTCTGCGAAATTTAATTCTGCGACAGAAACTTCATCACTCATCGTGCTCAGTGCTGTCCCAACTTGAGTCCAAGGATTATTGTCGCTAGAAAAAGCACGAGTATCTCCAATATAAACACCGGGAGACTTAGTTGATGATAAACCTTCCTTTGTTGCGTTCAAACTAACAGGGTCATTTACAGTTATTGTTCCCTCATACTTAACCTCTCTCTCAGTATCAGTATTCTTATCAGTTTTATATTTTTTATCAATAAAATATTCAGAAGTTTCATTATTGGCAGCAACTATATCAAAAGAATTGTTTACACTTCCTTCAAGATAATTAAACTCTTCAGTATCTTGTATCTCTGGTTTGATAAAGTTGACAATATTTTGCTGATGGACAACATCTTTGCGAATAAAATTAAAGTTAGTTGTGCTTACACCAGTAACAGTAATTGTTGATAAACCAGTTATATCTGATGATGATGTCTCCGATAACTTAAATTGAGTTTCAGCATTGGAATTGCAAACGAAATAGTCTACTCCGACAAATAGGGTTGTTGACCCGACAGAAACATCAACATCTACTCCAACAATGTCATCATTGGTATAAACAAATTCATTGTTCGGAAAGGAAAAGAATCCATTGGACAAACTATTATATGTCAATGAGGATGTGTTTCTTAAATTATTCTGTATAACTGACAAATCATCAGCGATACCAGGACCTGCTAAGTTGTTAATCAGCAAGTTATCATCTGGGTTTTCGGATAAGTTGAGGTCTTTTCTAAAACCTTGGTTCTGAATTGCCATATTAGTTGTAAACGATTGACCAACCTTTTGATCTCAAAATCTCAACATAATCTAATGATGTTCCGCTTGGAATAGAATTTCCACGTAAGTTCACTGTCACACCACTACGGTTCACTGCATTATAGTTATCATATAAATCTGATATGATTTGATTTACTGCCTGTTGTGTAAGTTGATTACCAGATAAGTCTAAGTATCTGAGGCGATAGTTTGAGGAAAGTCCCCCCACCTTGTACTTTGTAAATCTATTATTGAATAGAATCAAATAGTAAAGATTTGGACAATCAGCAAAGCTTGGAATTTCTCCCACTATCTGATTGTTGTGGGCATAGAAATATCTAAGTCTTGGTAAGTTTTGAAACTCATTCAATCCAGTAAATCGGTTGTTATAAATGAACAGGTAATAAAGATTGGATAAGTTCTTCAGTGCTGGAATGGTCCCAGAAAGTGAATTATATGAGAGTTGTACATAATAAATGTTTGGTTGTGCCGACAGATTCGGCATATTGCCAGTGAAGTTATTGTAATACAAATACAAATATCTCATATTTGTATTTGATGATAGATTGGGAATATCACCAGTGGTTCTGCCATAAGATGTATACCAAAGATAATATAAGTTTGGTAGATATGTAAAAGCTAGTGGATGTATTTTGCTAGAAGTATTGCCAAGATTTCCAGATTGTAAAAGCATGTATGTAATGTTTGGTGATTTCTCGAAGGTTCTTTCTGGAATAGTGTATGTAACATCACCACCATAAGTTCCACCAGTCAAACTGGTATATCTAAGTTCCAAATAACTCAATGCTGTATTTGTAAAGACTGGTATCGGACCAGTTACACCAGAAGCATAAAGATATAAAGTTGATAGTGAATTACAGTTCTCATATAGATAGTTTCCACCAGAAACTAATGGACCAGCATTTCTACAATAATAGGCATATAATGTTGTGAATGATTGTTTTGCTGCAAGACCAGTGGGTAATGGTAATCCAGTTGCAGCAATATTGATATACTGTATTACGTTGTTCCCTGATGATATTGAGAACCCGGAATCTGTCAAATAATAGTTACCCGATATATGGAGACTAATTAAGTTATTTAAGTCTTTGACATTATATCTTCCATTTCCAGAATCCGTTGTTCCAAATGCTCTAAAGTCATTACTATAAGCATAGTAAGTTTCGCAGGTACTTGGAACATTTGGAAATTGGCAAGAAGAATCATCAGAATCTGGATGGAAGTATGGACCACCACCTCTACCTAAATCTAGATAAGATAGTGAGGTAAATCTGTCAGCGATGATATTTTGTGGAATTGAACCATAAAATGTCTGACCAATCAGAAGAGATGTTACCGAAGTTGGAATCTTGCTGACAACATCAGAATTCAATTTTCTTTCATCCTCTTCATCACTCAGATAGAGAGGATTGGCACGCATATCCAAGGTTGTAAGACTTGGAGTTACAAAATTGAAGTTAGGGAATGTTTTGATTTGATTTGAAGAAAAGTTAACATTAGTGGCATTTATTAACTTGACTTCTGGTAATTGAGAAATGCCAGCACCAGGAATAGTAATTGTTGAAATATTATCTGGGTTATAATAGAATTGAATATTCCTTTCTCTTGATACGGAAGATCTAAATCTAATACTAGATGTTGTTCCTCCTTGGTCAGCAAAATTAACATACCTATTCGGATTATCAGTTTCTACAATCTTCCAGCTCGCAGAAACATTATTAATTAAAGATGTTAATTGAATTGTAGCATTAATATTTCTAAAAAATCCAGTGAAGATGATGGGTATACCTTTCATGGCATACAATGTTACTGAAGATCCACCAATCGTACATTGAATCTTCGATGTTGGTAGTTCCGAATTAAATTCTCGTGCTTGTGGTGTGATTGTTGTCTGAAGTCTTGGTCCTGACGCAGTTGCGGATTGTGTATCAAACTGAAGCGCACCTCCACTAACAACAGTTACTCTAGAACCATAGGAGATTGGAGAAGTATCCGTAACAGGTGAATCACTTGAACTCCAAGAACTTACCCTTGAGGTTGAAATGTCAGCAATCTTGATTGATGCTCCAGTTCCAGTACCATCAATATATCTGTAACGAATCGCATTTCCACTCAATGATCCATTAATGGAAAGATTACCAAAAAGAGTTGCCTCTGTACCTGCTCTGTTTAGTAGTATTGACTCATATGTTCCAGATTCTGTTCTAAATCTATCAAGAGTCTTGTATAATGGATCTGTGAGTCTTGATAAACTTATCCAGTCTCCACGAGTAGCACCAGCAGCAGCAGAACCACGAATTACATCCAAATCAAATGGTGGAAGATTTAACGCATTCAGTGCTGCATTCTTATCCAGAACATCCGTTCCATAACTTAATACTTCAAGACCAAATAGTTTTGGGTTGGTAATTGACATTTTACTGCTCTTTAAAATTCATACTTACTTGTAAAGTTCCGCTACTTCCAGAATCAATTTTCTTTGCTGTAATGAAAGTTGCTTCTATGTTATTATTATCTGGCGTTACAACTCTTCTGTCTGGTCCAAATACTTTTCTCATGTTGATAGAGGTTGTTTCATTTGCTCCAACATAAAGAACATCTCTTGTTGTGGATGGTCTTAATTGCTGGTCATTTTGAACATCAAGTAGTGCTGAGGACTGTCTAGAAATTTCTGTGAAGTTTGTTGGTGCTGTTCCACTATTATCAGTTTTTCCACCATAAAGTTCAATCGTAGCATTACTATTTACATACCATTTTGGTGAGATAGTTCTCTGGAATCCACCAATCTTTTCAACAACGGATATATTGTTTATCTGCGAATTGTCTTTCAGTTTAGCAACAAGATAGAGTGGGAAAGGGTTATAGTTAAACAACTTACTTGAGTTTACCAAACCAGTTCCCGTAAGACTTACTGCTCTGATTAAAATGGAGAAGTTGCTACCAACTGACCCAAGAGATTGATCTATCTCAATATGGGAGAATGCATTGACACCAGAAAAATATGGACCAACAGGTTCGCCAACATACCTAGCACCAGGAATTACAGTAGAACCACCACTTTCTACTGCCACTTCCCCGCCATTGAAGGTGGTATTCGGAAATGAACCAGGTATCTGAATATAAATTTTCCCATCGTTTACTCCTGTCTCAGGATTAACTGAAAATTCATTGGCGTTGGCAATTCTAGTTGCGTCTGCTACGGTAACTGTCACCTTAGAGCAAATACCACCAGCAGGACTGGAAAGGGTTGGAATTCTATAATCGATTCCCATTCTTACTGGTGGGTTGGTTGGTGCCCATGATTCACCTTGTTCAATACCTTCTTCATTAAAAGAAGCATAACTGTGATTATGTTGACCAAATATAATTTCCGAGTTTGGTAGTATTGTTGTAGTGGCAGCACCAATCACAAATCCATTTAATGTATCTGGTAGAGAAACATCTGGTTGCTTATCGGTTACACCAATTAGAAAATCGGCAAAGTGTCCATAGTCATCATTGTTTCTGGGATTAACAAACTGAATGTCTATTTCAGAACCAGTAAACTTAAAGTCCGATGCCGCATAAGCATTGTAGTTACTCAGTCTAACTGGATATGGATATGCTGAAAGTAATGATATTGATGTTGTAATTCCTGCTTCTCTGTCATTTACAAGTCTGCCAGGAATATTTCTATTTCCCAAACCAAATCCATAAGTTCCAGTGTATCCTTGAACAGTAGCACTTCCAAAAGAACCAATTCCAAGGGAATCTGTTTCAACGACTCCTGTGATGTATAGATTGTAAATTGATGGGGCAATTAATTTCGCACCAATATCTTCTTCAGTAAAGTAACTATCATTGATTGCTGCAATCTTATTTGGTTCTATAAATTCAATATCAACATATCTACCACTTTCTGTTGTTGCTACTCCAGGGGTGTAAACGTGCCCAAAACCAGGACATGCGGCACAAGTTACAACCTTAACTTCAGACAAAGAATCAGAAGTAACATTCAGTTTCTCTGGAATGATTATCTTCTTGTTCTCTACTTCTGCACCATCAACATTCAAGATAACATCCTTTGGTCTGATTCCAACCAATGTTCTTTCATTTGCGGATAAGATTGTTCTCTCTTTTGAACTTACAGAATATATCTGAGACGTTCCTTCATCACCACCATCAATATAGTATGATGAACCATACTTATACAAATACTGTGGAGTTCTGACGTTTCCTGTGTCTGTAATGTTAAGAGAATATTTTAATCTAAAGTAGGAATCTTGTAGGCAAGGAGCACCTAAAGAGTTTTCAATAACTAGGGTATGAACAACAACCCATCTAGCATCACCATTATCTGTAGGGATATAGGCGTAAAATCTAGCGCCAATAGCACCATACCAACCAAATTCAATCTTGTACATGGTTACATTCTGAGGTTTGAGCAAGTACCCAGAAGGTCCATTTTCGTTTAATGGGTCACCATTAAACTTATCTTTTGGAATATCAATCGTCCAATATTCTTGTTCATCAAATGGGTCACCAGAGCGTTCTCTAACCTGGTCTAACAGAGAAAGACCATTACGCTCAAGAACAGAACGTTCTAAAGGAACTGTACTTCTACGAACAATTGAGAATTGTCCACCATCAATCTTGAAAATATATTGGTCGGTTGGGTTTGATATTCCCCATTCAATCGTAATACCGTTTGTTGCCTCAGTAGAAGATCTTACACCAAATGTAAATCCACTAATTCTACCAGGTTGATATCGGAATACTCTTCTTGACTGAAGGTACGCATACCTTTGATTACTCGCTGAATATCCAGGTCTTGTGTTCAACTGGCTATAAGACGCACTAATCAATGATGATGCAGCACCGAAAGTAAAAGATTGATTTGTTACTGGGTCTATCAAAGTGGTAGATCTCATATCTCTCCACGTCTCAGTCCAAGTATCGATATAAGCAAATGAATCGGTGATTCCAGCAGCATAAACAACATCACCAGACTCAATCCTAACGTACTGTGGATTTAAGAACTTATCCTTCCAAGTAGATGGATAAGATGCTCCACCTGCCCCATCAAAATAATTGTATAACTGATTTCCAAAATCGATGAATCTGATATAGTTCTGGAAAAATGTTTCATTATACAAACCAACATCTTCAAATCTAGGACCATATGGATAAGAATATGGGGTTGGAAATGCTCTTAGTTGTATTGCGGATTCTTGTGTTTCTTCTGTTTGTTGTGCTTGATATCTACTCCCATATGTTGCGTTTCTTCTTGTTTCCCAAGAATTAAAACTAGTTCCTTCATTTATTGAGTAAAACTCAAACTCATCTGAGTCTACGCCATAAGAAGACACATTAGAGAATAAACTGAGTTGTTTTTCTCCGCGTGTAACACCTAGCAAAGTACTACTTACTTCACTAAACTCAGCAAACTGCTCCTCTACCTTTAAAACTGGATCTGATTTATATGAAAAGCGAACTCTTCTCTGAATTAGCACATCTTCAGACAGTGAACTCGTGTTCGTAGTTTCTTTCGATATGAAAATACTACCAGAACCAATTCTTGATATTTTAGTGCCGTCTGGAACTGAGGCACCAGAAATCATATCACCAACAGCAATACCTGTTGTCGTTATACCAACAGAATTGGTAGTTCCAGAAGAGTATGTTGCTGTCCTGGTTGCTATTGTTTGGGTTTCATATCTGAATACTGAACTTGATTCTATACAAAAAACTGTAGATGTTGCTCTCTTTGATGTGGCGTCTGCGAGGAAGAAAGAATCAACCTCGGTGATAAGTGGATTGCCAAATTCGTCAGTTAAAACTTCTCCATTTCCGATATTATAGAGAAGTTGCTCTGATGCTGGTACAATAGCAACTGGACGTTTGTCGTCACCAAGTCTTACATCCTTCCTAAGACTCATATATCACTGTTCCTCCCACGTTAAACTTCCAGAAACTATCGCATGTGGAGTTCCAGAATTGTATGTGGTTTGTGAAGATGCACATAGATAGAGACTTTCAACAACATCCGTTAATGGGAAAGACAGATATTCCTTATTATAATCAAAGTATGGAGACAAGTCATACTCTTCACCTGACGCAGGAATGTACAGAGTTGCTACAACAGTTCCAGTTCCAGGAATAGGAGATCTGATTTGTGGATTGACCTTAATGGAAGAAAGTTGTGCTAGAGTAAACTCGGAAGTTGCTGATGAAACTTCATTTCCTTGTGGGTCTAAATCCTTTTCTTTCAGGAATGGTTCATTAGTTGTCAATACAATATTATCTGTAGTAGAATTTAGAGTATAGAAATAGTAACCATCGGTTTGTATATCTTTCGTCCTATCATAGCCCCTGTTTTCTAAGAATCCAAGAACGGAAATAGGTCTCTGTGTTGGATCATTTTCAAAGTAACCTCTGAAATATCCGTAGGTTCCTGTTCCAATGTCTCTGATATATTCGGCAGATGCTGAACCAACGTTGACTTGGAATGTGTTTGTTGTAGCATTAGAGACTGTCAGAGCACTTCCGAATGTTGGGTCAGTAGTTCTTGGATATGAGTGCTGGGTAGCATTATTATCCAATGAGCATGTGAATGTCAGAGATTCTTGTGCGATTGTTACCGTATTTCCATTTGACAGTCCATGACTATTTGATGTGATTGTTAGAACACCAGTTACTGGATCGTAAGCAGCATCTGTTGCTGTGATTGTACCACCAATAGATCTTGTAATACCATTTGCCGTGGCACTTACAAACGTATGGGTTCCAGCATAAAGAATTAGAGGAACCGCAACTTGTGTTGGTTTTCCTCTCTTACCAATGTTAATCTCTGAGGTTAGAGTAGGATTATCTTGATCTCTAACTGCAGTAGTAATTGATTCTGTTTGGAAGATAGGTGTCTTAATCAAGTCAACTTTAAGAACACCAGTAGAACCTGTTGATAGTCTAGTCGGATAGACTTGAGTTCTATTTCTTACGTTTCTTCCTGTACTGCTTTGAATGTAATCTCGACACTTAATTCCAATCAGAGGAGTTTTTCTATCTGGTATAATGGTGATATTTGATAATGATGTGGAGTTGAGTGGTGCGTTTAGATAAAGTCTTCTATTGACAATATCAACGTACTTAACTTCAATATTCTGGTCTAATGGGTCAACAGTAACAACCTTCGAACCAACATAATATGAAGAACTCAACCCAGAAGTTGCTCCACCAGTAATGAATGGGTCAGATGCACTGGTAGCATTAGTTAGAGATGCTTGTGTTGTTCCAGAACCTACAGTAAATATTCTCTTCGAACCGTATACATCAACTGTAGTCGGACTGGAATAACTAAACAGTTTGACAGTTCCTCTGTCACCACCATCAATGTAGTAGGAAGCACCATACTTAACAATGTGCTCTGATGCAGTACCATAGGAGAATGTCGATTCTCCTCTCAGACTATTTGTATATCCTTGTCTATTCTCATTTCCTCCACCATATACCATATATGTGATAGGAAGCGTCGCATTGCCCAGTGAGGAGACCTTCAACTGGTTTGATGCCCTCAGGTGGTGTACACGCACCCAACGTGCCTCACCGTTGCTTACAGGGACGTATGCGAGGAACAGAGCACCAACAGCACCATACCATGAGAATTCAATCTTATACATGGTGACCTTGGTGAAATCAAGATCCCAAATACTAGTATCCGTTAAATCTTCACTCGTATCTTCATCTACAACATTTTCACCTGCTCTTTTATCGGAGACGGCATCACTGTATAATAGTTCATCAGTCAATCCATCCAATCTGTCTCCACTAAATCTAGACCTTGGAATACGATATTCATATACATTCCAATAGTCTTTAGCGACATTCTGATTTACCCACTTATTATAGTAATTATTGATAGCGTCAATTTGTCCTTTTAGTTCCGTGACTTCAGAAGGAGTTGCTCCCAATCGAGTATCAATATACCCCTCTTTATTGCCGTCCCCATCCTCATACATGTATGGGAACATTCCTGTTGCTTTAACTGAAGAGGAATAACTATTCCTTCCCGATATTTGCCCCGAAAGTGGTTGGACAAAGGGGACAGGTGTAATCAAATAATGATTGGTATAAGAACCATTTGTAAGTGAAGCAACGGACCCTCCACCCAAGTCTTCAAGAGTAACTTGACCACTTGTATTAACTGATGCAACTCTATAAATTGCTGTGTCTGTTAATCCACTGATGGCAGCAGAATTAGTTCCTCTCGAATAAGAGACATATTGGTCTTCTGTCAAACCAACAGACTTACCACCAGAAACATAAAACGTTGGAACAGTAGAGACACCAACGTTGACTGTGAATTGTGTGCTTGAATTAACTTGGACAACATTATATCCTGTTGTTCTATTTGGATACGTTTTTGGTGTTCCAGGATCCAAATAGCAAGTCATTGCTATTCCAGACAGAGTAACATACTTACCCTCCTCATATCCATGACTGGTTGATGTGGTGATTACCATCAAACCACTGGTTATATTGTAAGTGGCATTAGTAATATCTTTTACGATTCCTGGAATTGATAATGTATTTCCTCCAGAAACTGATGCAATTTGATTCTTAGTTTCATTCTGAAGCAATGATGGATCATACACTGCCGCATGAGTCATCATGAGATTGTCTCTCATAATAACAAGGTCACCAAACTTCTTAGGTGTTGCTGCGGGATTCTGTTGTGCAGTTGCGTCATTTTCAGATTCAGAACCTCTAGCTCCTACTGGGTCCTGTGGATTTGTTCTACCATAGTCTTCAGTCTGTCCACTACTGTCGAAACTTACAGGATTCTCATAAATGATAGACTGAGTTCTTCTTACTGTACAGAAGTTATCTTCTTCACCATTGTTTCTCGTTTCCCAATAATATCCATCAAACTTATCAAAGATTCCATACTTACGAATTGCTGGGTTTCTAACTCCAGAACCATCAGAATTAAGAAGAGTTGTTTTAACACCAAAGGTTGCCGATGAAACACGACCAGGCTGATATCTGAAAAATCTCTTTGATGTTAGGATTGCTGTCTTATCAGCAGGTGCTTCGACGAGTGCTCCAGACTCTTCAGGGACGTGAGTGAGACCCCATCCCATTGTTTGACCAATTCCCAGATATGCACCAGTATTTGCTACAGAAGCAAACTGTTCTGGTGTTGCTGACCACTCACTTGGGTTTACATCATAGGTATTAACGTCAGCAAAAATACCAAGAGCAACTTCAGAACGGGGAATACCAAGGAGAGAAAGAGCAACTTCCGATTGAACCTTGTTCTGTTCAGCAACAGGAATTGTGCTTTGGTCACTTGCGACAACAACAGGAATTGATTTCTCTGCTTTTTGTTGACCAGCAGGAACTGGTGCTGTTCTACCTACGACTACAACAGATGCATTATTATTGACATTAGTGTTGTCTGCCATTTGTTATAAAACTCCGACTCTTCCTTTTGCGATTGTAAATCTATTCCTTATACTTATGTATCCACTATTGTCACCGTTAGTTGATGAAGTGACATTTAATCCTGTCAATCTCAGTTGTTTTGATGATGGACTTGCATCTATTTTTGCAGCAACTTCCAGTTCTGTTGCCGAAAGGTCAGGCGTAACTGAGTGATTGACAAGTTTTACAATATCACCAACTGAAATGGCACTGAATTGTGCGGAATTAGTTAGAGTTACTGTGTACTGTGTAGCACCAGCCCCAATTGTGTTCCATACACCTGTCGAAATTCCAACGTAAGTCGTAAAACCAACAGGAATATCTCTAAACTCTGTTCCAATGATGTCATATCCAAGAGCACTTGTTAGTCCAAGAGTATTTGTCTGTCCACTTGTGAGAGTGAACTGAAGATATCCATTCTGTCTACCAAAAGTTCCAGTGTCTGATGTAGGAATATTGAAGTTCAGGAATCTAGTTCCAAGTGTCTCACTACTGAGTCCAGCGTTGATAATAGTTCCTATACCTGCTTCAATAGAAACATTGGAACTGCTAAGGTCTTTTGGTTCACCATACTCATGATATTGTAGAACTGGACCAGTAAAGTTTACATTTCTCTGGACTGAAATATTAACTGAATTGTAATCACTATCATAGATGTCAGGCGATGGGATAAATTCATCTGCTGGTCCAAGAATGATGTTGTTTGTGGTGGTAATCTTACCAGTAGCATAGGTTCTAAGACCTGTCCCACAGTTGCGGATAATATTTCCACCAGTGGATGTAATCGTTGTGACCGAAAGATCTACTGGTCCAGGATAATTTTCAAATAGAGAGTCATTGACTCTGAGGACCTCAGACTCTTGAGCATTTAGTGGAACATAACTATACCTATCTGTAAGTGCTCCATCAACAAAACTACAGTTTTCTATAGACAATCTTCTTGAATTGTAGACATACAATCCGTGTCCAGGTGAATTACGAATCTCAAAGTCTTTCAGTAATGAGGATTGTACATTTAAAAGATAGACCAAATAGTTATCAACTTCTGCATTGAAGTTGATGTTGTTCATTGAATTGCCATCAATCGTTATATCGGTAAGAGTAATATCAGAAGATGATGTGGTATTGATACCAATTAGGTTTCCATCAAGTGTTATTGAATTTCCTCCACCATCATCAGAATCCATAGCAAAATACTGCTTTTTAATAATTGTATTCTTTCCACTTCCCTTAATCGTGAAGTTGGTGGGGATTACAATCTTATTGGTAAGATATGTTCCACTTGGAATAGTCAGACTGTTTGTTCCTGTTGCCACCGCATCCTCGATAGCAGTCTTGAACGCATATGTATTATCATGAACAACTTTAACGGCATTTGTAGTTCCAATACCAATATTAGTATTGTAGGTGTTATCAACTAAAATATAACCATTGCCAATTTCATCAACCTCATCTATCACCCATCCTCTTCTTTGAGCAGCAACTGCTGTATTGGGAAAGTGAATTTGATTATCATTAAATTCATTTTTGTCAGTTTTTGTTGACCACTCCGGTTTTTCATATGGTCCATAGTCTTTCCAAGAGTTTGTGGTAAATTCTCCAAGTTCTTTTGGTCCAAGTATTGCTACCAACTTAGCATTATTAATGTTTGCGGCATCTCCATCGCCACTTTCTTGACGATAAACAAGAACTCCATGACTCAAATCAGTTCTCGCAATACTCAATGAGATGTGATTAAGATCATTGAAGTCACCAATACCAACTTGTCCGATTCCACCAGCTGGTGCGATTTGAACTGCTGCTCCAACTTTCCCATTGCGGATATTATATTGTGACAACCAATATCTATATTTTCTTACGGTAGAAGAAGTACCAACCTTTGTCGCACTACAACTTGCTGTTACGACATCAGAAATAGTTGTAGTATCTGAAGTGGGAGTTGCACCAAAGATTTTAATCTTCTCACCAACTACGAATCTTCCAGTTGATATACCAGTAATTTTGAATTTACTGCTTTCATTTTCTCCAAGACCAATGTGAACACTTCCATCACCACTCAAACCATAACTAGTCAGGTTTGATGAGATGACAATATTACTATCTACGAGTTCATATCCACTACCATCAGGTTTAACTCTAAGGATACGATTGGGACCATAAGTAGGCTCTAAGACACTTGTATTCGGTAGAGCACTGAACTTGAAGTTTTTGTATGTTGAAGCATAGATTGAATCAACAACTAAGTCTTTTATATCTGCATTTCCACTAACATTGATGTCTTTAAAGTTTACAAGATTGGTAAAATCAGCGACGCCACCGATGTT
>Ga0099849_1000903_pt1 | contig 13847 bp, 16 predicted proteins | sample CB_VirMetaG_4_FD_78177 | JGI IMG/M metagenome (GOLD analysis project Ga0099849, IMG submission 78177) | Freshwater to marine saline gradient viral communities from Chesapeake Bay - CB_1508_1M Viral MetaG | ecosystem: Environmental > Aquatic > Marine > Coastal | place: USA: Chesapeake Bay... | reverse complement strand
TAACTCTTTACATATAGATATAAGGGCATAATCCTTTTTACCAGTATAATTTATATCTGAGGATAATATTATCTTAGTATCTATATTTAATAAATTAACTATATCTAGTATTAAATTGTAAGTTATATCAGTTAATAGCTTATGAGTACCATCAAGGTGACATTCAATTAATGGAAATATATCTTTAAAATATGGTGTTTTTGAATATGCATGTTTTATAGATGTTAAATGTTTAACATTCCATTTATTATCATATGAAACTTTAGCATCTTTAATCATTAAATTATCTCTATTAGTAGTTTTTTTAATGGGTATACTCAAAAATATTTCACCTTGTGATGTTTTTATTTTATTTCTAACTTGCCAACTACGTTTCTGTAGTTGGGTTGTATTGTATATTACAAATATATCACTTTGTTTTATTAAATTAAAATATCCTAACCAAGGAAAATAAGTTGGTTGCATTAATGAAAGTATTTTATCTCCAGACTGCATATCCTATTCCATTTTCTCCATAATTATTTCCATTATATAACATAAATCTAGTATCTTTATGATCAAAAACAAAACTATATTCAACCATTTTTGAATCCCATCCATTTTTAGATATAGATAAACATTTACTTGAATTAAGATGACGTGTAAATTTTATCCCATCTGTTGATGTAGCATATCCTATTCTATAGCCTATTTTTGGATCTTTATAAGAAAAATACATTTCATATATGTTTGATTTTATAACACAAGGTCTTGCTAATGCTGTTTCGTTTTCTTCTAAAGCTAAAGATACTATACTCTTACGATCCCAAATATATCCATCTTTTGATGTAGCATATTTAATATCATATTTAGGTAAATCTTTATTAATCCAACCGTTACCAGACACATACCACATTTTATATATGTTGTTATCTTTTATTACATAAGGGGCAGTACAAATACCAAATGGTTCTTTATTAGTTTTAGGCATTAAAGGTGCTCTTGATACACGTTTATAAACACCATCTATTTCCTTAGCCATACCCATAATTAAAGACATACGAGTTGTAGTTGTACCTGAATTCCAACCTATATAATATATTTTTTGGTCTTGTATTGATGATGGTGTTACTCCATTATCATCAAAGCAACCTCTTTCACCTGGTGATATAATAGGTTCATTTGATTTAGCTATTTCAGTTATAATATTATCTTTTACTTCAATAATAGAATATCCTATATGAGATACATTATCTTTATCTCGTCCAGAATAAAACACTTTATATTGATTACCTTCTAAATGTTGTACTGTAGGTAACATCCCATGTGATTGATTCCACCATAGGTTTTTATTTGGTTTTATTATTAATCCTTTTTTATTCCACATTTAAATTAAAATATTTTCTTTTTAATTTTTTATTAACTATATTATCTGATGGAAAAATGTCTGTAGATGTAACTGTACTATCTTTGGGTATATCTTTTGTAACTATAGCACCCATAGTAATAAAACAATCATCTTCTATTGTAATAAAATCTTTAAAAGAAGCATTAACCCCTACAAAAGTTCTTTTACCTATTTTTGTGTGACCTGATACTGTAATACCTGAGGCTAAATAAGCATGGTCATCTATTTGGCAATTGTGTCCTAAATGGTTAGTACTCCATACCATAACATTATTACCTATTTTTACTGTAGGTTGTATTGTTTGGTTTTCTAATATAAAACAATTATCTCCTATATTAAGATCAGACCATGTTACAGATTTAGAGCAAATATAACTAACTAAGTTATAACCTAAATTTTTCATTAAATTATATTTTTCTTCTCGAATTCTATTTAATTTATTATAGGATAACGCTACATGTGCTTTATATTTATTAGGTGGATATAAATTACAAACCTTAGATATTCCTACTAAAGGTAAACCTTTAAAAGTAGATTTATTTATATATTCATCATCTGCAACAAAAGCTACTATTTCATATTGAGAGTCATTAGTAAAATAATAATAAGCTAGTTCTGCTATTTCTCCGGTTCCAAATATAATAATTTTCATAAGAATTGATTTTTATTATTATATAATATTTCAGCTATAGTAAACTGCCAAGGCTCATCTATATCAAAAGTTTCTTTTTCATGCACTGTATAAAGTTCAGGGTAATTGAAGGTGAAATCTCCTAAATATATGTTATTACTTAAATCACTTTTACACCCTGCATATAAACAATGAGCTGCTTCAAAAGTATTATTTACTAATTTACTATCTAGGGAGCCTGGGTATTTAGTAATCATATTTCCTTTATTATTCCAATAAAAATTATTTTTTTTATGTACTGCAAACAGGCTTTTGTTTGGGGATTTTAAAAAATGTTTAGTAAAATTAGTTATAGTTTTTTTAGTAAGAAGAGGAGTACATGCGTTTATAGTTATAAACCATTTATGTGGTAATTTCCAACCCCATTCTGATACTACTTTAGGTTCTTTTGATTCACTAACAGATTCTTTAGAACGTTTAAATATATTAACAGGATATTTTTCTCCTATAGAAATTAATTCTTTATCATATAAAGATAAATAAATATTTTCATTAGGTATAAAACTGCAATTTATTAATTTATTAATTGCAATTTCAAATAAATTAGAATCAGCAAATGGTTTTAACATTTTACCTGGTAGTCTTTTAGAATCTAACCTAGATTGAATAATAAAACATATGTCTTTTATACTTTTATCCATTATTAGCTAAATCATCACTTAATTTTTGTATTTTTCTATCACATTCTTTTATTTCTGAGAATAATTTTCGAGCTCTATCTGGGGCTAATTCAAAACATAATCTAACAACATCCATCCAATTAACATTATTTTTAGAACGTATTGTTTCTATTTCATTAATAATATCTAAATCAGTTCTTTTTATCATAATTAATATTTTTAATTTTTAAAAATTCATCTTTACTTATATCTTGATTAAATGTATAACCTTTTTTAATAAAATCTAAATAATATTTTGCATGTATTGAATCAGAATAATAAGGTCTTTTTGTAGTAATAGTTTGTTCATTTATTAAATCACCCTTTTTTACATCTTTTTTTAAAATAATAGATCTTTGACCCTGCCAATTATGTTTTTCACTTATAGTTAAATCACTTTTAACCCTTAATGTTTTTTCAGTATGTCTTATATTTTTTACCATTTGTTTTAATTCATGTGGTTCTAAAGCAAAATGATGGTCAGGTCCTGGTAGTTTTTTTGATAATGTATAATGTTTTTCAATTACTTCTGCCCCCATAGCTACTGCTAGTGAGGGGGTTAAAGTGTCTAAAGTATGATCTGAAAAGCCTACTTTAATATTATATCTATTTTTTATTTGGGGAATTGTTAATAAGTTGGTTTCTTCTATATTGGTAGGATATCCATTATTACAATGTAATATAGTAACATCATTACAACCTACATTATAACAGGTTTCTAATATATTTTCGATAAAATCTATATTAGTACCTATACCTGCTGAAATTATTATTGGTAATTTAGTAGATGCTACATATTTGATAAATCTTAAGTCAGTTGATTCAAATCCTGCTATTTTAAAACGTTTTATTCCTAATTTATATAATTCGTCTACAGCTTCTTCATCAAAAGGAGTAGACATAAATTCTATATTTTTTTCATCACAATATTGTTTTAAATTATGTTGCCATGTTCTAGGTAATTCTATATTTTTGAACATATTTAAAACATCAAAACCATTAACTTTTTTACTTTTTGTTGAAAATAATTTGTCTGCAGTATATGTTTGAAATTTTACTGAGTTAGCTCCTGATTCTTTAGCTATATCTATTAATTTTAATGCTTGATTAAAATTTTTATTATGATTAGCTCCTGCTTCTGCTATTATAAACGTTTTCATACAAAGGTAAGTTTAATATATACTTGTGGATGTTTTCAGTAAAAGGTAACTCAGTACCGTCCTCGAAATATTTTGTTTTATGTAACATTGGATAGTGTTTGGATGTAGGGTACTTCTCGTACAATTCATCTACACTTTCTTCATTACAAATCAAAGTTGCAAAATAATATGATGATTTAGAATCATGCGGTAGTAACCTACCAGCGAGATTCATACGTTTAATACTAGAGTGGTTTTGTCTTCTAACTACCCAATTGCTATCATAACTGTCGAGTTGAGTTAAAGCGATGGTTGCGTTTAGATTATTCATATAAAACTTAAACCCATCCATAGTAATATCATATGTACTGTTTACGGTTTGTCTCCCAAAGTTCCTATATGATTTAAACCATTCATTTGCTGATTCATTATCAGTAGAAATCATACCACCGTCTGAGGCTGCTACTGGTTTATAAGGATGAAATGAAAAAAATGTAAAGTTTGATTTGATTTGCGGAGTAACACAATGTGCGGAGTCTACTACTACAATCTCGTTATAATTATCTTTACTTAATGTGTCAAACCCTCTAATATTAGAAACCCCACCGTATAGGATTGGCATTAAGACTGGTTTAATTCCAGCATCGGTATACCTCTCACATCTAAGTAATCGTTTCTTACGATAATCATCCAAGTCAAATAGAAGATTATCATCCACCTCGACCCAAATTAGATTATGTCCAAAATGTTTTGCTGCCCATGCAGGAGATGTAAACCCAATTGAGGTGGTGTATACATCACACGATCCGTACTTTTCTTTTAAGTATGCAAATATCATAAATGCAGCAGCAGATGCTGAGTTTACTCCGATGTTGTATTCTTTGGAGGAGAAAGGCTTAAACTTTTCTTCCATAAGATTTACATTAGGACCAAACCCTAATTCCCCATTTTGAAGAACTTTAGAAATTTCACCCACATCACCGTCAGATATTTTGGTTTGGAATAGTCTCATATTAACACTTTAAACCTTTATTAATCAACTCAGAAAGTTCGGTAATATCTTCCTTAACCCACAAAGCAGAATTAAAATGGGGACCCTCATATTTTTCAAAATCTTGGTGTATTTTGTTAGTGTATTGAGGTCTTATTTGGAGAAGATTAATATTTGGGACTTGATATGTAAATGGTAACTCAGTTTCGGCTAACATATCTTCATGTAGTTTTTCACCAGGTCTAAGTCCTACTATTTTAGTGTTAGATGGTATGCCTATAATATTTTCAAGAGCTTTAATACAACTAGGAAGGGTATATGAATTGATTTGAGGAACAAATACTTCACCTCCTCGGGCATTATCTAAAGCCCCCAAAACAGCATCAACCGCATCATCTAGAGTAAACAAGAAACGAGTCATTTCTTCTGAGGTGACATTAATAAGTTCATTGTTTTTAATTCGTTCCATAAATAAAGGAACAAATGAACCTCTACTAGCAATTACATTGCCATACCTTACAGAAGAAAATACTGTTGATTTTGAATTATAATCATAATTTGTAAAGATTCGTTCTGCAATAAATTTAGACGAACCATATACATTTACAGGTTGACATGCTTTATCAGTAGAAACCAAAATACACTTTTGGATACCATTGTTAAGTGCTGCTTTAGCAACATTCTCAGAACCCTCAATGTTTGTTTTTACACATTCATCAGGATAAAATTCCATATCATCAATACGTTTTAAAGCAGCAGTATGGATAATATAATCTGGGGAATGGTGTTGGAGGGTTACGTATAGTTTGTCGTAGTCTCTTACATCACCTATTACTCTAATAATATTGGGATCATTACCAAATGCTAAAGCTTGTTTACCTTCATCACGACTATATACTATAATTTTATTAGCTTGTTTAAGTCGTTTAATTAAAGCTTTACCTAAAGATCCTGTTCCTCCTGTAATTAGGATTGTTTTATTTTCCATTTTCCAGATAATTTATGATTCTTTCAGATGCTTTATTATCATTAAATTCATCAAAATATTTTAATACCTCAAAATTATTTGATTTATTTTCCATAAATGTAAAACTATCTTTATAAAAAGCCAAATTATTATTAATATGTTTTTCTAAGTTTTGATTTCTTTTTTTAATAATTTTAATAAAATTTTCCCCTATAAAAGTTTTAAACTCTTCAAAAGTTTTAAATCCTAATATTCGAGACCAAAAATTGTACTCATGACCTCTATAATTTTCAATATTTAATTCATCTTCTATACCTGAGGTTTTAGCATTAATATAAACTACATTTTTATTTAAAATTAAAGGGAAATACATAACTGAGCTAAAAATTCCTATATTATGTGATGATTTGGGTAATATAGTAAAATAATCATCATAAGTTTTTAATAAATTAATATTATTAAAATCATTAGGAAAATCTTTTACTTCTGAAGGGTGGGGTTTAAAATAAACTTTCCAGTCATTTAATTTAATAAGTTTTTTATAAATGTTAAGTAAATGATTATGGTGTTCTTTTTCCATTGACCCATATACAATTATTATTTTTTCTTCAGAAACATTAAGGCTAAAATTATCATTTCTTGGATTCCCAGTTACTATAGACTTTGTTGGAAACCAATTACTTAGAACTTTAGTTTCTTTACTCCAATTACTATGATCAAAAAAAATATCTATGCAATTAGTAGGAAAACTTTTTCTACTAGCTAATTCTAATTTAGATTTCACTCCTCCATAAATCCAAGAAGCACTTTCAACACACCCAATAAAACATCCTTTTTGTTTAAATTCTAATAATATAGATTTTTCAGGTTCCCAATTTTCATTAGTAATAATTAAATGGGTAGGTTTAAATGGTAAATGAAATCCTAATGTTTTACTAGGATACGTTTTATCTTTATATTTTATATTAGTATCATAAGAAAATGATTCTAAATTTATTGAAGGGAAGAGTCTATGAGGACTATTACTATATAAAAAGAAAAAAGGTAGATTTCTATTTTTTAATTCTATAGCTACATTTTTTAAATCTAAATAACTTCTACTATCTGTGGCTACTATAAGGTACTTATTCATTATCTAAATCTATAAGGTTATGAGGTCTAAAAGCTAGATGGGAATGAGATTTTCCATAAGTAGGAATATGGATTTCCCATTCTTTAAAAGAAATATTATTGTCTTTTAAATAATCATAAACTTTAGTAGCTAATTTTTGGGTATGATCATCTTTAATTTTCATATCATGCCATTCTCCCCATAATTCATTTATTAAATGGATATTTCCATCATCTATTAATTTATTAAGGACTTCATATTCTGCTCCTTCAATATCTAATTTTAAAATAATATAATCATCTTCATTAAAAGTATCAGCTATCCAAGAGGATAAATCAAAACAAGGAATATTTAAAAAATGATCATCTCTTAAATTATTTAAACTATTTAATAAAGAAGAACCATCAGTATACTCTTCAGATAAATGAAATTTTTTTACTTCATTATTAATCCAAACTGCAGAATTTTGAATGTTTACAGTTGGATCATTTTGATGAATTTCTTGTAATTGTTTGGCTAACCCAGGAATGGGTTCAAATGAAATGGTTATTATATCGTTACCAAATCTTTGTTTTGCTGCTAAAATGGATTCACCGCAATGTGCCCCACAATCTATAAAGTATTTATTCATTGTATTCTATATTGTCCATTATATTTAGTTTTCCATTCATCGTAAATAATAGGCATCCCCCATTTATCATGTTCATAAAATCTACCCCATTTAGTTAGGAATTTCTGAGAATTTTTTCTTTCAGTGTTAATTTGTCTATCAGATGATTTAGATAAATCATTCCCCTGACCTTGGAAATGACTTCCTCGGGCTGCGAAATGGTATAATATTGATTTAGTAGTATGGACACAATTGTATCCTTCTAACCCCATTCTGATGTACATATCAATATCTTCAAAAGATACAGGGGAAAATAGGTCATCATTACCACCTAAATAGTCCCAATCTTTTTTTCTCATCATATAAGTCCCACCATTAGCTTTAGGTTGAATTTGGTTGTTTAAATTTTTTAATTCGGAGGCCCATTGTATAAAGTAATCTTCATTAAAATTCCAACAATATTCCCCAAATTCATCTGTAGGGACTATTATAGTTCCAGGTCTACTGTTTTCTTTAAATATATTAGGTTGAACTTGAAGAGATGACACTACTAAAGGTTTATTATTCCATTTAGGATTTTCAAATACTTTTAGTAGTTCTAAATCCCAATCTTGGGATACAAACATATCAGAATGTAATGTTTTAAAAAATTCTGTTTTAACTTTACCTATCATAAAGTTCATACCTCCTCCTATACCTCGAGGGATTTTATTTTGTTCAATGTAAATTTCTAAATTATATTTATTTTGGTTTTCTTTTAACCATTCATTTGTTCCATCATTACAATTTTCGGCATGAATTATAAAAGGAGCATCTTTATAATAACTGTATTTTCTAATTGATTCTACAGCTTTAACTAAATAAGTAAAATTATTAAATGTGGATATACAAAATGTAACTGGGGATGTCATTTATTTTATTGGTTAAAGTGATTTAATGCTTTTTTTATTCCTTCTTCTAAGGATATTTTAGGTTTATAATAACTTAACATTTTAGAATTATCACAACATCTAAACATAACTCCTACAGGTTTATCTGTTCTAAGTTTAATTCCATTTTTAGGTCTCCAATTTGCTACTTCAAACATCTTTTCAGCTAATTCTAAAAATGATAAAGGTACTCCATGTCCTAAATTTATAGGTTCTTGGATATCTAATCTTACAGCTTCCATGGTTGCTTCAATAATATCATCCATATGAATAAAATCTCTAACTTGGGTACCATCTCCCCATATTTCAAATTCATCAACTTGGTCTATAATTCTTTTGATAAATGATGGAAAAGGATAATCTAGATCTTGAGTTTCACCATACCCACTAAAAGGTCTAAATACATAAGTTTTTACTCCATATTTTCGAGCAAAATTAGCTAAATATTCTCCAGATAATTTAGCCCATCCATAAGTAAAGTCTGGAGAAGAAATATTATTTAAATCAATATCGGATTCTTTTAACATGGTTTTCATTCCCTTAGCTTGTAATTTAGTAGGATACGCAGCTGAGGAAGAAAAATATATTACTTTTTTTTGCTTGGTTCTAATAGTCCAATTAAAAAATTCGGCATCAATTGATAAATCAGTAGCTACTGTTAAGGGATCATTCTCAATAGTTTCTCTACCACCTACAATAGCTGCTAAATGAATAACTAAATCAAACTTATCAGAATTAACTTTAAAAAAATCCCTACAATCATTACCTTCTTTAATGTCAACCCCAACTACTTCTATATTATTTTTTTGGAAATACTTTAAATAATGTCTTCCTACAAAACCTAAATGGCCTGTAATTAATACTTTTTTCATAATTCACTATATAGTTGATTCTGTTTTTCTTGACGTTCAATAGTCTTAAAATGTTCTAAAGCCCATTCCTCCTCTAAAGGTAATATAGAATGATTAGAATGCCCAACTATTCTTTCATGAACTTTACCTTCCCATTTAATATGTGGATCATTTCTGTAAATCCTCCATTGTAAATCAGGCCAATTTACTCTTCCTTTATCATCAACTACCCACCCCCACTTTTGGATGTGTTCGTTGGTTAACCCATCAACTTTATTGAGTCGAGGTACCCTAAATAGATCTACGTGTTTATTAACCATTAGAACTTGGGGGAGGAAATCTAATATATAGGGGTTGATCATTTCATCAGCATCAATCTGGAAGATATAATCTCCATTACACATGCTGTTGAGATGGTTTTTCATTTTAGCAAAATCCCCATCAAATTGATATGGGAACCAACTAATTTCACAATTTACGGATTTGGCCCTCAAATAATCTTCTACAGATTTAGTCCCATTAGTGGAATCAAAGAGTATAACAATCTCGTCTACACTCCTTTTGTTTTGTAATAGAAATGAAACTAACCTTTGTATCTCTACATGCTCATTACAAACGGGGATGGCATAACTTAATTTCATAATATTTTATTCAGGTAATACTCCAATATAAGAAAGTGCCTCCATAAAATCACGTTCCTCAAAGTGTTTTATTGTAGACATATCCATTTTATATTCAAAGTCTTTACCTTTTTCTTTAAATTTAGATTGTTCTTCTTCATCCATTTTAACAGCCTTAACACCTGCCCATTTCCAATTAGAGGCATTAGAACCATCAGCAAATACCATTCCTTTATTAGGAATGTTTACGGTATTAGGCATCCAAACCATACCTGTGTCTTCGTCTTCTCCTAGGAGTTCTTTATAGAGTTCTGGTAGAGTTTCCATTTGTTCTTCTAAGAATTGAGAATCTCTTGTCATTACAGTATTAGTAACAAAACCACAACCATAACACATATAGTTTTTAATTTCGTTATTTACTTCTTGAACATAACAGGCATCACTACCACATCTGTCACATATAATTAAATTATCCATTTATCTTTTGTAATTTAGGTAATTTTAATTTTGGTAATTCAGGAGCTTGTTCTCCTACTTTTTTAAGTTTAGGTAAATTAAGTTTGGGTAACTGTAATTGAACCTGTTGAGCTATCTCTGGGATATTGGATTCAAATAGTTCTCCTAGTTTATCTCTCATTTGTTCCCAACTAAAATTGGTTTTAGAATGATACGCTTGACGTTTACCTCCATCAACGTATTCTTTATAATTCTCAAACATATTTTTTAGATGATGTCCAATATGACCATGATCAGGACTAAACCATTGAGATTCTTTAATAATCCAATCGTTTACTACTGATTGATGTACTGGTTTTAATTCACCTGGTAAAAGAGTAGTGAATTCTGGTTTTAAGAAATCAATATGGCCACTCCAACCTGTTGTAATAATAGGTTTTTTAGTTAAACTAAATTCAAGTAATGGTCTACCAAATCCTTCTCCTTTAGTTAAATTAACCATAGCTTTTACTTTAGAATGGTTATAAAGTGAATTCATTTCTTCATCACTAAAGTCTCCATGAAGTAAATAAATGTTAGGTAGGTTTTTAGAATTTACTGTTTTCTTAATTTGAGTGATTCGATCTAAAGTAGAATCTCGATCCATATAAGAAGAAGTCCCACTACTAGTTTTTAAGATAAGAGCGGGTTTGTTCTTTTTATTTTTAAAAGTTTCATAGAATGCTTTTACTAATAAATTAACATTTTTTCTATCTTCACCCATATCTCCTTGAAGCCAATGCCCTACAAACAAGTATGCGAATGATTCTTTAATATCAAAATCAATCATACAAGGTTTATTATCAGGAAAATATTTAGTTAGATCTACTCCTTCAAATAAAACTTCAACAGGTTTTTGAAGCTTAATTACTTGTTGAACTTGTTGTGTTTGATTATCTTTAATTTCAAAATTTATATCTTCAAATACTTTCTTTGAGTGATTTGAGGAAACTAAATTTAAATCCATTCTATTTAATCCCTCAATCCACTTTGGATTAGGAACTGTGGTTTCAATTCCGGCAGTAAATCCAATATTGTATTGTCCTACAGGTTGGAATTCATTTGGAATAGTAACTTGAGCCCAAATATCAGGACGTGAAGGAAGAGGTTTACCAAATTCTAGCAAGTATGGTTTTAGAAAGTGCCATTCTTTATGGTCTTCAATAAAACCCCAAGGAGTAGCTCCCCATCTTTGAGGTAAAATTTTCACTTCATACTTATCTAATTCGATAATAGCTTTTACCAAATCTCTACTTCGAGCACCATAACCTGAGTATGTGTCAATGGGGCAACTTATTACAAAACTATTTTTCATATTAATAAATTAAACTATGTTGAACAGTAGGTTTTTTAAATTCATTAGCGTTTATAAATTCGTATTTTTTTCTAGGGATAAATTCTTCAAATGTTTGGTCTACTCCTTCAATTACCCTTTGAGTCATGATTTCAGCTGTAAATCCTGCTTCATCACCTATAGCCCATTCACGTCCTTTTAAACCTAATGCTTTTCTTTCTTCACGAGACATATTATACAATTTTTCAATTTGTATAACAGCATCTTCAGGTCTGCACCTATCATCCCAAATGTAAGGAGTTTGTGGAGAACCTTGTAGTGAACGGTTTGTTGGGAATACGGGAAATGCCCATTCTCCGTGTTTCTTATACTTACCTGTATGATTGGAAGGAATTTTAGGGGAAGGGGTAAACCAATTTCCTTTATTATCTACAAACCTCATTTGGTCTTGCATACCACCTGTTACATTCGCAATAATAGGAGTACCTGCTAAAGTAGCTTCTGTAAGTGATAATCCCCATCCTTCATTTGAGGTAAGAAGGATTTGGGCATCAGCCATATTATAAAGATAATTTAATTGAACAGGAGAGATTTTACCTGTTGAAAATACAATATTTTCATAATCACTTCCAAGCAAGTAATCTTTAATTGCCATTAAATCTGTTCCGTGTTCACTTACTATTTCAGTGTGAAGTACAAATTTAACTTTATCTTGCTTTTCTTTAGGTAATTTATCTATAAAATACTTCCAAGCTAGTAAAGTATCTCCAACCTGTTTTCTACGAATATTTCTAGAATTATAGAATAAAACAAACTCAGGATCAGTTTTAAACATTTGATTTTTAAAGTTTGTAAATTCTTTATAATTAGGAGAATCCTTAGTAATAGGATGGAATGTATTATGATTCAAACCATGAGGCACATATTTAATAATTTTACCTTCTGCTTTATCTCCTAATATAATTTTGTTGATATTTACAGTTTGTTTAGAAATCCCAAACAAAGCATCACATGATTCATAGAACGCACTATTGTAAGCAGGAGCTGGGTAATCATCCCAAATGTTAAGGTAAACAATAGGGGTTGTTTTACGAATTTCATGTTCAAATTGGAATAGCCAAGTAAAATAACGAGGGTCAGTAATTAAGAAAATAGCATCAATGTTAAATTCTTTAAGTAATCTTCTTACTTTATCAATATCTCCATATCCTGAATTAGGTTGGATTATAATACTAGCATCTTCGATTCCATGGAGTTGATTACCATCTCCACTAATGTCAATTCTTTTACCCTCTTCAGGATGTTTTTGAGCTCCTCCTAAGTTCACCCAATTATAATGGTGAGAGGAATTAAGGACTATTTCTCTTCCAATGTGTCCTACACCAGAAGGGAAACGGATATCATCTGTGAGCAATAGAATATTTTTTCTTTGCTCTTTAGGAATATAACCTTCTTTCATTTTATTAAAGTTCTAAATTATTGTGATTTGTAATACTTTTCCTAAAATCTTCATCTGTAAGATACAGATGAATAGCTCTGTCAGCAAGTTTTTGGAAAGAGAATTTACGTTTCACACATTCAATTTTGAATGTCTCAAAAAGATCACTTTTGATCTTTACCGAAGTTAATGTCATATCTGTTTTTGCCATAACGATTTATTTTATATACGTATATTAGGATTCTTTAAAAGTAGAAGAACATAAATGGGTTTTAAAATAAGGACACCATTTACAATTATTATTAGGGGTTTCGGGCATTTCTTTTTCACTAAACCCTTCTCTAGTAAAACAATTATCTAAAAATTCATTAAGTAATTTGGTAGCTCTATTGACTGAAGTTTTACCTGAAGGAGGAGCAAATTTTTGGACTCGTTTAATTACAAAATCCTCAGATTCCCATAATTTCCTTTTAACAATAAAAAATTCAATATCAACATCGTCAATAGGGATTTTATATTGCTCAGCAAAGAACTTTTTATACAAAACTAATTGGAATTGTTTTAATTTATCTTTTTTAGCTTTAGCATTCCATCCGTTAGTAGACGTTTTTATATCAATTATAACGAATTTATTTGTGGGTTCATGGAAGAGGACGACGTCCAAG
>Ga0099849_1000902_pt1 | contig 13847 bp, 35 predicted proteins | sample CB_VirMetaG_4_FD_78177 | JGI IMG/M metagenome (GOLD analysis project Ga0099849, IMG submission 78177) | Freshwater to marine saline gradient viral communities from Chesapeake Bay - CB_1508_1M Viral MetaG | ecosystem: Environmental > Aquatic > Marine > Coastal | place: USA: Chesapeake Bay... | reverse complement strand
TAGATATTCATCGTATTTTTCACACGCATGATGTTTACCATATCTGTGAGTATACTCTTTCAGTAGTTCTTTCCAGAGACAATATAACCAGTTGTAGTTGTTATTGCTAGAACGAGTCCAAATGTTTGATGGATGATTGACATGAGATGCTTTCATCAATGATTCTTCAAAAACAGGATTGTTCAGTTTCCATCGTTTGATTTTACGACCGTTCTTAGTTTGACCGTAGTATTCTTCACCATCTAAGACACGATGTGCTGTTGACATAAGTTGAGCATATTCAATAATCATCTTGACACAATGTTTGTCACAATGCATCTCAGCACAGACTTTAGGATCACTGTGTAGATAGAAAATATTCATTCATCATCCCTCTGCTCAATATATTTTGACTCAACAAACTCTCTTATGTCAAGAACTTTTTCATCTTGAACAATATTGATAATAAGTTTTGTCAAGTCAACTTCTTTTTTCAGGAAAAACATTTTTCGTTGAAGTTCTTCAAGTTGATTTTGATAATACTCTAGTTCTTTCTCTTTACGAACTTTGCTTTCTATAAGTTCAGAAAGAAATATTATCTTGTTTTCACTCATTGGACTTTACGAATCGGTGAATGATAACTGCTATCGATATAGTCTTTACCTGTCCACTGACGAACATTGGTTTCTTCTATTAACCAACCGCCTCTCTCAATAAGAACAGTATAGGTTTCTCTGACGAGATTAGACTTCTCAGACTCGACAGCCTGTTTGAAAGGACCTTCTTTCATTTTACCAACCTTCTTGCATTGCTTTGTATTCTTGCTTGACTAAACCTTGAAACCACATACCTTTTTCTTGATATGCTTTTTTGAGTAGTTCAGCAAGAGTGATGGTCAGTTCACCATCCTCTGTCATGTATTCAAAGATGAACTCTTGGGCGTCCATCATTATACCCTTCACTTGTCCCATAATTTACTCCTTTTACGAATCATTTTACTTCTATTATTAGCACTATTCTCTAGATTTGTCAAGGGCCTTTTTTTTCATTTCTAGAGTAAGTTGATGAATGTTTAGAATGCCTTCATTTTGAAGAGTCCAAAATGTTCCTAGAATGCCGTTTTGAGTGCCGTCAGCAAATCCTCTTTTGTAAGAAAGAAAGACTGCTAAGACTAGCAGTCCAAGATAAGCGATCTGCCAACCTAGTGTGAAATCTGTCATAGAGTTTGTTCCAATCCATATTCGAGTTTATAGTATTTATCTACCCACTCATGAAATTTCTCTTTGATGAGATTCATATTTCGTTCATAAGGGCTAATATCAAGATATTTTACATGATCATATTCTTCAGTTTTTATACCATCATCCCAAGTTTTTTCAACAGCAAACTGATAGACAGACCAATCCCATTTTTCAAAACCATCTGAATCATCATGAATGAACTTACCTAATGTAAATCCCATATGATCATGGATGTGATCAAAATCAATATTCTTTTTATACAACATCTTTTAGCCTCTCAATCTGAATGTCTTTAGCGCCTTCTTGTTTCAACTCAGAAGCAAGTTTGAATGCCTCTTTCCAGTTGACGCACTTGATAAACTTGGGAACATAAAGTCCTTTCAGAATACCTTCTGTTTTCAACTCATCCCATGAAACTTTTGCTACATATCCCATTATGCGGCCTCCTCTTCAAGATACTTGTTTTTTTCAAAAACTTCTTCGATATCTGCGACAGTCTTACAACCCTGCAATGCATACCTAGCATAACCTTTGTTGGTCAAACCGGCGAGCCAATCGTAACAGCCCTCATACTCCATGTAGAACTCATACTGCTCTACTGTGTAGATACCATACTGAGCCCAATGTTCAGGATCTTCTACTGTAATGCCAATCCAGAGATTTGGATTTTCAGCCATCTCTTTACGATAGCCCTCATTCTTAGCGGCAATGTAATCACGAAGTTCAATTTGTTCAGCAGTATAAGTCATTTTTTCACCTCTCTACGAATCACTTACATTATTATAATAACACAAACACAGAAAATGTCAAGCGGTCATTTGTATCCTCTTGACGCCCTCTTCAAAGAGGATTTTAGCATCATCATAGTTATCAAAGCCGAACTCGTCAGCAAAGTCCATTGTGCTATCAAAGTAAATGGTATCACGATCAATGTCGATGTTATATGTCTCAAACACATACTGAAGTGTCTTAGCAGTCTCAATGTTACCGGCAACAAGATTACCGACACCGATGTAAATCTCAAGACCGCCGTTATTGGCACCGACAAAGACTGTTTTTTCGTTTCTCATGATCAACTCTCTCTCTCTATTGCGAATCACTAACTAACTTACATATTCTTTATAGCAAAGGGAGAGATATATGTCAACACATTTTTTCAATAAATTTTTCTACATACATTCCTGTTACATTGGGTGCTGTAACTGTATGATATTGTTGGTCTTTTGGTAACACAAAAACAAACTTAGTGTTGTTATGTTTTCTTGCAAACCAGTCAAAATACTTTACACGATTGATGTTGTCTAAGTGATTCGCATGAGTCTCAGGCCCATATCCTTCTTGATTCTTGAAGATATTGTCTTCAGAGATATCTTTGTCTTTCAGAATGAAATCAAAACCAAGACAGTAGAGTTTATCATGATCTCTACGAATAGCCTCTAGCATAGCATTCATACCAGCATTGCTTCTTTTGCGTCTAGGTGAATACGCCGCATCTTCCCAACACTCGTCTTCTGGCGGAAAGATAATACGATCATCTTTACCTAGCACTTCATCAACAGCAGACATAATTTGTTGAAACTGCTTATCAATAGATACAAGATAATCAAACTTATCAAACTCACGATACAGAGCATTACATCCAAAGATAGTGCCTTTACCAACAAGTTTTCCTAAGTCAATAGGTTTACGACTAACGCCGTTTCCTATAATAAACGCCTTCTTCATAATCAAAATCCTCTTCATCTAAGTAGGCTTTAGCCATATCTTTTAAGTGTGACTTAAAATTCTTTATTGGTTTTCTTTGCTCTTTAATGCGCTTGAAAGCCTTTTCTTCATCAGTCTGGGGAGACTTTTTATTTTTAGCCATGTTAGAGACTTGTCCTTCTTTCACCAGTTTTTAGCAAGATTAGGAAATGCTTCTGCTACCAGTTTTCGTGTAATACTTTTAAATGGCAGTTTACCATCTTTCATACCAAGTAGCACTTTAGCATCGCCTGGATCAACAGATTCCAGCAACTCAATAAACAACTGTTCTCTACGAACTTGTTTCAGATTTTTTTGCGTATCTGTATTACCATCGATAAAAAGATATAATCTTCTTAGTTCTGAAACTAATCTACCTTCTGCTTCTACTCCAACAGTAAGTGGTTTGTAAGGTGGATCACCGTCTGGTAAGAGCCATTTCACATTTGGATCATATGTCCAACCAAGCACTTGCTTCAGCGGCGCACCACTGTATTCACGCAGTTTTGAAATCTTTTCTTTCTTCGTTTTACACTTCTCGACTTCTTCAAAGATTTCGTAAAAAGTCTTTCTCATCAAAATTCTCCAATATGTTCCATAAGATTTTTCAATCGCTTTTTGATAAAGTAATTCAGCAAACCTTTTCTTTCAGGTATCTGATATGTATCGTATTGATTATTTATTTGCTCTTGAATCTCTGAAGGAATCATATCAAGATTGACAAGAGACTCGTTGCGTTTGTAGTTACGCAACATCATCTCATTACAAAAATCTACTGGATTAAGACTAATCCAAGTATCAAGTTTCTTTGACAATAAAGGCTTTTGTCTCTGACCAACAACAATCACATTATCAGCAGACAGAAAGTTTGGTATGCCATCGCCTCTATCACCCTTCATAATATGCTCACGCAAGAAGGCTTCTGGATTGTTGATGCGAATCCATTTCTTTGTGATAGGTGAGAACTGCTCAACATTCGCATACTTCTGTAGTTGACCAAAGTCTTTATCACCAGACAGAATCAGAATAGGCTCATCACCATCTGCTTTGAGCGTTTTACCAAAACGATGACAGAGAGTGCCGATGATATCATCGGCCTCTGCTGTTTCAATCTGAAGAACTCGCCAAGGAAATGTTTCTTTCAGTTCATCACGAATGGTGTTCAGAACTGTAAAGATTTTATTCCAGTCTAGTGGAGAGTTTTCTCTATCTGATTTTCGGTGTGCTTTGTAGTATGGAAAGATTTGTTTGCGCCAGTAGTTCTTGTCATCACAACAGATAACAAGTTCACCATATTGCTTACCAAACTTACCTTTGTATAGACGAATGCTGTTTAGCACCATGTGTCTCACAAGGTCTTCTTCGATTTCATTATTACGATTGTTTCCAATCTGCATCATCAGGTTAGAAATCATCACCTGATTCAAGTCTAAGAGTATCATTATCTTTACTCACATTTTTCATCTTATATTATATAGTAATCTATTTGCTATCTTCTGTCAAGTCTTTTATTCGCTTTTCTAACCATTTACGAACAATCATATCTTCGTCTGTATATTGTCCTTTTTGAAGAACTTCCATAGTATCAAGTTCATTTTGTAAAACACGATGTCTCATTAAATCTTCACTAGAAGGCATTTCATACTCCTTTGGAACTTTGCCCCAACCAACAGTTCTATCCCAATCACGCTGAGTGTAAAAGTTTCTACTCGTCTTCTTCATCATCAAACATCACTGAAGGAAAAGTAATATCTTCGTCATCACCCTCTTCAGTATCAACAACTTCCATTGCTTCATCAATCTGTTCGTGTAGAGGATGCGAAATACCCATGTTTCTCATCATACTTGATCGAACAGTCTCAACAGTAAACGCAAAGTCCTTCATAAAATCCTCTCGTTCAATATCAAAACCAGACAAACTGATATGTGCTAACAATGCGCTACAATGCTGATCTACAAGATTGTTGATATACTTGACCTTCGCATCATCGATCTTTTCTTGAACCTGAACAAGTGAAGTTTCAGTTGCTCTTGGATTTTCTTTCGGGAACTTGATTACTGTCATAGACATCTCCTTCTATTCATATTCATATTTATCGCCACGATGAACTAAAGTTCGCCATTTGACTAGTTTATTCGCATCTTTACCATAGTAGTTATCAATCCAATCACCATGCTTGAGATACCATTCACAGTGTCGAATATAACCAACAGTGTCAGCCTCTTTTGCGATAGCACCTTTTACATTCTGTCGAACCTGTCTACGGTATTCAGATAACAGTTCCTTTTGATTTTTGATCCACTCTGTGACATTCTTTCGTGAGAAAGTATGATCATCTGGAAGATCAATAACAGATGGATGTATATTTTTATACTCTGGTGGATTAGCCTTTTGTCGCTTTTCACGAGCCTTGGCTAGTCGTTCAGCCGCCACTTGTTTCTGCTCTTCAGTCATAGGCTTTCGCTTGCGCTTGATCTTTTTGCGCTTTGGTGTCAAATCTTCAAGAATCGATTGTTCAAGTTTTTTACGATTCATGCGGCTTCTCCTTTTATGAGTTCAACAACTTCAAAATCACGATCTTCAGTAGCACTGATCCAGCGCCAGTCTTTTTCTGCTACTCGACCAGGGGTATCTTTGAAAGTTTTTTCGAGAGACTGCAAGAGAATCTTTGTCAGTTGCTCATCGATAACTTCCCATACATCACCATGTTGATTGATGCGATTTTTACCTTTTCTGGTTTTGCCTTTCAGTCGAACAAAATCGCCGATACAGATACTACGCCAATTAAAACGGTTTGTTTCCATTTTCCATAATCCTTCTTGCTTCATCTTCTTCAGCCATCTCTTCAATCATCTCTGTTTCATTATCGTCAAGTTGTTTTTCAACTCTATTCAATAATTCTAGAGTTCGTTTTCTATAATCAAATCCCAACATAGATGCTTTTTGTCCATCTTTATATGGTGGTTCTTTACCTATAGAATAATATTGATCTGCGGTTAAATCGATAATATTTCCACTGGTATCGACTGCCCACCAGTGCCAAATTTCATCCCAATCTTTAGCACGATACAGTTTTAATTCTTTTGTACCAAACACTTTCTGTAAACAAGCAGATGCATGATGACAGTGACCAAACATAGGGTTAGTAGAATTTCTCTGTCTCCACTTTAATGGTATCAAATCTGGTGTCAGATTATCTATGATTGCTTTTGATACCTCTTCTAAGTTTTCTTCATTGTAAATCATTGTTCTAAACTCCAATCATCTCATCAAAGAGTTTCTTAGCACTCACAAAAGAACCATCTTCCAGTGTGAGTTTTATATCAGGCCAAGCACCGAAACCAAGATGCCGGTCGACAACCTTTTTACCTTTGATTGTCTGTTGTGACCAAATCCAATCCATGAACTCTTTTTCAAGCATTTCGGTGGGCGTTAGATTATCTCTAAGCATTAGGCAGCCTCCTCAACTACACGATCTACCATCGACAGTGGAACACGAGTCACTGTGCGTCCAAATGGATTAGCACTAGCATCGACAACTTCTACAGTTTTACGGTTTACTTTGAGAACTGTAGCAATGCGTGTCAAACCTTTGTTTGTCCATTCGATTGTCTGACCCTTTTTGAGAATCATCTTCTTCGCAGAACTGATGTTATTCATACGGGCTTGCCAAGCATTAGCAATGACATTCAACTCATCTTGAGTCGTAACTTTTTCCATTGCTTCGATTACTGCTTTGACTTCAGGCGTCATGCGAATTGAAAAATTAGGAATCATATCTCTCTCCTTTGCGAATCACTATACTGCTATAATAGCAGGTCTGACATATTTGTCAAGGGCTAATTCATACAACCAGCCGCTAAACCTTCTGTGGCACACGGATCTTCGATAACACCGACTAGAAGAATACAACCAATCATAAAAGCAAACATCAACCAACCAAATTGTTTCTCAGTCATAAGTCACCTGTGCATCATAATCAATTTTCTCAAAGATTGTTTCTAGTTCTACAATCTTCTCACGACACTTTATTTTTGCAAACCCATTACCAGGAGTTGCCTTCTTCTTGCGTTCTAGTCTTTTCAGCATATCGGTGAAGAACACATAATCGTTCTGAAGTTTTGTCAGTTGTTCCATAGTCATTATATTGCCTCCACAAATTTTGCCCATGCAAGAGCAGTCGCCTCTTTTTCGGTGTAACCAATTTCTATGAAATCAGCAATGACTTGTTCAATGTAGTTCATAACGAATCACCTCTCTCAATTACTGGTTCATAATAGCAGAAAAGAGGGTTATGTCAACCCTCTTTTTTCAAGTAATTTGTCTAGTTTTTTCTCTATCCTTTCAATAACTTGGATAAGTTCATCCACTTTAGATGAGGGTGAGGCTGGTTTCCTAGCCTCTTCCTCTTCTCTGATTCGCCGAATCATGTAGTCTTCGTATCTTTCACGATTGACTGCTTCGTATGAGGGATATCCCTTTTCGTATACTGGTTCAATCATGACTTCAAAATACCTTGAAGAAAACCAGTCCACTCAGCGGCTCGTAAATCCCAGTTATAGAAGTTATCAGTCCAGTTCTTTTGGAACATCATCTTTCTCTGCATATCTTCTGTATTGTGATTGACAATAGCCGCATTCAGCATATTCGCAAACACATTCGCATGAAAGTTGGTGTCTTCACTCCACTGATACATTGTAGCAAAGTTACCAGTTGTCTCTGGTAGTGCCGCAAAGTTTGGACATACAATCTGACAACCAGCCGACATTGCTTCGATAGCGGCAATACAAGAAGTTTCAGGCCATACAGAAGGATAAGCAAAGATGTGTGCTTTCTGTAGTGCTTCACGAACTACATGGTTCTCTTGAAAACCATGATAAGTCATCTGTGGATGTTCACGGATTGTATTGAACACTTCCTCGTATGGTTTATCAGCATCTTCCCAACCATATGCTTTGAAAGAAGAGTAGACATCGAAATGAATCTTATCACCATGAATCTTAGCAATCTCTTGAATTGATGCCACAGCAATATTCAGACCACGATGTGGTGTAGTGTGATAGATAATACGAATCTGATCATCCGATTTCTTTTCAAAAGGAATAGGATCGATAGCATTCCGCAACACAAAAGATTCATTATATGGAACACCAAGTGCTAGATTGTATGTCTGTAACTGATAGTTTGATACAAATACCAGTTTAGCAAATCGTTTTCGTTGCTCTTCATCTTTTAGATGTTGAGACTCAGGATCATCCCATGTGTCGTGTAGCCAGAGAATGTTCTTCTTCTTTGGATCAGTCCAACGAACTCTCGACTTGATGATATAGAACTGTTCAAGCAAGTCATTGTCAACTCGCTCATACAGCGCACTATTCATCATCTCAGTTCCACCTTTAGCCTCTGCGTATGTTCCGTCTTCTGTAGGTCCTAGTGAGAACTCATCTTTAGTATCATCAACAATATTCAGTTTTGTCATTATGTGTATACCACTTCATCCTTTATCAATGTAACACCAGTCGCAAATGTTCTTACACGATCCCAACGAAATGAACGCCAGGCTTCTTTTTCGACATCCCAAACGGCAATGGTTTCAGTTGACTTATTGCGCTTTTCAATCGCTTCTTCAATATCAACTTGTTCAGGTAAATATTTAGTTTGTAGTGTAGCATACATTGTACGCATAGTGCCATCGACTTTTTCAAACTCTACTTTGACAATGCCACTGTGTAGTGCTGAACTAATAGTATTTTTCATGTGAATTTGCATTTCCTGTTCTTCAGAAATAGCATCATTTTTTTCTGCTAGATTCATATCTTTCCACTCCTCTTAGTCATATGTGCAAGTAGTTCATTATAACCGCCGATGTGTCGTTTGTCAATGTAAATCTGCGGTACAGTTTTATGTCCTTGTTCTATGATATAAGAGTAAGCCTCTTTGTCTTCAGAGATATCAATGTAATCATATTCGATAATATTTCTTTCGAGAAGACCTTTAGCGTTTGTGCAGAACGAACAGCCAGGCTTACCATATACCACAACTCTAGTCATCGAAAAAATACTTGTCAATGACCTCAAGTTGATCTTCGTATTGAGCCATTAAATCAAGTTCCTTTTCAATAGATTCCATAATATCAGAATGTTCACCAACACCAACAGGTGATGTCAGATACACTTCAACATTCATACGATGTTTCTCAATGTGTGCTATAGCGTGTTGACGCAACGCTTGTACCATTTGCTGTCGCATTTACTTCTCCATTTAGTTTTCTCATGAGGTATACAACGACATTACCCCAATAGTTGTGACCCCATGAACCCTCTTTACAACGATTCATAGCCTCTATCGCATTATCTATGCGTCTTTCTGTCAGTTCAATCAGATGCATATTCAAATACTGTTCTAGTAGAACACCTTTCTTTTATAAACTCTACATAATCTGTATCGATATCACTCATTTCCATATACTTCTTCACGCATTTCTTTCAGACTTTCAACCATATCAGAGATATCATTCATTTGAATCTCATTCATTTTCTCATAATCTGGTTCAAAGTCTTCAGGCTCTTCACCGTCTTCATCTTCATCCCACCAAAACTTGATATCATAATGTTCATATGAATCTTCACCAATGTATTCTTCATCATATAGATCACCATCAGCATATACACAAGAACCAAAGAAGTTGGGCATCTCATCTTCATATGTAGCAGAGAGAATAACTTCTGGGTCAATCTCATACGCTTCTTTAGCGATTCTCAGAAAGAGTTTATCTGGATAATCCCAAGCAGACTCAAACATAAGACGATCTTCATCAGCATCAAATACATTACACCACTTAGGTCCAATATTATCATGATACCAGCCAATGTATTCTGGATCATTTTCATTATGTTCCCAAGTATCGAACATATGTTCTACTGAGCGCCAATATCCATTAAATCTACCTTCACTCTCGTCTTCTGAAACGAGAAGTCTTTTAGAGAGACTAGCAAACCATTCTCTCACTTCATCATTACCATCGTAAATTTCAATACTGCTTGTTACATGATTTGCCATACTAAACTCCTTGAAAAATGGCACAGGTGCAAGGACTTGAACCTCGACTTACAGTTTTGGAGACTGTCGTGCTACCATTACACCACACCTATATTGGCGACCTCGGCAGGACTTGAACCTGCAACCTACGGTTTAGAAGACCGTTGTTCTATCCAGTTGAACTACGAAGCCAATATTGTTACTAACCAAGAGTGAACTAATCCGAAAAGTTGCCAATCATTCTTAGCAAGAAGAGCGACAACAACAATTCCAATAATCCATTTCATCATAAACTAATACTCATAAGCCACAGATTGAAAACTGCAACACCCATGAGAACTCCACATAAAAACCAACCAAAACTTTTCATAATACCTCACTGGTAACTGTAGTTGAGATGAAGACTTGAAACCCTCACACCATCATCTATGGAACTTTCACTGTGAGCCAACCAACCTTAACTCCATCCCAACTACAAGAATCACTATAGCAAAAAGAGAGGGCTATGTCAAGCCCTCTCTGTATTTTTTTAAGAAATAAAATCAACTTCTTCGTCTGTGTACGGCCACATTATTTTTGTCCTCCAACTTTGTATAACTAATTGATGAAATCGCCCTTCCTAAAGGATAGTTCCCGTTGGCGGCGCTCCAAGTCAGCAAGGTCAGTAGACTTAGCGAGATAAGCCTCAATCTGTTGTTTTTCCATGCCGACATAATTAAATGCAAATAACTTAAGAATTTTGGATAGCATTAATCCCTCTCCATCATAAGTCTTTTTGCTTCTTCATGATATCCCATTTGTGCGAGTCTGTGCGCCGCAACGGATACACTAAGCGATTCAAAAATCTTGTAAATTTTAGTGAATGTCTGTGACATTTGGAAACCTTCCTTTTTTGTAGTAAAAATCTTTTGCCCAATTAGCATCTTTGCCGTATTCTGTTTTAGCCCAGATGTTGATTGATCGATCATCAACACGATGACCGAACCAACCCACTAGGCCAGTAAAAAATCTGGTCATCGTAGTCTCTCCTGAAAAGTAAATGAAAAGAGTGTAAGAAAGTTTTTCCTTACACTCGTATATATAAAAACGACAATATTATTGACCTATGTCATGTTTTTGTGGTTATTTTAGTTTCATAAATGTTGCTCTATTGGTAACATCATAACAGATTCTATTCACAAACCAGTTGTAAAATTTCTTGTATTTTTCGACCATTTGCTCTGCGTCAATTTGACATACTTTTTTATATGTTGCATTGAGATCATTGATGTTTCCAGCAATAACAGCATCATTATATTCAGCATCACCAAAGCGAACAACAGGAACTTCATGTGTCATTGCTTCCATGCCAGTGCCTGAGTTTACAACATAGACTGCTTTTGCTTGCTTCATTACATGATGAATGTTTGCTTTGTCAATCCAGATTGCTCTACCGCTAACCATTTTACGAATATGTTCTTGACTAGAAGGATTGACTGGATGAGATTTGAATACAACAGGCACACCAGAAGTTTCTGACCAGTGACATAGTTTCTCAGCAAGTTCTTCTACTTTTACTTTGCTGTGCCATTTGATAGTTTCATCATGAGGAATCTGTAAAGGACAAAATACAAAGTCTTCACCACACTGAAAGGTGTGATCATTAGGCTGTTCAAACTTACTGCCACCTTCTTTTGTTCTTCTCTGAAATCTAGCAAAAGTTATACCATTGTCCTCTAGAGCATCATAGTCTTGACCAACGAAGGATGCTCCACCACCCCAACCAACAGGATCGATTGTAAACAGCCAAGGAATGACTGTCTGCATATAATACATACAACGCTCATCACCCTTGAAGTTATGTCTTTCTACATGAGGAATGTATGCTCTGTCTGGATTGTATTTTTCTACAAGTGTGTGATGGTGTGACCAGCGAGGAGCATGAACAATCACAACATCATCACCTTTCATCACATGATGTGCGTGAAGAACTTCTACAAACTTTTCCCAGTGCTTGCGAATGTCTGGTAGATTTCTATTTGAGATTTCAAGACCAAACTTTTTGAAAGGTAAGTCTAAACGAGGTTTCAATATCAATACTTTCATGCCCAACACCTTGTTGTTGCTGTAGGAAGACGATTGAACTCTTTCTTCTTTGCTACATATTTTGGATTATCATACTTACGAGGCCCTTTGCCAGTCCACATGATAGACTTTTCGTTGAACTCCCAGTCCATAAAATCACTCGTAAACTTCTCTACATTTTCTTCTTCCACTCTCGCAAAAGTTTCACTGAGAGCGACTTGATCTAGAAACCATTCCCAAGGTCCTTGAGCGATTCTTTCTGCTACTGCTTCTGCTACTGGAACTGCTCGTTCATCCATATAGACAGCACCAGCGGCTACTCTTGTGCCTTGATTTTCCCAACCAGTCGTGCCTGGAATAGGCTCTCTTGGAAAATAACCTGTTGCTTTTTCTGGATAGTCAAACCTTTTCATGAAGATACAATCAACATCAACTGTCATGACTTTCTTTGCGTGTGGTAGAATCACAGGCAACACAAGAAATCTTAGACAAGCGTAATAGGTTCTTTGACCTCTACCCATGTTCTCTAAGTCTGAATAAGAGAAGGTTGTCCGAATATTGTGTGTGTCTGTGTTTAGAATATTTGCAATATTGAAGTGTTCTTGTTCTGGTTCAGCAACATGAATGTGAACATCTTTACCAATATTATTACAAGAATAGATGAGTGATGGTGCGTGTTCTTTGAAGTAGTGTTTATCGCAAGCCGCAAAAACTACTGGACTTGTAGGAACTTCACCATATATTTTACTCATGACAAATCACCTTGCTGTATCAGTTTCTCAAATGTATCAAAGAGTTTTTCAAATCTAATGTGATACATTGTTTTCATACCAAGAAGATAGTTATCAACTTCGTCTTCACTCATGCCGCCTTTGCTATCAAGCATACCCCATCTAAGATTTTCGATGTCTTCTGGTAAGTTCCAGCATTCCATTATTTGCTGTTCTAAATCAAACCTACTTACCGATGATTCCGTATTTGACGCCTCGGTCAATAGCATAGTCTTCAAGTTTGTATCCATTTGCTTCAGCCTCTTCAAAAGTCTTATGATATAGTTCTACCAAGTCTTGTCTTGGATGCTCTTCTGGTGTGCCTGTAAACCAAGCAGGCTTCCATGGTTGAGTTGGCATATGTGTATAATGTAGATGATAGATAGGTTCAGCATCACCATCATGGCTATTCCAGCGAGGGTCTAAATTACCAACCAAATTATTCTGAATGAACAATTGCATAAACTGATGATGTGCGGTTTCGTTTGCTTTCCACTGATTTACTGGAGGCATACCATCTTTGAACTTCGCATTGTCAAACAGAATGACACAGAACTCTTTACCGCCAAATCGTTTACCGTCTCTAGCAAGCATCCATTTATCGTCTGCGATATCCATATCAAACAGTTCACCAATATCACGCATATTGATCATATCAACATCTGTGTAGATTGCTCTACCTTCAAAGCGACAGTATTCTGGAATACCCCAACGATAACCACTGAAAGGAGTTGACCATCGTTTGTCTTCCCAACCATGCCAGTATGATTCGGTGTCATTTGTCTGTCGCATCCAGACAATTTCAATTTCTCTATCTGTATTCTTTCTTAGCGAATACTCATACGCCATTTCAATGTTAGCGTCTTCTCCATTCGCTGATGTACCAATAAAAATACGAATTGGATTAGAACTCATAACCAAACTCCTTTAGTTCTTTATCAAAAATAATTTCAACAGCCCTTTGTGTGATATCTGTGTGCAACTCTTTGTAATCTTTTACTTTTCTATAAC
>Ga0099849_1000899_pt1 | contig 13870 bp, 18 predicted proteins | sample CB_VirMetaG_4_FD_78177 | JGI IMG/M metagenome (GOLD analysis project Ga0099849, IMG submission 78177) | Freshwater to marine saline gradient viral communities from Chesapeake Bay - CB_1508_1M Viral MetaG | ecosystem: Environmental > Aquatic > Marine > Coastal | place: USA: Chesapeake Bay... | reverse complement strand
TCTGTACCTTGATAGTAATTTCCTGTTGTTCCTTCAAATAATCCCATATTATGCTACTTGTTGATTTCTATTATCTTTATCTTTACCCGCTGCTATACCTACTAAACCTGGCTTATTTAATAATATACCAGACAATTCTAGTATCTTAAATATCAAAGTGTCTTCTTCAGATGGGTGTAACTCAAAGTCTACTGTGTTAGTAGAGTCGTGTAATGGATATTCATTACCTCCAGCAGAGTTTGGAACTACAACATAATTCCAATACGGTGTAGTAGGTTTAGCTATATAATTACACGATATATTAGAAGTAGCGTAGCTAGGAGTATTAGATGATGGAAATATTTTTAATATGCTATTAGTCTTGTAAACGTATACTGGTCTAGAAGCACTAGGCTTAAATAAACCAGTTTGTTGCATCATGCGTAAATCGTTTATTTCTACTCTTTCTATTTCTTTAAAATTATCAGAACTTGTTTCGTAGAAAACTGTACCTAATCTATGTACGGCTGTAGACGTTGGAAGTGTTAATTCATTTGTATTTGCTATAGCAGACATAGCTACGTCAAACTGTTGAAATGGAGCTATTTTAGAAGCTAGAGTATCTACAAGATCACCATACTCTGTGGAAGCACCGTGAAGCATTTGAGCTTGATCTAAATCTCTAAAGTAGTTTTCAAATATATCTAACTGTGCTTGCTCTGCAAACAAGTTAAATTCTATAGGCGTAACATAACCTCTTTGTTCTTTATTAGCTAGCGCTAATACTTTTTGATATACTGTATCTATGCTTACTGCCATTGTTATATTTTTTTATAGTTTAGCAACCACCCCGAAGAGTGGCTGCTCTACTATGGTGATTAATTAGTTTAATCGTTTTTCAATATTGGAGTAAATCTCCATGCCTTCATCTGTTTTAAACCAAGCGGCTAAAGCAGAATATGGGTGCTCATCAAATGGTACAGTCATAATATTTCTGTCGTTAGTTGACCACTTGAAATAACGTTGATCATTTGACAACTTAATTATTCCAGCTTCAGTAGCTTTTATACCAAAGTTTCTAAGCTGAACGTTATCGTCTGTAGTAAGCTCTATGAACAGTTTAGGATTTTTCTTAGCAAACAATAGCAAATCTCTTTTAAGTTCCTTAGAACTCAGCTCATTCACCTTAGATCCAATCTCTACTCTCATTATAGCTTCAGCTAAATCAATATCCATTGATCTCGCTATAGTTAAAGCTTCTACTTCAAACTCTAACCAGTCTAGTTGGTTTTCTGCAATTTGAACAGGCTTGTGCTCATAGAAAACTTTATCTTTTAAAGGGTGATATAAAGATAAAAACTTTTGTAAAACTGTTTTTTCTTTTGGAACAAATAAACTTCCGCTTCTAAAAATAATATGTTCTAACCTTTGGTCACCTTTCATTTCGTCTACAAAAGGTGTAGTTTGATTTTGACAATATTTAACTTCTCTTTCATAACCTTTTTCTTCGTCAAAGTAATACAAATTAGAAGATCTAATTATTTTAGATAAAGGTTTTTTTCTTCCTTGTAAGTAATATACTCTATCTTTTATTTCCCACTCATTTTTTTTAGGTTGAGGTTTTTCAATAACTACTTCAACCATTTCATTTGTAGCTTTAATTTCTGGTTGTACTACTTCAACCTTTGGTGCAGCTTTTGCCGCGGCTTGTTTCTTTGCCATAATATAATATAATAAAAAGTTAATAAAAAACTACCCCACCCGAAGGCAGGGTAGTTCAAAAAAAGTATTTCTACTTCATTAACATAAAGTTGTTAGCACCTTGAGTAACTAAACATCTTTCTGATAAGAAGTGGATTTGCATTGCATCTAAAGCAGATGTAGCAGCTCCAACCGAACCAGTAGTCCAAGTCTTCATTCTACGGTCATCTGTTTGAGAAGCTCTATAACGAACATGTAAGAAAGGACGCTTAAGGTTCTTTCCTAATTGCTGATCGTATACAGTTGAAGTACCAGCTGGGATAATTACCCCTCTAATTGCAGCAGATCCTGCAGCATCATTAATACCTCCACGAGTAGCTTTGTCGTTTAAGTAACGGAAGTCAGACTTGTAGAAGTCGTAAGAACCTCTTCTGAATCCAGAGAAACCTAAGTTCAACGCCATATCCTCATCATTTTCGAATACTCCGTAAGAAGTACCACCAGCACCATAAGAATTCATAGAAGCTAACATATCGTCAAATGCTAAAGATGTAGCACGATTAACAAATAACATGTTCTCTTCAATAGCTCCTTGCTTGTCAAATTCAGCTAATATAGCATCAAATTCAGCTAAGTCAGTAGCAGCGTTAACACCAGTAACACCAGAAGTTTCGTTACCTCTTGATTCGATAGCAGCGAATAAACCTTCAGTACCAGCATCGTCAGCAGCGTTAGTTGTACTACCAGGTAAGATAGTAGAACCTTGAACCTCAGAAGAAGTAGCAGCAAATTCACCTTCTAGCATAGCCATTTCTAAGTAGTCGTTAAAACGAGCTCTTGTATCAGCTTCAGCTTTTAAGTACCATAAGTAACCTGATTGTCCTTCTTCACCAGTGATCTCAACCCAACCAATTCTAGATGTATCAGATCCTGATACTTCGTAGTAATCTTTCATAATAATTGGCTTGTTAACAAAAGTCTTGAAATCAGGCTCGTTAGCACCTCTTTGATCAGTAGTGTTAGTAGTACCAGCAGCAGTAACATAAGACTGTCCTTTTCCGTACTCAGAACCGTATACTAAAATAGTAGTTCCTTTAGAAGCAGTATTAGCTGATAAAGCAGAAGCACTGTAAGGAAGCACGTCAATAACAGCATCAGCTACAACAGATACTAAACATTTGAAAACACCGTCAGAGTTAGCAACGATAACAGTATCGTTAACTCTAATACCGTGATTATTAGCTGTAAAACCAGAAGTCTCGTCAATGTCAGACTCAATAGTAACTTGTGCAATGTTAGATACACCAGTACCTGGGTTAGCACCATTAGTTGCTGATGATACATTTCCTTTATAAGATGAGTGTAATCTACCTTGTTCAGACCATATAACTCTATCAGAAGTCATAGCCTCTTCAGCTCCAATTTTTGATAAGAAACCTGAGATAGTTCTCGGTCCGAAAACTTCAGCTTCTTTTTCCATTAGATCTGGTAAATATTGTTGTGCCCAACCCGCCGTAGCGTCGGACGTAAAATCGATGTAGTTTGAGTTCAACGTTTGCTTTTGAGCAGCAGGAACGCTATTCAAACTACCACCTGCAGTAATTGCCATAATAAATAGTTTTTAAATTGTTAATTAATTTCGTTTTTTAAATTTGAACGAAGCGGTGTTATCATCTAAAGCTTTTACTTTCATTCCTCCAGCTGTGTTATTGTCATACGACTGTCTAGCATCCATATTTATATTTTTTGCTTTAGCGACAGTGTCTTGTATAGCATCAGCTTTACCTTGTTCGTAAAAATGCTTTGCGATAACGTCGGGGTTCATGGCGGCATATAAAGCTTTGTGATAACCTTCAACATCGTTAATACTATTGTCTTCGTTTAAAAACCTTCCAATAAAATTATTAATGTCGCTTTGATTTCTCGCTACTTCACTTGCATTAGGTACTTTAAGATTAAGCTTCTTACCATCAACGTTATATTCAAAACCTTTGAACTCGTTGTTGAAAACTTTATTAGTCCTCGTTGTAAACTGCTCTGATCTTTCTCTAGCTAATCTTTCGCTTTCTACCGTATCCTCGTTATACTGATTAAAGAACTGTATCGCTTCTTGCTGCTCTGCAGTAAGGTTTGATCCAGCTTTAATCTCATCATAATACTTAGACTTTTGCCCGTCTAAATAGGCTTTAGCCTCTGCAACCTGCTCTTTTAAGGCTATTTTCTTTTTTCTTACTTCTCTTTCTTCGTCAATCTCTTCATCAAACGAAAAGTTGTCTTCCATTAAGAAGTTTCTTTCCTCATCATCTAAGTGAGGCTTAGTTATTTTATAGTATTCGTTAAGTGCTGTTTGATTATCCATTTCATTATAATCTCTATTTAGCTTAACGTAATCTTCTACGCTTCCACCAGTGTCGTTAACAAAGTCAACTAGCTTCTGTATGTTTTCTGGTAACGCTTGTCCAGTTTGTTCTGCTACTTCAATAGCTTGATTAGCTTCTTCAACTGTATTATTTACCTCTTGCTCTATATTCTCTTCAGGAACTTCAACTTGAGCTGCAGTTTCTTGCGTTGCTTCCACTGACTCTTGAGCTTGTTCGTTGGCAGTTTCTAGCTCGTTAAGTTTGTCCATATCAAGAACAATTGTTCCATCATCTTTATAAGATACTGGCGATTCTTGTTCTACCACCTCTTCTTGTGGTTGTTCTACTTGCTCAGTAGATTCAATGTCTTGAGTCTCCTCAATGTTTTCATTTTCATTCATAATATAAAATATAAGTTAATAATTATCTAGGCCCAAAGTCACTCAAGCCCATACCACCACCAAGTATATCATTACCTGATGACTCAAAGTTTTTAGGTGGAGTACCTGCTTTTCTTTGCTCTATAAGTTCACTTTGTTGTGAAGCCTGTATTCTAGTTCTATCGTCCTTACGATCTTCTTTCTCTTTTTCTTTTTTACTAACAGTGTCAAGATCTACTTGTTTTAGCTGCATGTTTATCTGGAACTCATGATCCATCAACTGCTTCTTAACGTTAGCCTCGTGAGTTATAATCTTTGTTTTTGAATCAGTTTTTATCTGTTCCATCTGTGCGTTCATCTGCATTATAGCTTGTTGCTTTTGTATTTCTGCTTGAGCTGCAGCTTGTTGTGCTTGAACGTTAGCGTCAGACTGTGCTTTTATATTTTCTTGTTGACGCTTCTGGTCATCATCCATTTTCTTTTTACGTCTGATTTTCAATAGTTGATTAGCTAGTCTAACATTTTTTATATCTCTAAGATCTATAGCGTCAGATAAGTCTATGCTGTTTTGTGCTAAAGCTTGTTGTATGTTATTTTCTAGCAATTGCTTTTCCTCATCATCTGGAGCTAGCTCTATAAATATACCAAAGTCATACAAGTGCAAGTTAGACATTTCTTCCAGAGTACCTACGTTATGAGCACCAATAGCTTGTATGAAAGCTTCTTTAGTAGGAGAAAACTCTATTATATCAGATATTCTAAGCGATAAACTTTCAGCTACAGATTTAGTTAAGAATAAACCGGACTGTAATATATGTCTAGTAGCTGTGTTAGAATTAGCTGCCGCTAACTTTTGCACGCCAACTAAAGCATCTTTTGCTGGAGTACTACCATCACGAGCTTCATTAAGACCGGTTGTATCACGTATCATTTGTAAGTAGTAGTTATACGTACCAATTAAACTTTGCATTTTAGCACCACCGCTACCACTTGATATTTCTTGTATTGGAACTCTACCAGGGTTTCCTTCGCCAAGCTCATTCATTGATCTACCAATAACAGAACCTGTTTGGAAGAACATATTTAAAGCTTCTTGTGCATTATAGTTTGTTCCGTTACCTAAATCTATTTCAGCTAAACCATCTGCATCTAAGTATATACCGTCTGGTATAAGCCTTGACATAACTTGTTGTAGCTTTAAATGTGTAAGCTGTATCATATCAGCAAAACCTGTTATACGACCAACTAAACTTTCTATTCTACCATTATACATCCTTGGTGCAGTAATAGAATAATTCATCTTAACTTTATTGAAGTCACTTTTAGACCTCATCATATTATCTACTTTCTTCCAAGATATTAGTTTATCTGTACCAATTATAAATGCCCCTTCAAATAAACACTCAACTGATCTTTGCAGTTTCATGAAGTTTACTTGCGCCTCTTCTGGTGGATTAAACGTGTCATCTTTTTCTATTGCTTTCTGAGCGCCAGTTGCTGTTTCTTTTACTTTGTACACATCGTTCATGTACGTCTTATAATTAAAGTATAAGACTTGAACTTTGTTGTTGTCAGTTTCTCTTCCGTAACTATACTTCCTAGAATATCTACCAGAAGTTTGGTTGTTAGAATTTAATATATCTTTTATATCTGATTCACTAAGCTCTGGGAACTGCTTTACTAGTTCGTTGATTGGCACATCTTTTACTTCGCCAACGTAATATATATCGTCAAAATAAGGTGAGTCAGTGTATGAATAAACTAAATCAGCAGGGTCAACATACTCTACTGTAGCTCCTTCTGATTTATTAAAACCTGTTTTTACAGCGCCAATACCCAAAACAGTTAAGTCATAGTTAACTCTTTTTCTAATCAAGTCGTAGTCGTTTCCTTGGAGCAGAACATTTATAGCTTGTTCTTCTGCCAACTCAACAGCTTGCTTGTAAGTTAACTGCATGTGTAGCTCTAACTCTTCTTCTGTTTCTGGTAATTTATCTTCTGGAACTGTAGACAAGTCTACGTTAAAAGTTTCTTTGTAAAACTTAGTAAAATCTTTCGTACGCATTTCGTCTAGCATACGTTGCATGTAGTCTGTTCTTTTTTCTACTCCGTAAGGATCTTGTGAAAATGCTTTAACGTCATAAGCTCTTTCACTCATACCGTTAACTACAATATCAACAAACTTAGGTATTATAGGTACAGGCTTCCAGTCTAAGTTTAAATAGCTTAAGTCACCATTTATAGAAAGCTCATCTTTATATTTTTGTATACCTTGTTCTCCTCTAGCGTAAAGCCTTAGTTTGTGAAAAGTATTTTTGTTATTGTAATATCTACTGCTAGAATAATTGTTACCCATCGTGTTAGACTCAAACCACTCTTTCTCTATGGCTTTAGCTATTTTTAAACCATACTCAGGTAATATTTTTTCTAAGTCGCTAACAGCTTGACTAGGGAAATAATTCTTATATGTTGATTCAGCCATATTTAATTTTCTATTATTCGTGAAGCACCGCCTTTGTTATCATACTTAGCAATACTTAAGTTTATCTTTGGTTTTTCTACCTTAGCGTTAGGCGCATACAAATGTCTGTTGCAAGCCATTATAGCTAGACCAGAACTTATTGCAGCATCAAACTTAGTTCTTTTATTTATATCAAACTTTGCCCAATCGTTTAAAGTTTCATTAAAATACAAACTACCATATCTACCGTCACCTAAATGACCAACATGGCTTTGTATATACATTTCTATAGCAGCAGCGTGAGCTTGTTTTATATCCTCACTTGAGTTTGGTATACCACCAATCTCTTTCTCTGCAACAGAAAGCTTATTCCAAACCTTGTCAGGTCTGTTCATGCTAAAACCTCTGTAACCTCTTCTTCTTATATAATAAAGAAGTCTTGGTTTGTTATTCTCTGCTAGTATAGGCATACCGTAAAATACACACGCCATTAGCACATCTTCAAAAAACATCTCAGCAGTCTGAGGTCTAGCAACGTATTCTAAAAAGAAAGCGTTTGCTGGGGCATCTTCCATGCTAAACTTAGTTAATCCATGAAGAGATCCGTTGGATCCTCTACCATCGACAGTACCAGATATATCGTAACTATCGCAACCAAAAGCGCCCATGTGCTCATTTCCTGGATATTTTATTCCGTTCTTTACTATTACTCTATTTTGAAGGTGTGCAGGTGGTACCCAACTTATCTTAAACCTACCTTTTGGATCTGGATAAAATATTACTTTTGAATCTTTAACACCGTTAACCCATTGAAAATTACCTGTATTAACAACAGCTGAACTTCCAATACCTTCGTTATAATCTATTTGCTCGTATATCTTAACTAAGTTAAATATACTATTTTTTGTTTCATCTCTAAATGCATGCTCTGTTGTTCTAGGAAACTGACGATAAAATTCATTTAAACCATCTTGATCGTCTTTTAATCCATCAACTTCGTTTTGCCAGTGATCAACAACACCTATATCTATTAGTTCACCGTCTGGTCCATAACATCCTTCATCTGGAGTTCTAAACACTGGCTGTCCAAACTCATCAATAAAGCCTTCAAAGTTCCATTCCATTGGAATAAACAGAGAGTATAAACCAGACTTTGTTTGACCATTTTTGTTTCTTTTAGTGACATCGCTGTCGTTATATAACTTCTTGAAGTTATCACCACCTTTATCCAAAGCGTTTGATGTTGATCCCATCATGCATTTCCCAATAATTCTGCTACCTAGTCTAAGACAAGTTTTTGTAACTCGCCAGTTGTTGAGTATGTTATCTGGTCGTTCCCATTTACCACTCTCATCGTGTACTAGTAGTGAAAGCTTTTCACCATCATAACTGTTGTCACCCGTGTTCTTCCAGTCAATCGTAGTATCTAAACCTTTTATCTCTTCTAGCTTTTCGTTAGTGTCTATTTTCTTACGAGTAAATTTACTTGCAGGGACACGGTATGCTAGCTCAGACTTAGGTCTATCCATACCATCTTGTATTGGCTTGAAGAAAAAAGGGTAGTTTATAGATATAGGTACAACCTTGTCTGTAAACATCTTCTTAGCATCAGCACCACTTTTAGATAGTATACCATATCTAGAGTCACTTGAAATAGTAGCTAAGTTAACTGTTTCGGCAGAGCTCATAAAAGAAAAACCACTACGTCTGTTTTTCAAGTAGCACATACCATAACATCTTGAATCAACTTTGCAAGCTTCCCAAAATATAAAGAATAATCTATTTGCTTCACGAAAGTCTGGAGCACCAACGTCGATTTTGCTCCACTGTAAATACATATAATGCGTTCCTGTTATATAAGTTGGCTTACCATTGTTGTTGAACCAAAATCCCTCTTCACGTCTATTAAACTCTTCATCTATATATTCGTGCCACTGTTCTTTTTGTTCCTCTGGATATGCTTTCCAGTCAAATATAGTTTTTATCTTCTTAAGTACATCGGGCTTTTCTAGTTGCTCCCACTTTTTATTTTTGTTTGAATGTATATCTTTTGGCACTTTAGGCAAAGCTATATGCAGCCCTTGTATGTTGTATATCTCACCTATTTGGCCAGTACTACTAAGAACAACAACGTCATGCTCTTTGTTGTAGCCACGCTTCCACTTCTTACCTTTGTTAAGTCTACTTATGGTAGTTCTCTTAACTGGTTCTATTATTTCGTATAAACTTTGTTCGTACATTATTTAGATCTACCTTCGGCAAAGCCCTTAAAAACTTTCTCTTTCTTCTCTTCAACAACCTTGCCCTCAAGCAAAGCCTGTTCTTCTTGTATACGATTAAGTATCTCAAAGGCATCGAAGATAGCGAGCTTTTTTGTAGCAGCAGCGTTCTTAAGTCTATCGGCAGTAATGTCATCATCACTATCAATAATAGCTTCTTTTGCAACTTTGATAAGTTCTTCAACGGCTTTATGTCCAGCTTGGATTATATTCTTCTTCGTCTCCTTGATATTCATATTTAATTGTAATAAATTTAGAGTATACTCTATATAGTCTTTCTCCGTCGATAACAAACTCATACTCTGAGTTAGGGGTAAATCCTACTAGATCACCAACGTCTTGAGATCCGTCAGAGTATTTAATTATTCCTACTAAAGGCTTTTCTACATCTTGAGTAAAATTATCCTTTGATTTAATAGGTTTAACAAAACAAAACCCTTTCATTGGCTTCCATTTGTTTTCTTGCTTGTAAGCAAATATTTGATCTTCACTTACGAAGTACATATCTTCTTTGTAAAAGCTTTTACTGTTGCGTTCTTTGCCGCTAGCATCGTTCCATCTTCTAAACACGTTGTGATGAACAATAACAGTGTCATCTTCTTTTATATTAGTATCAATAGCTTTAGGTGTAGCTAAAACTTTAGCCTCTCTATTTACATGCTTGTGATCAAATATATCCGTATTAGTAATTAGACTCTTGTCACCAACTTTTACAGAGTTGTTGTATCTATTGCCGTTAGGCTTTATTATGTAGTTGTATGGTGATTTCATTAATACTCTAGGTTGTACTCAACAGAAACAGCCATATTTTTATTAAAGTCTTTCCAAGGCATAACGTCTTTGTTTTTCTTTATATATATACTGTACTTGTCTTTCTCTTCAACTATGTCGCAGATAGTATGTCCTCCATAAACCTCTTGGCCTACAGAATAATGCATAGCATCTATTTTATAATCTTTACCTATTGTAATTTTACGAATTAACTTGCTCATTTTTATTATATTTAATTGATCCGTCGCTAATGTTTATATCAACGTCGCCGTACTCTTCTTTTATTTCTTTTTGTATTTGACCAATCATACCTTGAAGTTGCATGACTTCGTGTAGTAGTTCGTGCTTCTGCGATTCAAGCATACCAATTTTACTTTGTCCTTGGTTTATTGCTTTTACTACGTTTTGCATTTTAGCTAATTGATCTTTGCTAATTGCTTCTGGCCTAAGGTCTTTGACCTTGGGTGTCTTTCTTTTTGCCATTATTTAATTTAATTTAAGTTAATTGTTTATTATCTGCAGTTTTCTACGGCTGCAACCACCCCGCTTGTTATTTGTATACTTACGAAAGTTCTACTATCAGCAGTAACTTTGTAAAAACCGTCTTGCAATGCACCTCTTCTGTCGTCAGCTCTTCTTGATATGTAAACCTTATCGTTAACCCTAGGAGTTGAACCACTACCATTGTGGTAGTATGTCTCACTAAGAGAGTCTCTAGTATCGCAAGCAGCTCTAGCTTGAACCGTTGTTCCAGAAATAGAACCATACGTTTTAGCTAAAACAACTTCTTTGCGTCTTCTAACCATAACAGGCTTAGCTTTACCTCTAGCTTGAGCTGATGTATTTGCGTTACCTAATGCCATTAGTGACCGTAGTATACAATTACGCCATGAGTGTTCGTGTTGTCGCTACCCGCAAGATCTACTAGCTGAAGACTTGTCCATCTACCGTATATAGTTAATCCAGCTGGAAACTCTACGGTGTTTGCTATTGCCGCTGATGTTACAGCGTCCCCATCATCATCTTCACCGTTAGCTAAAAACTGAGTTCCAGTACCTATAAAAGATACACCATCATCTACCGTAGCGCTACCGTTTGCTATGTAAGAAGCGTCTGCTATTAGCTTAGTAAATTTCATAGCTTCTAGCATTGTTATAGCTACTATAACTTTTCCTGTAGGAGCAAATAACTCTACATTAGTAGCTTTTATGTGCCCGCTACCTAGTTGTCCGAAGTTATAAGCTGTAGCTGTTGAATTGATTCCCATAATTTTATTTGTTTGTTTGTTCGTTTTTCTTTGAACTTCCACCGAAGAAGAAGTCTATTATTGTATTTACCTTAGCGCTCATGGCACCAAAAATTGTTGATATAAAGCTAATCTCAAATTCGCCTAGCTCTAAGCTTTTAGTAACAAAGTAATTAAACATTACGAATGTAATACCAAAATATGCTACTGTAAATAACGTTGCTAATACTTTTTGAATAATAGCATCGTCTTTATACATATCACGTGCAGACTTGCGATCTTCAACTTCTTTTGCAAAAGCTTCACGTTCTGCTTCAAGCATTATTGATTTTAATGCTAGTTTAGCTTCGTCTCTCTCTTTATCAGTTGTGATTACTTTATCAAGTATACCCTCTGCGTTATCTAAGACTTTGCCGAATAATCCTCCTACTAAATTGCTTATCATGATTTTTTTAGTTGAGCTAATTTAGCTCTTAATATTTTTAATTGAGTAATGTCACCTTTACCTTCTTTTAAGTCTGACTGCAAAAATTCAATTCTATCTTCAAGATCGTTTATTCTTTCAGCTTTGTTTCCTCCTGTAATCTCTGTACCTTTCTTTTTTTCATAAGCTGATAACGGCACTTGCTTGTCTTCTTTTTTCATTTTCATAGCCGACATACTCTCTAATCTGTCTGCTTGACCAGCGTGCGTTTTGCTAGCTTTTCTAAGCTCGCCAACAATTTTTTTAATCCCTTCGTTCTTCATTTTAAATGCCATATCGTTTTTTTTTATTTTTCTTCACTTCCAGGCTTTCTTTTTTTAGTTTTGCTAACGCCAGCAACGAAATTGTCAAACTCTTTGTATTTTTTAGCTGCCAAATATGATTTCTTTTTCTTTTTAGAAGAAAACGCTCCAGGTACGTTTTTTCCAGCACTTTTACTTTCTGCTCCACCAGCAAAAGCTCCGCCCATATTTCTTTTAACGTTTTTCTTGTAAGCTTTTCTTTCAGCTCTACCTTCTTTTCTATCCGCTCTAACTTCTTGCCTAGCCTCTTTTCTAGACATAGCTTCGACGTCTCTATTAACTTCTCTAGTATAAGCTTTTCTAACTTTTTTTAGCTGCTTCTTGTTTTTTTCAGCAAACGGCCCTTCTGTTTCAGTTGACAGATTTTTTTCTTTTTGAAGTTTAGCTAACAACGCTTTGTCTTCTTCGGGAGTTGGAAGTTTATCTTTTTTCATGGGCGAAACTCTATTGTTTCCAGCTTCTTTAACCATCTTTGCCATTGAGGCGTTTTTCATTTTAAATGCCATATCTATTCTGCTTTTTTTGCTCTTTGCTCCCAAGGAAAGTCCATGCTTCCTTCTTCAGACCATTTGCCGTTATACTTTATTTTACCATCTTTTCTTGGATATGTCTTACCTTTAAATCTAACATAGTCATCTCCGTAAGATAATTTTATCTTAGGATCTTTCATATCGTCAAGATGTTTTTGCTCGTGGCGTACAGCTCTTTTTTCAAGAGCGCTACCAGGCTTTACATTTTTATTTATAAATATAGATCCGTCTAAGTTAGCTTCTGCAACAATACCTTTGTCTAGTTTCTTCCTAAATATAGGTGTACTTTTAGATGTTCTTATTTGCCTACTTTCTTTACCTAGTTTGAAACCCATTATGCTACCTTTTGTTTTTTAGGTTTGTTAGTTTTTATAGCTATAGGCTTTTTGTCCTTAGGCTTGTTAGCAGCTTCTTTAGCTTTAGTAGTTGCTTCGTTTTTAGCTAAATTCTTAGGTGCTTGCTTAACTGTATCTTTAACTGCTTTTTTAGCAGTAGCTTTAGCTCCTTTTTTAGCAACTACCTCACCTGTTTTACCAACTGCTTTTTGAGTCTTAGTAAGTTTAGCTACGTCAGAAACAGCATCGGCACCTTTTATAGCTTTAGCTCCTTTGGCTGCTAGCTTAGCTCCTCCAACAGCAAGGCCTGCGCCTGGTATCATAGCTGCGGCATTTATAGCTGCGTCAGCCGCATGTCTTTTAGCACCGGCATCATCACCTTTATATTTAGCGTATCCAGCTCTACCGGCAGACAAAGCAGTATTTGCAGCGTCAGCAAAATTACCTACAATAGGTATCATACCAGCTCCTGTTAGAGCAGTACCAGCTTTATCTAAAAATCCACTGTAGTCGAACTTCATAGGAGACTGCTTCATTCTAGCGGCAGACTCTCCAGCTATTTTAGTTGATCTTCCTAGATCTTTGTTTTTCATCTTAAACGCCATAGTATATCTATTTATTAGGGAAAGGATTATACACTTTGTCTTTTAGCTTACTGTATCGTTTAGAGTCAGTCTTACCTTTACCCTCAAGCTTTCTAAGACGCTTAAGCCTTCTTACTTGCTTGTTTTCTCTACGTACTTCTTTTTTGTCTTCGTTACCGAAAGACATGCCTTTCATCTTAAATCCCATATTATCTATCAGAGTCTTTAATCATATCGTCTATAGCTTTATTAAACACTTTATCTGTATATGATTTATTATTATAGAATACACTGCGATCTGATACCGGTAGATCTTCTTCACCGAGCAGTACGCGGTATATTCTACTTATAAGTTGGCTGCATTTAAAAGAGGTTTTGAAGACGCTGTATTTAATCGTAGTTCGATTTCGATGACGCCAGACCTCTATCCAGCCTAGTTTTCTTAGTTTATCCCACCG
>Ga0099849_1000896_pt1 | contig 13874 bp, 19 predicted proteins | sample CB_VirMetaG_4_FD_78177 | JGI IMG/M metagenome (GOLD analysis project Ga0099849, IMG submission 78177) | Freshwater to marine saline gradient viral communities from Chesapeake Bay - CB_1508_1M Viral MetaG | ecosystem: Environmental > Aquatic > Marine > Coastal | place: USA: Chesapeake Bay... | reverse complement strand
AATTTAACTGCACACCTTTTAATACACTTAAATTGTTCTGAAATTTCAATGACTTTATTTTTGTGTCAATCTTACTAAAGTCATTTTTACTTGTAAAAGTGTGTCTTCTTCTGTTACTAAATGTGCTTGTTGTAATATAAAAATTATTAGTTTTTATGTTAAAGGTGATATGTATATCATTACTTTCTTTTTTAAAATATCTGTAACCAACTACTCTTGATTTAGTAAAATTAAAAATGGATACCTTAATCTTATCTTCATTTTTTTCTAATACAATTGTAACTCTATCAACTAACGCACTATAAAAAATATTAGTGGATTTATCCAACCATTCTTTTTCTTCCACATGTAACACATTATTGTGTTTAGGTGTAAAATAACCCATCTCGACATGTTTAATTGGACCGAAAGAATTTGAATTAGATTTTTTAATATATGGTGTGACTGTTTTATTGGAATAATTTTCAATAACTAAATCATCATTAAAGTCAGTTTTATTTTCAAGTAATTCATTATAATCATAATGTCCTAATAATTGAAATTTTTCATCAACTACCTTAAAAATATTAACCCAACTAGTATTTTTTTTAGCCATTTTATAATTTTTTGTAAAATTAATTCAACTTTTAGTGGTCTTGGTAGGGCTCGAACCTACGACCTGCGGATTATGAGTCCGATGCTCTAACCAACTGAGCTACAAGACCTTTTAAATTCAGATAAGAATCTTATATAAAAAATTAAAAGAACTCCAACTAACTTGAGAGGAGTTCTTTTTTTAATAACACCAACCATTTATGAAACATACTCTTCAGCTAATGTCCATAGGTCTTTATTAATTTTCAACCTTTGGTCAATATTAGTCAGTTCTCTAACAGTTTGTTGTCTCCCAGATGATAAAAAGTAAGTAATTCCACCTCTAATAATTTTTTCTTGAACAATATTAAAGACTTCCCAAAGTTTATCTCCCTGGTCCTCACTTCTAGTTGGTTTAAGGATGTCTGAAATTGGAATATAGTCTTGTCCATCCTTCCAACGAGTTAGAATCGCTTTTTTAGCAAAATCTTTTTTAGCGACCTCACTCATAGTGGTATTTTTAAAGCTATCCACACATCCCATAATTTTAGGAATTGAAGTGACAATCTTATCTGTTATTTTTTGAACATCTTCAAGTTTATACCACTGATGTTTGATTTTAACTTTTTCGAAAGTTTGGTCAGCGATAACTAACCCATTTAAACAAGCGAATCGAAAAAGTCCCGCGTGTAGATTAAATGCATGTCTACCATCATGTGAATTAGTTAAAACAATTTCTGGTACAATACCATCTACGATAGGTACATCATTGTTTCTAAATCTCAACATATGTTTGGTGAACATTCCTTGACCAGTTCTAGAATTTCTTTGACTAGCTGAATAAACCTGCCAACCTTCTTGTCCTAAATCATCCATAATTTGTGTTGTTGGGATAAAACTATATTTATCTGACACGTTAGTTGATGGTTGTTTAGCGTAAACTGAAGGTGCTATAGTTTCAATAAAAGACTGTGTTAATGGTTCCATAAATTTTTCTATTATTTTTATTTATTTTATTATTCTTTATTTATATGATTGTAGTACAAATATAATAAATTATTTTGGTAATACAAACAGAAAATAAAAAAATATGTCATTCCACAAAAAAAGATTGGATAATGAAAATATTATTAGAATATATGACAATGAAGGTTTATTAGGTTTGGAAAAATATATTGGTGATACAAACACTATAATAACTTCCAATGAGTTCTCTTACAACATTGTCAACACACTAATAGATGAAAAATTAAATTTACCACAAAAATGGAATAAAATATTAAAAATAATAAAAAAAGAAAAATACACAAATGAAAGAAAAAGAATTACTGTCTAAACTAGAAAATTTAGTAAATGAAAAATATGAACCTATATTGGTTATTCAATTATTGAGAGTTCCACCACAAGAAGAATTGCAGGCTTTCGCTAAAGGATTATCAGAACAATTTGGTTATAAAGTTTTAGTATTACCTGGTGACATAGAAACCAAAGTAGAACTTATTAGTGTTTTAAAAACGGATGTCAAAAAAGTAGAAGATTTAACTAATAGGGTATTGACCTTAATAGGAGATTTAGAAAAAGAATATAAAGATGTTTTAACACCAGTTGCTAACGATGGGGAAGAAAAGTAAAACTAACTTAGTTAATCACCCAAAACATTATGGTGGTGAAGAAAGTACTTATGAAGTAGTTAAAGTCGCTGAAGCTTGGGGTTTAGATATGGACGCTTATCTGTTCAATGTATTAAAATATATTGGTAGAAATGGAAAAAAGACAGATAACCCACCAATTCAAGATTTGGAGAAAGCTGCATGGTATCTCAATCGTAAAATTAACAATTTAAAACAAACAAAGTCTAATTAATTTTAGTAAAGTATTTATAAGTATGAAACTTATAAATGAACTTACATCATTAATTGAAATTTATTCTAAAGAATCTACTGAAGAGGAATGTTTACCTAAACCAGTTGAAAAGTGGAATGAAGTAAATTATTCAGTTAAAGATATAAAAGAAGGTAAAATACTTAATTACGGTGATAGGGATACTAAAAATACTAATGCCCTTAAAAAAATCCAAGATAAATTAGGTGTTGTTATTGATGGTGAATATGGTGTCGGCACTTTAAAAGCTTTAGCTAAAGAATTAGATATAGATTTATGTGAACAAACTAATTACAATATACCAATAGGTCCAAACGCTATTAAAAATTTAGGTATTAAAGAAAGTTTAATAATAACTAAAGAAAATAGAGAAGACTACATATTAGCTTCTACCTTAGCAATTGAAAATCAAAATGCTGGTAAAAAAGAATTATACGCAATACTATCCACTATAAAAAATAGAGCTAATAAATGTAATAAAAGTATGGAATACATGGTTTTATTACCCCAACAATATAGTACTTGGAATTATTACAACGGATTAAGTGCTGAAGAAAAAAAGAAAGAGTTAAAAAATAGATTAGAAAACCACATAGAAAATAAAAATCTAAATAATTTTTTAAAGGTAGTTAAAGACTTTAAAAAAGGTGGTGTTATTTCCAATTACAACCATTATTTTACTAATGAATTAGCTGATGAAGCCGATAACGGTGAATTAACAAACTCAATTGCTCAATCATACTTAGATAATAAAGATAACTCTAAAGTAATTGGTGACCACACATTTTGGTGGGATAAAAATCACAAATGTTCCTAATGTTGAATTAAAGATATTTATCTTATATGAAAAGGTTAATCAAAGAAAGTGGTATTCAAGACATTAATAAAATAGCTAAAAGATATCCCAAAGCTGAAATTTATTTTCATCAAGATTTAGACGGTGTTGTATCTGCAATCGCAATGAAAGAATACTTAGAGAAGTACGGAATAGATGTTGTTGACACTCACGTTATTCAATACGGTGATAGAGAATTTTCTGTAGCTAAACCTAAAGCTGAAGGAGACACAATGCAGGTATTGGTAGATTTTGCCCATGGTAAACCTATGTTCACTATTCACACTGACCACCACGATAGTCAATCGGGTGTAGAAGGTGATACTTCCACTCAATTTAGAGGAGCTCGGTCAAATGTTGAGACCATTTCTCAAATTGTTAGTCCTCAAGATATTTTTACTAGTGATGATATATTAAGAATATCAACAATTGATAGTGCTGACTACGCAAAACATGGTTTGACACCAGATGATGTAATGAACTACATTAAAAAATTTGACTTTAATGGTACAGTTCCCGAAAATAAATGGATGTTAGCTTTATTGACCAATAAATTACTTTTAGCATATAAAAACAAACCAGGATTCTTAGAAAAATTGGTAGCTAGGTCTTCACCTTCATTAATGAATATTTTTCACAATATTAACTCAATAGCTGGAGACGAGAATTTTGCTTCACCAGAACAAATGGCAATAAATCAAGAAAAATATGTTAAATCACAAGAAGAAAGTGAAAATCTAAAATTAGAGGACAATATTATTATACAATACGGTGGTGGTAGTCTTTATAAACCAGGTTCTTATGATAGATACACACCATTTAAAATATACCCAAATGCTGATTTTCTAGTAATAGCTTGGCCAATGGGATTGGTTCAAGCCTCATGTAATCCATTTAAAAAAGAAAGAGCATTAAAAGGAATTAATTTAGCTGACATAGCTCAAGAAGTGTTAAGTAAAATTGAACCTCAACTTAGAAATCATCAAGTTCCTGTTTCTGTTATAAAAAGAATTGGTGAAACAAAAGCTGACGAAAGTAGTATTGGTTTTAAAACTTCTGATTTGTTTGCACTCTATAAAGATTATTTAGTTAATTTACCTCCAGTTAACTCACCTTATTATAATGAAATTGTTAGGATAATAGACACTCCTTGGAACAATTTAAGTGAAGAAGAAAAACAAGTTCTAGACAATATTACTGTACCAGCTTGGGATGTGATACAAGCAAATAGTGGTGGCCACAAATGTATAACTAATGTAAGTGGACTTAACTTTTTTGCTAGAGCAACACGTAATCCAGAAGGTAATTATCGTAAAAAGGACGCTAAACCAACAAGGTATGTAGAATTTGTTAAATGGGTCCAAAATGAAATGGTTAAAACACTTAAAGAAAAAATAAGTCAAGAATCTATTAATGAAATAAAAAGAAATATTAAAAAAACATTAATAGAATCTTCTTTTATTTCTGATGCCTTAGGTGATTTAGCTTCAGCAGCTATAGGTGCAACTGGTTTTGTTGGAATGCCAGTAATGGTAGCTTTAATAGGTAAAAACATATACGAGATTAAAAAAAATAATACTGATTTAGAAATAGCTTTGGACAAATTTAAGAATAACCCAACAGCTGAAGATTTAAAAGTTATTGAAGAAGAAATGTATAATGTAAGTCAAGATTTGGTAGATTTAACATCTAGGGTAATTCAACTGATTCCAGACCCAACAGCGGCAAGTGACATAGCAGCTTTTGTGGGAGAACAAACTTTAGGTGCTTTAGCTTTACATAAAATACCAGCAATTCTTGATAATTTAAAACCTTTAATTGATAAAATTCCAATTATCGGTAAGACTGAAGTAACTGACGCAATGAATAATGTTGGACTAGCACATAAATTATTGGATGAAATAGGTGAGAAACTTAATTAAATTGTAATTCCATTCCTTTTTTTATACCTAATTTGTTTGTTTCGCCACCATTTAACTCTAACACTTGATTACCAATACCTTGATATAATTCACACTTATTCGTTTGACAAGGTAAACAATTTTTATGAATTTGAGTTACTTTATTATCAACTAACATTATAATATCTAATGGGATTTTACAATTTTTCATCCAAAATGATTGTTCTTGTACATTTGGAAATAAAAACAACATTCCACCATCAAGTTTTTCTCTACCCATCATGCCTATTTTTCGTTTAGATGGTGTATCCATAACTTCTATGGGCAATATATCTTTATTTATTGACAATCTCATACATATAAATAGTTTTAAGATTATATTTATTAATAAAATGATTTCGAATGAATGTTAACCTAATTAACTATAGTACACAAAAAGGTCTAATATTAGAAAAAATAGAAGAAAAAGATTCTATCGTAAAAAAAACATTACTTGATTTAGGTGGTATAATAGATGGGACTTTTACTTTCGGTACTGGTATCACAGCTATGTTACCCGCAGTTAAGCAACTAATGTCTGGTTCAACACCTCAACTAACAGAACAAGATATAATTATTTTATATATTACCGCTATGTGGATATTAGTTGGTAAACATAAAGAAAAAGTAACTAAATTACTTGAAATTATAAAAGAAAAAGGATTAACCGAATCATTAAATACAGTTTTTAATTTTTTAGAATCTTTAGAAGATGTAGTTTTAAAAATTGGTAAATCATTAGGTTATACAGCAAATTCATTAACTGACATAGTCGCATTTACTTTTCTTGCATTTCCAATATTAGACGGCATTTTATTTTTAATGAATCAAGGTTTTATAGATTATGGTTCACCAACTGGTTACTTAAAGAGTATTTTATTTGGTGTGGGTATATTAGGATTTAAAAACATTTTTAATCATATTATAAAAAAATTAGGTGGTAAATTAGAAAAGCTGGATGAAACTAATTATCTGAATGAAGGTGTTGAATTTTATGATGAAACATTATTAATGGTCAATGATGTGATGTCTATAGTTAAAAGTACTATCACGGACAAAAATGAAAAAACATATTATTTACCAGAAGATTTAAGAAATGAAGAATTAATATATGATATAGAAAATTATATTTTTACAATAGAATTAACTATATCTAGAGATGAAACTATTGAGGATGAATTTAATATCGAAGCTTACTATGTTGATGGTGAGGATACAATAGAAATATATCTAACAATAAACCCTTTATTCGAACCTGAAAGTTACGAACATATAGAAAATTATTTAGCTGAATATATAAGACATGAAATTAGACATGCTGAACAAGAAGTTATGGGTCTTAAACCAAAAAAAAGAGACAATAAGTTAAGTGGTTTAGAATATTATACTCAACCACATGAGATAGACGCTCAAACCTCTGGTTTAAATATTAGAAGAATAAAACAAAATCGTTCTTTTGAAGAGGTTGTTCGTAATTCTATAGAGAATAGTAAAAAAAGATATGGATTAAGTGATGAAGAAGGTGAAGAACTTTACGACATACTATTAAACGATATTATTGAAAGATATGGTAAAGAGTCTCTACAAGAAGTAAATTTATATGAACAAACAGAGCCTTTAAAAGAAATACCCAAAAAAATAGTTTTGGATAATGAAAAATATAAAATATATGTACCACTTAAAACATCAGACATATGTAATATACCAAACACCAAGTATTGTTATACAAACACAACCATAAAAAATCAAGCATCTAATGGAACACCTTATATAATTGAATTCAAAAAATCTGAAGCTAAAGATAATGACAATTTATTAGTTATAGATAGTGGGAAAATACCTTTTTTAAGAGAACCAAAATCAACTAAACTAGCTTACGATGTTAATGGTTATCCAGTTAACATTTTAAAATCATTAAGTCAAGAAAAAGAACTTCAAGATTTTTTTCATTTAAATTATTCATTAAAAGATAGAATAAAATACAATGTTGATTTTGATGAATCCGATATGTTAAAAGGAAAAAACCATAGTAAATTAGGTGAACTTTTATATTACATTAATAATAATAAAAAAGATTCTAAGGAACTAATTGATTTTTTTGGTTCTTTTGATGAATTTAATTCGCGTTATCATAGTTGGGCTGATGAAAATGAAATAGAATTAGTACCTAATGGTATTAATGTTTTTCTAAGTGAAGATGATTTTAAATACAATGTCTTAGGTTTAAGTAATGACGATAACTATTATTATAATTTAATTATGGGTAATTACCATGATTCACCTTATGACGAATTACCTGATGATGAATTGGATTATGCATCTTGTTGGTTTAATAATGAACAACGAGTTAAATTAATTGAAATTATGAATGTGATGCAAGGTACTGATATTCCTTTGAACAGACCATGTCATCAGTTTAATGATGGTGAAATAAATGACTTTTTCAATTTATATTTTCCGAATGAATGGGATAGATATGCTTCTGATATGTTATATACTTTAGGTTACGGTATAGCTAAAAATAGAGTTGATAAATTAAAAAAAGAGTTTGATGATGAAGTAATTTTTGATTATGAAGAAGTTTCAAATGATGTGGTAATGATTCATATTGGGTGGCAATCTTTACTTTACTTAGTCACAAATTATTTAGATGAAAATAGTACTTTAGATGATTTATTTAATCAACCGATTAGTGAAATTGGTTTTGATTTAAGTGAAGCTTATTATGATGAATATGGTTGGGGTGAGGAAACTGAAAATGACATACGTCAAACTATAGATAAGTTACTAGAAACTATCGATGAAAATGAAAATATATCTGATAGAAGAGAATTTGTAGATAAATTTACTAAATTTATCAAAGATGAAGGTTTTACCAAACCATCATACGGTAATTATATTTTTAGTAAAGAAACACCAATAGAAGGTAATGATGGTAAAAATTATAAAAGAACTATAGTAGTAGATAAATTAATTCCTTCTGAAGAAAAAATTGATTTTACAATAACTATTAGTGGACCTCTTAAATATGATAGAGAAAGTTATGTGTTACCTTTCGAAGATTTTGTTACGAAAGTTAAAAGTCTTTCTTTATTTGAAATTCCTCAGTAGTTCTCCCCATATTTTTTTTGTTTATAGGATGCCTTTTGTATTTCTTGTCTCCTTTCAACTGAAGGTTTGGTATATTCTCTTCTATCCATACATTGTTTAATTAGTTGGGTTTGAATAACTTTTTTTCTCAGTTCTTTAATCGCTCTTTCTAAATTATTTTTTTTTACTTCTACTTTTAACATATATTTTTATTATTTTAACCAGTTATCTAATTCATTTTGTGTAGGTATATTTAAAATTTTTTCACATTTTTTACAAGTCCACATTGCTTTTGAAGTACTACCTTTATACTCAAAAATAAATTTAATGTGTTTGTCTTCATGTTCACATTCTTTTTGAATTTCTTCAATCTGTTTTACAATTTCTTCTTTTTGTGAAACCAAGTCTTGTACTTTTTTTATATTTTCCATTTTAAATTAATTTTTAAACATCGAACCCATCTTTACGTGCATATTTTTTCATTTCTACACTAACTTCTTCCCATAGATTATTTAATTCTTTTAAATATTTTTCTATAGATTTTTCATCTTTTTCAGACTGTGAGATTCTTAGTTTATCTATAACTTTTTCTATTTTTTTATTTAGTAGTTCTTGTGCCATTATGTAATTATTGAAAATCCTGAATTATGTAAAACATTTTTAATTTTATGTTTTGTAGCTAAATTACTAGCTAATATATTACGTTCTTCTTTATTTTTAGCTATTATACTTTCTAATGGGTGACCCGTAAAGTCAATTAAATTAATTAAATATTTTATTTTGTTATTTGATTCTTTAAATTTATGTGTAATTATTTTCATATTCTATTTTTATAGAAATATATGAAATTAAAAATTAATCGTAAATGTGTTCGTCAAAATATTCATTATAATAATCCAACACATCATCGTCTGGTGCATCAACATAGGGACAATTTACACCTACTTCTCTTCTGTAAATATTAATAAAATTACCACTATAGATATCTGTGTTATATAAAGCCATATCTATAAATAAATTATAAACTAAATTAGTGACATCATATATTTCAGCATCAACAGTTTTTTTTAAATTTTTATAAAAACTATCTACTTTTTCAACTGATGTCCTAGATACTGTGATATTATCTATAGGTTTACCAAACGCTTCTTCTATCTCATTGTTGTATTCTCTTATATATTCTTTATTAAGTGCAGTCTTATAAGCTTTTAAGTAACTTTTCTCTAAAAATTTAGTAAGTTGTTTTAGTTCATCCGCACAACCAAGAAGTACTGTGAAATTATATCTATCTGTATTAGTATCTAAGAAATAATTAAATCTATTAATGTCAACATAAAATTCATCTTCACCAATATTATCTTCTTCTACCCAATTTTCGAATTCTTCTCTAAAACAAGTTAAAGTTTCAAATTTTTCTAATACAGTTTTTACAAGTTTTTCATAATTTTTTTCTGATAATGAATCAACTAAATATTCTAAATCAGGTACCCACATATCATTCTCCCAATTATTCACTATTCCATCGTTAAAAACCATCTCTGCAATTTTTTTACAATTTTCCCCCATATAATACTTTTTTTCATCAAATAGTTCTACTTTGTCTTCATTAGTTAAAGTTAAATATATTCTACCTTCTTTAGTTATTTTTAGATTATCAACATCACCAATCATATCATTTAACACATACTTATATAAGATTGTCTTGTCTATTGATTTATTTACAATATTCTTACTACCTAATGCATTGATAATATGATATCTATTACTTGGATATGTCCAATTACGGTATATGTTATCTAAAAATTGTACACCTAAACCTAATTTTTCTAATTGTAGGTAAAGTGTATGCATGTCACCGAATAATTTTATATAATCACTAATTTCTTCATATCCCCTACTATTAATCATTTTAATAGCCCATTCGGGAATTGTTTTTTCCTCTATAATAGTGTTTATAGTTTTAATCAAGTTCATAACAATAAATAGATTAATATAAACAAAAAAGGAGGATTTACTCCTCCTTAATTAATTTTTCATTTTTGTCTAACTGTTCTTGAATTTTAGACCTAATCATTTTTTGCATGTCATCTAAAAACTTTTTAGGGTCTTTATCCTTTGACTTATTACTTTTACATCCACAACCCATAATTATTTAATGAATTTGTCAAACCTACCGTTTTTAACTTCATTAACTAAAAGTTCAAACTGTTCTTTAGTGAATGTGGTGAATCCTTCTTCCTTTCCACCAATAATAACATCATCACGGTCTAAATGAATGTCAACAGCTGGACATTTACAACTTCCTTTACCACATAATGTGATTTCTAATGAATTTTTTGTTTCTTTAATTGGTAATTCGTTCATAATTTATTTTTTTATTTAGTTATTTTATTATAATATATAAATATTACGACTTTTTTATTAATTGTAAATTAATGTCTATTAAAAGTATTTATAAATAAAACTAAATTGTGTTCTTAATTGAAAATATATTTTACCTGCAAGTATTTTTCATGTAATGGTATATAGTAAATTAAGTTAATGGTATATATATGTCTGAATTTTTTGATAAATATTTTGCTTGTAATGGTCCCTGTGAAGAAATTAATAGATTAATTTCAGCTCCAAACCCTTTTTCTGCTTTTACACAACAGGTTATAAATTGTTTACCAGAACCAGCACCATTTCCTTGTGAATTGATATCATACTGCCTAACGGGAATTAGTGGTTCGGATATCTATGTAACAGGATTCACATATAATAACGCTAATACATTTACATTATTTAGAAACGATGGAGTTGATTTATCAACCACCATAAATACAATGTCTGGTTTAACTGTTACTGGTAATACTTATTTACTTAATGTTACAGGTACATCATTTTATACAGATTATATTGATTTTAACAATAATTTATCACCATTACCTAGTGACTTAGAAGGTAGAATGTATTGGGACGAAGATAACGGTACAGTGACATTAGGAATGCACGGAGGACAAGTTCTCCAACAAATAGGTTTAGAACAATATTACTATATAAAAAATCAAAGTGGTACCACAATAGAAAATGGTAGAGTTGTTAGAGCTGCAGGCACTTTAGGTAATTCAGGTAGGATATTAGGTGAATACATGATTGCGGATAGTACTATACCAGTTAAATTTACTTTAGGTATCGCAACTGAAGACATTAATAATGGTGATGATGGGTATGTTACTGAATTTGGTTTAGTAAGGGGTATTGACACCACAGGAACATTATATGGTGAGAGTTGGAGTGGTGGTACGATTCTATATGTTTCACCAACAGTTCCAGGTGGTTTAACTAAAGAAGAACCACAAGCTCCCGATTTAAAAATAGAAATGGGAATTGTAATTAATGCCAAAAATAATGGTTCTATTTTTGTTAGACCTAATAGATATCCTTACATATATGATTTACAACAAGTAAATTATTCAGCAGGAACTGAAAATAATTTAGATATTCTACAATGGAATAGTTCTAACCTAACTTGGGATAAAACTAACACCCCTTCGTTCAATAGTTTAACTGTTAATGGTACGATATCCGCTACAACATTAGATGCTACATATATATTAAGTGGTGGTACTAATTTATCAACATTAATAGAAAGTACTGACCAATTGCAAATAGTCTTAAATTCACAGGTATTTAGTTAAAAAAGAAAAATATGGGAACAATTAGTAAAGAAATATTAAGTGGGAGTCTTCAGGGTAAGCCAATCCAAATCACAGCAACTGGTTCAACTGGAACTACTATTCATACAACATTAGCGTCATCAACCATAATAGATGAAGTATGGTTATACGCTACAAATAGTTCTGCAAGTGATGTGGAATTGACAATTGAATATGGGGCAACTGGTTCACCATATGAAATATCAGCAGATATACCTACAAAATCAGGATTAAGTTTAATTTTAGCAGGAACAATATTAACTGGAGATGGTTCTACAGGTTCAACAATAACCTCATACGCAGCATCCCCCAATTCAGTTAATTTAATAGGTTATGTAAATAGAATAACACCATGAGTAATAATAAATTTGGTTTAAGAACAAGACTTGGTTTAATTAAAGAAATATCACAAACAACCCAATCAGATTCATCATGTGGATGGCAAAGACCCGCTGAATGGTTAACTATACCGACTAATAGCGACCCAACAAAAAGAATTTTTTATGGTTTATTCTTAGTTTTTGAAAATGAATATAATGCATTACGGGTTACCTTTGGTGGTACTCCTACTGTTGATTGGGGTGATGGAAATACTGGAACTTTACCAACTACCACTACACATGTTTATGACTATTCAGCTATAACGAGCACAGTTAATCAATATTATGATGGTCGTAATTATAAGCAGGTAATAATAACAATAGAAAATTTTAGTACGGCCGTTGCACGTCTTGATGATAGAGATGGTGTAATTAATGCTTATTCATCATTAAATTTTGCAGATATTTATATGAGTTATGGTAATGGTAATGCAAATATCTCATATACAATAAACAGTCTTAGAACTTTACCATATTTAGAAATATTCAAATTTGAAAATGCAGTATATCAGGGTGGTTTAATTATTAAATATGCAAGTAGATTACAAATCGTTGAATTTAATAATGTAAGTAAGCTTAGATACTTAAATTTAGAATACTCTACAATACATCAAAATATTGTAGTACCAAATTTGCTAACCTCAGTTACAAATTATCGTAATCTTACTATAGATGAATTAAGTATAAATTTTACCCCTGGTGGTGCTACTCCAAACCCAGATGCAATATTTAGGTACATAAGGGCTAAAAAAATAATATTTACATCCAGTCTTGTTGGTTCTTTTGAAGGTAGAAATTTTGCAAGAGATTCATATACATTAGAAGAAGCAGAAATTGGTCCTTGCATTTTTACCAGATATGATTATGGATTTAATAATTGTGTAAGTCTAAGAAAAGTAACATTTCAAGATTTTTCTACTGTTACAAATACTTTAAATATGTTTTTAACCACTGGTAATATAAGAGAATTAATACTCAGTGGATGTACAGTTGGGGTAGACATAAGTAGTAACTCAATGACAGCTGACGCATTAGATGCAATGTTTACATCATTAGGAACTGCAAGTGGTGCACAAACAATTACAATAACTGACAATCCTGGAACTGCGACTTGTGATACCACAATAGCAACAGGAAAGGGATATACTGTGGTAGTTTAAAAAATATAAAGTATGTATTATAAAAATGACATAGAAAATAATATGTGGTATAAAGGTGGTGAAGTAAGATTTCCAAATGGTACCATAATCAAAGATGGGAATCCACAATCTTATGAGGGTTGGGAATGGTATAATGAAACACCTCAAGAGTATTTAGATTGGTTAAATAATTTAGAACTTGAAGCGGGAACTTAAGAATAATTTTTAAATTAATTTAACCCTACCATAAATCCTTTTATGTTTTGGAAAATTTTATTTTCCTCATCTAACAAACCTGCTGTTTTTGCGACATCCTTATGATGTTCTTTCAAATAATT
>Ga0099849_1000888_pt1 | contig 13950 bp, 23 predicted proteins | sample CB_VirMetaG_4_FD_78177 | JGI IMG/M metagenome (GOLD analysis project Ga0099849, IMG submission 78177) | Freshwater to marine saline gradient viral communities from Chesapeake Bay - CB_1508_1M Viral MetaG | ecosystem: Environmental > Aquatic > Marine > Coastal | place: USA: Chesapeake Bay... | reverse complement strand
CTTAAAAGTCAAAATATTGTTCAAGAAAGATGGTTAAAAATAGCAGGCTTACTTGACTAAGCACTCGTGAAAACCTGCTGGAAACACATCTTTGTTCTGGCTGTAAAAACGTTTCCAGTCGCTGTCGAGAATATAAGTAACGGCATTATCGTCCATTGATCGAACACTGCGGCCATAAGCCTGGACAATGGTCATTGCAGTTTGCATAGGGTACCATTTTTCGTTCTTGTTCATTCTCTTTCTGATAATTGGATCACCAAGATAGGGATAGGGCACTTTAACAATAATCTGGAATCGAGAAGCATCGCCTTTTAAGTCCACACCTTCAGTCATCGAGGGCGTCAAAAGAACAGTAGGTTCCTTGGATGTAATATGTTTGTGTAGTATCTCATCTCGATTATCGCTATTGTGGGTAAGAATTCGTTTCGATCGAAGCGCTTTCTTTAGATAATTAGCAATTTTATAAGTATGACAATGGATGATACCCTTCTCTCCCCTATGTTCAGCCAAAATTGCCTTAACAGCGTCCTTCGCGCGAGGCAGAGTAAAATCAATTACCTTGGCGCTAAAGCTTCCAATGTTAGCATGAATAATCGGTCGATTTTCAATAGGAAAAGGTGAGGCAATGCTAATTGAGTCATAGTCGTCTTCCGAAATACCCATTGACTTGGCAAAACCTTTCGCATTAAGAATTGTTGCAGACATGAGTAGGACCTTGCGACCCATTCGGAAAAGATAAGTTTCAGCATACTTTGATACATCAATTGCACGATAAGTTACACGGACATAACCACGCTTCTCGGTCTCACCTACTTCCATAACCCAGTTATCTGAAGAGTAATCTTCCAAGAAAAGAGTAAGCTTGTTTGAGTGAGACTTAAGCATGTCATACTTTAAAGCAATTGCAGCTAAGTCTTTAACGCGGGATTTTAGGCCAAGATTTTCAAGCTGCTGCTCAAAGTAAAGAATCTGCTTTTGCAGCTTTGGATTATAGACATCACGAAGCCACTTGTAGAAAGCAACAGGTGTAATCTTTCCAGGCCATTTACATTTAACAACCTTGTCGCAGAAGTACTGGCTTACAGAAATCTCAACAAACTTTGTAAGAACAGACTCAGCATTGTGAGCCTCGTCTACAACTAAGAAGTTACGAGGAGTAATCTTTCCAGAATAAGTTGACTCCATAATAAAGTAAGGAAAGTTTGTTACTGATTCTGGTGACTCTAAAAAGAGCTTCTTTTCACGCTTGTAAAGACAATCAGCAGTGCACTTCTTGAAGAATCTCGAAGACTTGTCTTCTGTTCTAAGCATTTGCTGACTAGTGCGACAGTCATTTTTCTTATGATACTCGCACTGATAGTTTTTAGAAGAGTAAACTGACGTCATCTTTCCGTTCGGATGGCCGAAGTCATTTTCGTATTGCTCTTGAAGAACACGCTGTGTTGTCAGAAAATAGGAACCTCTTGCAAACGCTTCAGAATGTGAAAGCTGTTCGTTTAAGACACGAGCTAAAGTTAAACCGACCGCTGATTTACCTACACCTGTACCTGCTTCAAGAATAAAAAACTTCTTGTCATTTTTTAAGAAAGCTTTAAGTGCAGCTTCGATTGCCTGCTCCTGTTCTGGACGTGGAACAGGATACGGAAAGTGTTTACTAATATCCAAAGTGAATCTCCTATGCTACACTATTATAGTTCACATAAGTAAGATTTACACACTAAATTCTTTCTAGAAAACCTATTTTGTCTGTGGTTTGTCTTGCTCCGCGGTGGCGCAAATAAGTTACAAATTCACTACTTGTCGCTCCGCTAAATTTTATTTCTTTTAATGATATTCTAGAGTATCCAGCTTTCATTCTGCGCTTAAGGTAGATGGAATTAATTCTAATAACACCCTCTTCGTCTTTTTTAAAAGTAGTAATAAACTCTAAGAATTTAATCTGAGTTGACTTTTTAATTCCTGTTTTGCTTTTGATGATCCCAAGCATAGATTCTTGAACTAGCTCTTCTATTGTAGATCTAGGTGAATGACCAAACATTAGCGGGTCTCCTTGTATTTATTTTGTATGATTGTCTGCGATGGACGATGAAGCCCAAGAATCAGGCTTTACTTTTAAATCATAACCCATGCCAGTTACCCAACCTGACACAGAAGACATCATCATTCTCGTCTTATTTTCTTTATTTCTTCCGATGTCTACGTGTAGTTCGATAGGCGTCTTCGGTGAAAGTTCATTTATTTTTTGAGCGGCTTGAACTGATAGATTAACTTCTTCGTTTATTTTATTTTTAAGATTCATGTATTCTTTGTTTGTTATCTTAAATTTTTTATAATAGTATTTAGCTATTTTTCCTTCGTTGCTGTGAAAAGCAATAACTGTCACAAATATACAATTTTCTCCTCGGATCATAGAGTCTGTACCGACATAAACATTAGACCCTCTAGCAATTAAGCTTTTAGCTTCTTTTGCGAAGTCTTCACTATTCAGCTGGTTTCCACCCGGACATACCCAAAGCGGCTTATTTGATAGCAAGATCATAAAAAAATCCTATTTAAAAGTTTTTAAAAAGTTTTTGACGTCTGACCGAGAAAACGTCTCACGGTCGATTTTTTCTTCCTTCAACGTTGAACTATTAATCATTCTTCTACTTTTGTTACTCAGGTACTTCATTGCGTTTATTGCTGCCTGTATTCTGCCTGCCTCTTTTCTATGTACAGCTCCCTCTTTTGATCTAGTCCGAAGAGAGCTTTTGACATTTTTTAAATCGCTAATAATTCTTTCAAGAACACTTGCATATTCATCGGTGCCTATTTCGAGCTGCATAACGTTTTTCTTTTCTAAAATCTGTCTAGCTTTTTTAAATTTTTCTTCAATTAATAATTTTTTCATGGACTTTCCAGCTTATGTGTATTGTACTTAATTTTTTTCTTCTTTACACCTTTGGTAAAGAATGTTGCGTATAATACCTGTCGCAGTATTCTTAAATATAAAAGGAATAAAGGAGTGAATAATGCATGCAATACTTGCAATACTTAAAAGCAAACCACACCTAAAGGCGTGGTAAAGGTGTTCAAGATATGTTTCGCCCTGTTCTCTTGGGTGCTCTAAGAATTTTTCTATCAATCTCATTTTTCGTGTACCACCACAATTAAATCTGTACTACCTTTAATTATTCTGTGCCACTCGTTCTTTTCAACTATAATTTTATCACCAGGCTTTATCGTTTCTGGCAAGCAGTTATCGTATTGAAACTTCCAATCTTCGCCTGAAATAACTTCGACTTGGCGATTCTGAGAATCTCGATGCCACTCAAGTTCTGACGAGTCTATATCGACAGAAAACGTTCTTAAAAAAGAGTTTTCATCTAGCTGTTTATCCCAATAAGGTTTTTTACCACCATGTGACATAGGGTGCCCCTGTCACTTTTGGATATCTACCGATTCTACAAGACCAATAACCTGCTTTAGTCTTGTCATTCTTGTCTTCACAGTTGTGCCTGTTTTTAAAAGATTTTCTGCGCTTTGGATCACGAAGACCTGTTGTCATGCCTTTTGCACCAAATGCAACCTTTTTTACTTTTTTGGTTTTTGGGTTTCTAACATAGACATAGAACTTTTTCTTTCCGCCGCGCTTAGGTTTATTAAGTTTGACTTTTCTACCACGATATTCAGCTTCGAGCATGACATCAGCTTCTGCTGTGAGCGGAAAGTCAAGTGCAACTTCGCGGCCTTCGTATATTCCCCACTTACCCAGATCGCTATTGATAAGTTCCATGTCAGCTTCAGATAGCGTTATCTCGCGCGCAAGATGTCTTGCGCGCGCTTCATTTATAAGATCAAAAAATGCTTTAGACCCGGGTCTGTATACAGATTCTGATAAAGAGACACCCTCTCTTAGGTGATAACGCAGACCTTCTGAAAAAAGAACTTCTTCCCTAATAATCTTTTTTAGGTGTTCCTTTGTGATTCTCACAGCCAACCTCTTTCTGCAAAGTAATTTTGATATTGATCATTATACGCATCTAGTCTATCAAAATAATCTTCTCCAATCATTCTGTTGACGTCAACATAGTTGTATTTCATATTTGACAACAGCAGTATTCTGCCACTTCGGCCGTTTCCGTCTGAAAATGGATGAATTAACTCATAGACAGCATGCCTTTCAAAAGGATATTCAAAATCACTAGATTCCCACCATGACATAGCTTCGGCTACAAACTCAGGAGAAACATAAATGGTTCCGCCTGCAGATCTCGCATCATTATCTCTAAGCATTCCTGGAACACCAGAGTCTAAAACTTCAGGACCCATCGCTCTGTGTACCTCTAAAGCCTCTGCGAGTGTAGCGCCTTTTCTATCCTTAAACGTTGTTGTTGCTTGAATTCCAAGAATTTGTGCTTTTATATTTGCGCTTCTTGTAACGTAGCTTGCTGGAAGTCCTTGCATAATACCTTCAAGCGCAATAGATATTTCTTCAGGATCGTCAATGTATTCTTCAATTTCATTTGATCGATATATAAAATTTGTAGCGGATTGCAAGTCTATAGCTTCTCTAATATTTTCTAATATTATTTTTTTAAGATTTTTTCTAGTTATACGCATACAAAAACTCCTCGCTATAACTATACAGCGAGGAGTTCAAATTCTTAACAATTACTTAATTTTAATAGTCATCATAATCAGCGTCGGCATCTCTCATGAATCTTGAAGGTAATACATCAACTCCTTGCGATGCAAGATCTTTGGCGTGTCTTTTTTCTTCTTGATATTTTTTTACTAACATTTCAATTGCTGCTTCTAATTCATCTTCTTCATCTCTTCTATCTCTAGACATGCTCGTAGTAATTTTTCTTTGAAGAGATTCTTCTTCTTCCGGTGTTGGTGGTAGATGGTGAACAGCCGCGAGATCTGCATCTCTTAATTCATCGGGTGTTATGTCGCCATCGTCGTCGGTCAAGATCGTCGGCGGACGGCGAAATGAAAGCACGTCCCCTTCATTTAGTTCCTGATTTGTTCCAGGAACTCCTGCGTCTCCTGCAACTCCCATTGCGGAAATAAAAGCTGCACGCTCTGAGTTTGTAAGTTGATCGTACACTGAGGTATCTGACAAATCTTTGAGGTCAGGAATAGGTTGGTCAATCATTGGCCTTGACGTATCAAGAAACTCATTTATGATTTTACGAAGTCTTTTTCTGCTAATTTTCATTACATTGCACCTATAGCAATTGCTGTCTGTTCACCCGGTAAAAGAATTTTATCTCCTGCTTTGACACTATCAGCTGATTCTATTCTTGTTAACCTACTGTCTCCAGCGTCGACTCTATCGTTTTGAATTTGTACTAGCTGATCAATCTGATCTGATGATAACGATACACCCATGTGCCTACTGTATATTTGAGAAAGTGTCTCTCCTTTTTTAACTGTGTGCATCCTGACTGTGTCTTCATTTAAAACAGTTTCTACTATTAATCTTCTTAATTCTTTACGTGTGATTTTCATTTGATTTCCTTTAGTATCTCTTCTATATCTAGGCCTGCGCAATCAATCTTTTTCTTGCTACAGTGAAAGTGGTTCATAAATCCTTCAAATCTTCCGCTGGCAGCATGAGAGTCATAAGCCCATTTTTCTGCAGGTGCTTCGAGAGGAATACCGCACCCTTCGTGCATCGCTTTATAAAGTGCCTTTAGCGCTTCTATCTGAACAGGGTAGAACCAAGTAAAGTCTTCCACCTTTCTATTTTGAGCAAGCGCACCGCTCATGACCGGTCTTTCTCCAAATCCATTTCTTTTATACCAGCTTTGATACTTTAAGTAAAAAGCATTTGCAATCTCTACGCCCACTCCCGACCTATTGACCTTAGAGTTTCCGGCATGCCAGCATGCATCATTTAAGTCGTGAAGTTGAATAATTGTGCCGTCGTTGTCAATACAAAAGTGAACTGATACGTTTCTTTTAGCAAGGACTTTTGCGCAAGACATACTGCTAAGGCATACATCCCAATGTGTCACAAAAGACTTGATATCTCTTTGACTATTATATTTTGTCAGACCTTTACTAATGGGATAGGGAAAACCTGCATCCTTAAAGGTGTGAACTTTTTCTGAAGGCCAATCGATCTTGATAGGCTTGTCGCCCCACCATAGAACATCAGAATTGTCTGTAATCCATCCTAAATTATGTGCTGCTTCTAAAGCTTCTCTTTCGGCTAATATTACTCTATAGGTTCCTGGTCCGCACATACCGTCTGCTGATAATCCTCGTGCTGACTGAAATTCTCTAATTGCAGCTGTCAATACTGCATCAAAGTCTTTATAATCAGGTATAAACCAGTCAGGCTTCCATCCGAATCTTCTAGACTGGTTTTTATTGTAAGTTTCTGCGCTCATGGTCTCCTCTTCGTTTCACTCATACTATTAAGTATGTACCTGTATAAGTAATTTATCAAAAATGGTGGACCCGGCGGGAGTCGAACCCGCGTCCGCAATAGTCTTAGTTTGAGTCATTCACAAGCTTGTTTAATTTACTGTCACAAATTAAAAAAGATAGATGGTGTTAAGATATCGCTTACCACCCTGTTGCGATAAATGGTTTGATTTTTACAACTTTTCTGTTGTTTTGCTTAAATTGGATAGATGGCTTTAAGCGGCCACCCGATTACGCCGCGAGTGCGACTGCGTCGAAGTGTGTGTTGTTGTTTGCAACTATTGTTTTTGAACTTTTAAGGATGTATCTTTCCTGCTTGCACTCTCTCCTTGATTCTACCCCGTCGAAACCATTACAGGCCCTTATTTATAAAAGTATTGTGTAAGTATAATCATGAACGCTAAAAATGTACAAATCAATGTCTTTTGAGTAAACATTGATTCACCCAAATAAAACCATGTCATGATAGGAAATGTCAGATATGACAAAGAAAAAGCAATAAATCTGCTAGTCCAAAGCTCACCTGTGGCCGCCATAAAAAACTTAGTAGCGTACCAGTAGGCAAACCCGCAAGGCACTCCAAATATTATGTTAGAAAGAACTGGCCTATCTTTCCAAAACTCATAAACAAATTGTAGATTGTGTGTATACCAAGCGAGAACATGACCTGTAACGACAAGCATGACGCCGAAAACAATATTAGAATTAAGCATGCCCACACCGCTTTAATTATTAGCTTGATCATTCAAAACTAACGTGTTCTTTTAAAATATTATCTATCTGAACAATTGTCCAGTGAATTTTAGCTGCATGATCAACTTCTTTGATTAATGCATTCTTATTTGACTTATAGTCTCTTAGTTTTTGATAATCATCAATAAGTGCTTTTCTTAAATTCAGTAGCTTGTCTAAATCTTCTTTATTCATTTTTAATTCCTTTTTTAAACCATTCGGGCATAGAAGCGCGAGGCTCCCATTTTGCAAATCTTACTTTGTCTTTGATATAATAATTTCTATAAGACTCGACGACACTTACTATACCGCGTTCGTCTGTTACCTTATACTCATCTTTCATGCAAACAGGAAAATCTGACAGGTAATTGTTTGAAATACCTACAGGTATATTTTTTGCAAGCCATTTTGCTTCATGCTCAGTCTTGTGATTTCTTTTATAACGAATAGAATATTCTGTTAGCAAAGCCTGGCAGAGCGATAATTGCCACTTATAATTTGAAATATTTTCTGACGTCCATATTGTGCATGGGTGACGCAAATGAGACATTTTCCACGGAGGCTGCAATTCTTTTGCAGTGTATTCGTATGCCCATTGCTGTGCATCACGAATTCTTTTGAAGTCATTGATTGTCTTATCGTGAGATTTTAAGAGATGAATCCAATGAGCAGCGCACAGCATTTGCGCGCTTTCTAAGATCATTTTAACAACGTGCTTGTTGCAATGAAATCTTGCTGCTTCATCTGGATCTAGAGAAAGTACAAAAGTATTCATTAGACCTACGCAGAGCCTCCCAGAATTAATAGTTCAACAATCTTTGCAGTAACCAATGGGTCTGTTGTGGCGTAACTCTGCGTGTCATCTCCGTCCTTCAAGAGGGTATAAATCTCATGGTCGTTTTCGCCTGCTTCGCAAGCATCCCCAATAAAAATCATTTCTTTAAACTCTTCTAAGTGTTTTAAGACGTATGTTTTGTCCCAGCCTTCTGGAAATATATCGAAGCTAGTAGCTCCGCCGAGAGCAACTTGCAGCTTCATTTTTTTCTTATCAATAGCTTCTTTGATAAAGTCTACATATTTTGCTCTAATTTTTAGTTCACTGTCGGCTGCGACCCAAGCTTTTCTTTCACGGTCTTTGGCAGACCGACCAATTGGGCACCAGTTTAGCATAGACCCTCTGTAATGAAAAAATGTACCCGTGTAGGGTAGCTTGTGTTGCAAAGAAATTAAAAGCTGGCCTGAAAAAAGAGTCTGTAAGAGATATTGGTAGTTTTCTTCTCCGACTTCGCTAATCATGTCAGCTGAATATTGGCATTCAAATTTGTTATTTTCCCATTTATAGTACTTAGTTCCGTTGCAGGGAAAAAGATGCAATGTGCTTAATCTAATTCCTCCAATATCTAATGCCGGCTCAATTTGCTGCCTAACGTATTCAAAATCGGACCCTGTAACAATTCCAATTTCGTATTCTTTTTCTAAGAGCTTGAGAGCCCTAATCATATCTGGCTCAATTTGTTTTCTGGCAGGAGTTAATGTGCCGTCCATATCAAATAAAACAATTTTATGCATCATCTTCTCCTTTTAAAAGCCAAGACGAAGACTGAATTTTATTACCTAAACCGTCGATTAGCTTGATGCCTAGTTCTTCGCATACTGGTCTTTCAGGGATAGTATCATTATTTTGATCGCCGCCATTTGCAAAAAAGATTTTATATTTGTCTTTAAAAATTGCTGCTATTTCTCTAAGGGAGTTGCAAACAGTTCTATCTTGATCAGAAGATAAAAATGTTATATCAACCCCTTTAATATTTTTAACAATAAACACACGCTCTTCTTCAGACATAAAAGGTTTGGACCCTTTTAGCTCTCTTTGAAGATCACTGTTGACAATTACACAGAGTACGTCTCCTTGTAATTTTGCATTCTGGAAATACTCTATATGACCTTTGTGTATTGGATTAAAATATCCAGACACAATAATCAGTTTTTGCATAACTTCTCCTATGCAATTACTTTATCTTAAAAACTTAAAGTTTACAGTCTAATTAAATCTTAAAAGCGCAGGAATTCCTACAACTTTAATTTGATAAAATCCTTCTTCAACTGTCGGAGGATTATATCTTTTAATTGCGCCGTCAACAACTCTCCCAGGGATAGTTTTAGATCTTTTGCCGCCAGATATGTTTTTAATTTCTTCTGCTCTAGCAGTGACACTTTGCTTAATTGCTTCTGCTTCTTCTTCAGACCAGCCTTCAATGTTATTTGAAAAGACGTAAGCCTCTTGATCAAAGTTGTTTTTTATAGTTTCGTCTACAAGATTTTTTTCTATTTTCTTTCCTTTTTCTCTACCCAAAATTGCAAGAGCGATTTCTTGACGATGGCCGTCTCTTTCATCTTTTGACGTGCTAACCATGTCTATAATTAAGGGTAGTTTAGATCCTAAAGATGAAGCTTCTCTTCTCTTGTTTGAAAAAGCTTCTCTAGCATTATCACTTACTTCTTTTACCTTAGGATAGTAAAGAGGTACAAAAAAATCAGGGGGGACTCCGTACCCACCCTCAGTGTGAGGAAGAAGAACTTTTATGTAATCATCGACGCTAAATGGTTTTACTTCACCAAATCTCTGAACTTCTTTTTTGTTGTTCTTATTGTAGTCTTCACATATAGAGTCTAGATTTAGAAGATAATCTTCAATTTCTTTTCTAATGTCTGCATTTTTATTTTCTAAATCGCTTCTAGACGTAGGTAAAGGAAAGGGTCTAGGGACTATTTCTCCAGGAGGCTTTTTAAACATGTCATCATATGTTCCTATGCCTGATTCTTCAGCAAACTGCTCCACAATATCATCGCTACTAAGCTTTTGATATGTAACTCCTTGATTTTCTTCACCAAAGTTTTGATTAATCCAGGTAGACTTTCCAACCGCAGGAGGCCCTATAAGGAAAATAAGACGTCGTTTTTGCGATACTTGCTCATTCAAGTATCTTCGCCATTCTTTCATGATTTCTTTCATTTCAACCAACGCCCTCAAAAGCGACAGTTCCACCAATAGAGCCTGTTAAAACAGGAAATTCACTTGATTCGATTGTTGACAATCCAGCCATCAAGCTAAAACTACAATCTGAAGCATCATCACGTCTAAAAAATAATGACTTACATCTTATTTCCATTCTTGGCGTCATATCATTTCCTGACAGGACCATGTAATTAGCTGTGATGTCTGCATTTACTCCGTCAGCTGTAAATCCTATTCTCATAGGGTTTGCTGAAGTATTCTGAACTACAAAAAATCTTGTTGCATAGGGAAAAGTTATTTCTATCGGTGTGGCTGTTACTTCTCCTCCTGCTGAGGCAGTAACAAAAGGAACACCTGACAATTGATATGCTGGGACTGAATTGGGTCCTGCTTTTGGATGATTAATAGCCATTAGTTTATCTCCTGATCATAATCAATTTTTTGAACTGTTGTTGTCATTAGTGTTGCCATTGATTTAGAAGCTTTTTCAAATTCTCTGGTCACCAGCGCAAATTCTTCTAGCGAAAGAGACACTGTAATTCTATCAATTTGTAGAATTATTTCTCCAGATTCTGCATCATAAACGGCAATATCAGACAGCGGATATATGTTATTTAAGTTCATCTATACTATCTATATACCACTCTTCTAAAGATCCTTCACATAGAATTACAAAAAAATCTTTATGAATCTTTGACGGTCGTATCAACAGTCCTTGCTTCTTGTGAACTCTGTGTTGAACGAGAAACTTTTGATCGTCTCTTTCTTCTTTTTGGTGCAGGTTTTGAAACTTCTTCATTTACCAATTCTTCTTTTGCCTGCTTTATCTTAAGATCTTTGTCAGGCTTTTGTAAAACTGGTTTTTTAATGACCAAATTAAACTCTTTTTCATCTATGGGTTCACAACCTCTTTTATCACAATAGTCAAGCAATTGTTGATAATCTTTTATCCTCTTTAAGCTCAAAAGCTCTTTTAAGGTTGTTCTTTTTCTTTTAAGATAATCTTTTAGTTTAGTTGACATCTTGACTCCTCTGAATATTAAGATTTAAATAGAATGTTTCTATGTTAAATATGCTCTTTAAAACTTCTTTTGAGCCAGAACCCCAATTGTCTTCCACACTTAAAAGTAGAATTGTAATGTCATCTTTAGTTATCTGCTTTTTATTTGGATTATTTAAATATTCTATTACATGATTAATAAGTTTGGAAAGCTCTTCTTCATCCCACCCTACTGACTCTAAAAGTGCAGTTTGATGATGAAATCCTAAAAGATCTTCAGGAGTCATAAGTGGGAAAGTCGATTTCAACTCACGTCTCCTCTCATAAACTGAATTACGGCATCTTGAAAACGCGGGTCTTTAGCAATGCGAGTGATTTCTTTTTCGTCACAATCAACATTATACACATCGACAACATCTTTTGCAATTTTTTTAAGTGCATTAACAAAAACATTTCTCGCTGTTGAATGATTCATCTTGTGTCCTTGTTCAGTCATCTTACTAGAAATAGCGTGATAAGAGTCGCCTCCAAGTGATTTACTTGTAGAGTATCCAGACTCCATCTTGTGTCCTTTTGGCATCGGCATGATTATTTCTCCTCAACTTCATAAATGTTTTTATCGTCTTCTTTAACTTCTTCAATTCCAAATCTCATTCTTAAAACTAGTTCTTCACGCTTAGTCAAAGAAGAAAGTGAACTAATAATCGCAGCTCTAATCTTTTGATTGTCAAGCAAGTTATCTACAGAAACTGCTTGCTCATCTTCAATAGTTTCGCCTAAAGTTCTACCATATTCGTCATTAACAGGAGTATCAATTGAAATTGTATATTTTGACTTGCTGCTTTTAATCGCTTCTTTTACGTGCTTTGTAGAAATATTAAGAATTTCTGCAATTTCTGCAATCGAAGGTTCACAGCCGAAGTTTTCTCTATACTCTTTTTGAACAGACCAAACTTTTCTTGCATTAGATAAAGTATGAGAAGGCACTTTAAGCTGTGTACTTGCCTTCGTCAGGCTACGAGTGACAGACTGTTTAATCCACCATGATGCATAGGTAGAAAATTTAAAGCCTTTACGCCAATCAAACTTTTCAACTGCCTTAATTAGGCCGATATTTGATTCTTGAATTAGATCTTCTAAATTGCTTCCGTATTTTGCATATCGTTTTGCAATTGAAATCGCGAGCCTTAGATTTGACTCAATCATCATATCTCTAGCGAGATTATCTCCGTTTTCAATTCTTTTAGCTAGTTCTACTTCTTGTTCTCTGGTAAGTAAATCAAATTTACCAGAGTGCGCAAAATACGCACTTAGGGACGAATTCATATTTTCTCCTGCAATGTTTAATATTTAATGTTTAATTTATTATAGTTTTTGTTTTTAAAGTTTGCACTCAAACTAATCCTCTATGCTCTAGCTCTCGATAGACATAGCAGTAGTATGTTTGCAACTCTTTCGCTAAATTACTCTGTTCTTTAGAGTCACGACTTTCAGAGTCTCTAATTCTTGACCGTAGGCTCAAGATCATTCTTTTTAGATCATGATCGCTCAAGGTCATTAGCTGGTCTTTGTTTAAAATTTGCAACTTTTACCTTCCTTATAAACTTATTATAGTCTCTTTATTTGAAATTTACACTCTAAAATATAATTTTTTGACCTCTTAGAGTCAGCTTCTTTTTATCATATGTATCGACTGTAATCGATTTAACACCCGGGAGGCGCTTAATCATCATGGACAATTTCTTTACTGATCCATAAATTTCCGTAGACTTGGGAAGATATTTAATTGATATCGCAAGCTGAGCGTCGCCATCCATAAATCTTGCAACTTTATCACTTTGAGCAACAACGGCAACAGAAGGAAGAATTCTTATTCTAGTCATTAGATCAGGAACGTGAGTATCTGACTCTAGCTTAAGTGTCATTGAAACAGAAGTTACTTTCTTTTCCAACTTATATAAGGACTCAAGCATTATTTCTATATCTCTTAATTTAGACAAGTTGCCCTCCTTAGAAATAAATATAAATTAGATCAACAAAAAACAAATTTAATTTTGATCTTCATTTGTCATTGCTGAGCCTACAGATAAAAGTGCTACTGCAGCTGATGATGCATTTTCCAATGCGCATCTTGTAACTTTAAAAGGATCGACAATTCCTAGTTCAAACATGTCGCCAAAATTATCATTTCTAAAATCAAAACCAATATTACTTTCTTGATCAAAAATACGAGTCAAATAAGCGTCAGGATTCTTGCCTCCGTTTCTAACAATTTGCTTGAAAGGCTCTTGGCATGCTTGTGATACAATAAAAAGGCCAGACTTGACGGACGGGTCTGTCTCACTTGATTCTGCCTCTCTTATTTTAAGATACGCTCTTACGAGCGCTACGCCTCCTCCTGGAAGAATTCCTTCTGAGAGCGCCGCTTTGGTTGCATGAAGCGCATCATCAACCCTATCGTATCTTTCAATAAGCTCAGCTTCTGTTGCTGCACCTACTCTAAGTATTGAAATTGCACCGCTTAGTTGTCTAAGACGATAATTGCAAAGCTCTCTTTCATCGTTTGTAATACCAGGATCCTCTAGATTTTCTTTGATTGCAGAAATTCTTGCAAGACACCTTTCTGTTTTACTATCATCTGACATAAAAAGTGTAGAGGCTCTTTGAATGACTGCTCGCTTGCATGTACCAAACATTTCAGGAGTAAATTCTTTCATATCAAAGGATGCATCTAAAACTACACCTCCAATAATTGACTGAAGATCATTAAGCAGTTCAT
>Ga0099849_1000886_pt1 | contig 13955 bp, 21 predicted proteins | sample CB_VirMetaG_4_FD_78177 | JGI IMG/M metagenome (GOLD analysis project Ga0099849, IMG submission 78177) | Freshwater to marine saline gradient viral communities from Chesapeake Bay - CB_1508_1M Viral MetaG | ecosystem: Environmental > Aquatic > Marine > Coastal | place: USA: Chesapeake Bay... | reverse complement strand
TGTCTATGATTATACTGGTGAAGGTGATGAAGAATGTGCCGACTGTGATGGTGGCGGAGATGTGGAAAATGATTGTTGGGAATGTCGAGCATCAGGTATTCTTTATTATAATGAGGATGAATATCATGTTGCTGAAGAAACTTTAATCTTATACTCTAACGAACCAAACTTAGATAAACCTATAGTGGAAAAAACAAACTTTGAAAAGTGGTATAAAGAAAATGGGGGAAATTTAATAACAATACATAAAAGATGGGAAGATACGGCAAGTGCTTGGGAGAGAGAAGAATTAGAAGATCTAGAAGATACGGTAAGTTATTACCAACCTCAAGGAGATATAAATTTTGACAATATAAGATTTAGAACGTATTTTAGAAATTTAATTGAATATAGATAATGATAAAGTTTGTTGACATATTAAAAGAGCAAGAGGAAATAATTCAAGTTCCTAAATTGGATACCCGTGCCAATAGGAAGTTAATGAACATCATATCTAAAAAATTTGATTTTGATTATTTTAGACAACAGGCAGATAAATGGAGTTTAAGTGGTAAAAGTCATATATTATTTAATAGATACTTGAAAGGTGATGATAAAGAAAAAAAAGATTTACCATATAATAACATACAACAATTTATGGGTGGTATATTAGAACTTCCTGAATCCAAAATTAGAGAATTAGCGTTCCTACTAATAACTAATTTAAAGGTAGAGAATTGGTTGACCGATCCTATCTTAGAACCTTACGATTATTATTACTATACAGTTGATTATTATGATGATTATGTAAGTGATGAAGAGGAAGAAGTTTGCGAGACTTATGAAGACTGTCTTGGTACTGGATATGAAGATGAATATTGTGGGTATTGTGATGGTGAAGGACAACAAAGATTAGAATGTGGGTATTGTGATGGTGAAGGGAGTATTAGAGATGATGAAGGAGAAGAAGAACAATGTGACGAATGTGGGGGTGTTGGATACGAAGAGGTAGAATGTGATGAATGTCATGGAAATGGTAGATCTAATGAAGATTGTGGGTATTGTGGTGGAGAAACAGAAACATGTAAAACACGTTATTACAAACAACTGAATAAGATGAAAATAAAACTTATATCACCAGTTAAATTACCAACACCGGGAGAAGAAGTGGGTGACTATTATACTGAAGATTATACTGATTGGTGGGAGAAGGTTAGTGAGATTGATGGGGTAATAGTATTAGGTGAATACAATTGGGATCAGGATCAAGATGAATATGATGTAGATAATGATAGTTATAAGAGTGAATTATATGAAAAAGCAAATAAAATTGATTGGTTTGAGGAAGAACCATTTAGAGAAGTATTGGAGAGAACACCACTACATAATTCGTCACACCCTTTTAGATTTGTAGTAAGATGAAATTTATAAATTACATATTAGAGTCACAAGAAGGTGATAAAGTAGAATATACTGATTTAAAAAATTCTGAAAAGAAGATATTAAATTTAATGTTAAAAAAAGAGGTTATCCCAGGTATTATAGACGTAAGTGAATTTTTAAAAGAGGTATTATTAATTGATGATTTAGAAACGATATATAGAATAGTACCAATTTATGTATTGAATCATAGTGAGGCAAAACAAAACGAAAAAGGGTTTTCAGATTTAGAAAAAGTAAAATTGCATTCCGAAACCAAATATCAATATAGTAGTTATCATAGATTATTATCTGATTATAGTGGTGTACCTTTATTATTTGTGTGGGAAGAATTTGGTGGTGATATAGGGGATAAAACAGATACTTATTTACCTGAATTTTCAGTTTTTGAACCCTCTGTTATGGAAGTTAAAAGATATTCAATTGCAGGTGATTATAGAGAAGCATTAAACGCCGCAAAGACAAAACTTTACGATCAGTTGGAAATGGAGGGTTGGGATTCGTTTAATGAATCATTTTTGGATGAATACGCATCAATAAATGAAAACTGGTTAGAAAGATATGCTGAAGACGAAGCGATAGAAAGATACGAATCCTTAACAGATAAACAAATTTTAGAAGAACTTGATTTAATATATGATTATGAAGACATTCAATATGAAATAAAAGAATATAAAGAAGAAATTAAAAATATATTATTAGATATACAAGAAAAAGAATTCGAAAAGGATAATATAGAATCGGATATGATTGTGATTGATAGAGATATTGATAGTATAGATATGTATGACGATTATATAGATAGTGAGTATAGTGGTGAAATAAATAGTTTACAACAAAGATATGATGAATTAAAAGAGATGTTAGAAGAGGTTGTTATATATTTAGAAGAATCATATAAAGAAAAAGATGTATTAGAAGAAAGACTCTCAGAAGAAAGAGAGAAATTAAAAGAGTTATCTGGTGAAAATTTAAAAGAAAGATATATAGAGGAAAAGAAAGATATCATAATGGATGATATGCAGACTAGTTGGACTTCTACGTTTGTGGATGAAATTGGATTTACTTTTGATCAGGCGATTGCTGATGGTGCTATTGATATAGATGAAGAGGAGGTAATAGATGGTGTTGTAGAAAATGAAGGGATAGATGATATTTTGGGAACATATAATGGTTATGCATTAACACAAGATTCTTTTATTTTTTTCCGTATTGAATGATAAATATAAATTTTATTTTTATATTTAAAACGTTTTGTTAGAAAGTCTAACTAACAGTAAAATTTTTTTTACACTAATAATTTTTTTGTAATTCTTTTATATTTATTACAAAAAAAAATGATGAGTGATTATTTTATTACGGAGTTTCTTAATATAGATTGTGATGATAATGGTTATCTAACTACAACTTTTACTGTAGAAGATGATCCATTAAATCATTATAGAACTATCGAAAGTGATGAGTATTATTACTGGGCTTTAGATAATTTTGAGAGAGAGGAAATCACAGATGATTTTTTAGATGATGATTGGGAAAATACCTATAGTGGTGATAAAACAGTATCCACATTTAGTGAGTGGTTGATGGATTATCACAGTGAAGATACAGTACTTAGTTTCATAAAAGAAACATACCCAACAGTAGAAGAATTGCCTGACCCAACCCTTTAAGTTATGAAAAGACTTACTATACACCTTAAAAGAGTTCCTAAGAAAACTGAGGTGATTGATGGTAAAAGTGTTACTAAAATATTTAACACTTTATCCTATCATGTTGCAGACGAAGAAGAGGCTAACAAAATCATTAATAATATTAATGAAAACGAAAAGCCTAGGAACAATATCAAAAAATGGTATTTATCTGGTATTTAGTTCTTTTTTATATATTTATTATATAAAAGAGTATGAGTGATAATATTGATAAGATAAAACAACTTGTGGAGGATTTATCAATAAGGGATCAAGACCTCCTAGATAAGGTAGAACATTTTGATATTTTACAACAAGTATTTTTAACCTCACCTAGAGCGATGGCAATCATGAAGGAGGATTGGAAATATGTTTTGGTGAATAAATTATTTGCCGAATTATATGGGTTTGATAATCCTGATGAGATGGTCGGTAAAAGACATTATGAATTATTTTGTAAGATACCAGAAAGACCAATAGATAAGATTACTGAAGCTTTAGAAAAAGATGGTAAGTGGCAAGGTGTGATCGAATCTCCACATAAAAGTGGGAATGTATTCACATCTAAACTAACCATTCAAAAAGTGAAAGAAAAGAATGTACTGTTATGTACATGTGAGGTCCAAAAAACAAAAAAACATGGATAGTAAAAGACAAAATGGTTGGAATGAATATTCACGTTTAGTTTTGGCGGAATTGGAAAAACATTCAAGTAAACTTGATGAGTTGTCACAAGATATGAACAATCTAAAACAAGAGTTAACTAAGAATGAACAAATACGTGACGAAATCAATGAACTAAAAAACTGGAAAAACAATGTGGATGAAGTTTCTTCACCTACGCAATTAAAAGAACTACAAAAAGAAGTAAGTGATTTAAAGACATTTAAAACTATGTCTACTACTGTTTGGGTAGTAGTACAAATAATCTTCGGTATAGTAGTTACTTTATTAGGTTTATATTTTAAAACTAAATAAGTTTAACTAAGTTAACTTTAATTGGAATATTATTTTCCTTACCCCATTCCTCAAATGCAATAGCGTGAGGTTCTCTATCTTCATACATTTCTATAGAACTTACGTTAGGGAATCTATTTAAAAGACTTTGTATTGTATTTAATTTACTTTTTAATGTGTCCCCTAAATCTTTGTAGTGGTATTCATCGAAAATTAAATTATTATCATGTAAAATACTTTCTACTTGATTAGATTGTTTTGGAAGTCTACCAGTTAACATAACCATCATAGTGCTAGGGTTATCTTTTTCTATGTTGTAATCTAATATTGTAGATGTAATTGGTTTAATATCAAAAATATCAGTATCTAATGATTCTTGTTTACTCCACCATCCTAAATGTGGGTAATCCATACCTGTTTTACTTTTATAAATGTCTTTACCTGTGTCTGGGTGGGGAGTATCCATTAAAGTCCCATCAAAATCGAATATTGCGATTTTAGTAATTTCTTCAGGTGTCGATATAGTTTCCATAATTAATCTAAATTTACTTATTGTTACAGATTCTTTTAAATCTAATATACTACCTTGTACCCAAGGAATGAAATCCTCTAACGAAGTTTTATGTTTTTCTCCGTTATATGTAAAAGTAATCATTTTTTCACCAACATTCAAATCCTTTTCTAAAAATTCTAATTTTCCATCATTACTAACCCATTTACTAACCCAACCAGTATTTCTAAAACCATTTTTTTTAATAAAATCTAAAAACTCTCTTTTTAGTTTTGTTTTTTTAATATAGTCTTCATCCTCCTCTAATTTATCTAATTTTCGTTCTAGTTCCGAATTTAACGCATAAAAAACATTTTCTTGTCCCGCATCATCAATGAAATCCCCACCCCACCAAGCATCATCTAAGTCACAACCATCACAAGGATTTAGTTCTTCTTCTAATTCTTGTAATTCACTTAAGGTTATTATATTATGTTTTTCTATTTTTTCGATTAAATCTTCATATGGTATTTTTATTGCGTGTGGTCCATTTGAACTGTAATATGGTTCATAAGTAATTTCATTTTCATAAAATTCCCTTACTTGTTGTGCCCTATACCTACCAGATTCTGCGTTTAATGACCATATATATTCATTTACTATATCCTCGTAGTCATTTTCACTTAAATTATCCTTTAAATAATTATTTAGTCCACCATCATCAATACCACCATACTTAGGATCGTCAATATAGATACCTAAAATATCACCCATCTTTTTTAAGATTTCTAATGTTTTATCATCATACATCGCATAATTGAATTCTTCAGTATCATAATTTTCACTATCTTCTCCGGTATCGTCTATCCTCCACGCTTGATCTCCTACACCTGATATAAAAGATTCAAAAGAATAATTATCACCCGCGATTTCCAATCCATCTTCTTCAAATTCTATACAGGGTAGTGAACTACCATAATTAGTACAATATTTAAAATCTGGACCCATTAAAGTTGGTAGCAAATTATTGTCTTCCTCATTAGGGTAGTATACCTCTAATACTTCATCCACATCACCACCATTCTCCTCAACTCTTTTAATGAATTTTACGAGTTCATCACCCCTATTAACTTCTTCAATAGTTTCCCAAGGAACTCTCCATTTACTTTCACCGGTATTAATTGCTGCTTTCTTAGATTTATTTAAAAACCACAATTTGTAAAATTTATTTGATTCTTCTGTGTCAAAACCTAAAGTATCTCTTAACCATTTTAACATAACACGTTTATCTACATTTCCCGCACCTAAGTTTTTGGTAATGTAATCTAAAGTTTTTACTTCCGACTTACTAAATTTGTTCATAGAGTTAAATTTATATCTATAAATATTAAAAATAAAGTAATAAATTTGTATTTTTAAGAAATTTATTATACATTTGTCTTATGAATATTTTTATATTAGACGAAGATCCAAAAAAATGTGCTGAGTATCACAACGACAAGCACGTAGTTAAAATGATTTTAGAAACTGCACAACTTTTATGTGGTGTACATCATATGGTAGAATCAGGTTTAGATGTACCTTATGGTTTATCACATAAGAATCATCCTTGTTCTATATGGGCAAGAGAATGTTTGGAAAATTACGTTTGGTTGTGTGATTTGGGAATAGAATTATGTAAAGAATATACCTATCGTTATGAAAAAAGACATAAATCACAAGATATAATTGAATGGTGTATGATTAATCACCCACCTTTGAAAGAATTGGGTAAACTAACACCATTTAGATTGGCGATGCCAGAAGAATGTAAAATTGGTGATGCAGTGGAGTCATACAGAGAGTATTATATTAAAGAGAAAAAACACTTTTCTAAGTGGAAAAAAAGAAATATTCCACATTTTATGGTAAAATGTTTGGCAGTTTAAAATATTTGTTGTATATTTGTTATAGTTAATCATTTAATAAACACTAAAAATAAAAGTTATGAATTATTTAAATTTAGAAAAAATCGGAGAAATTTGTCCATCAGCGTTGACTCAGAGAAAGTCTAGACACTTATCTAAAATTTACAAACACATTCCTACAACTAAGGTTATTGATATCTTAGAGGAGAAGAATTGGTTACCAACACAAGCATTACAGTGTGGTACACGTAATGGTAATGAGAAAACCATTCCATTTAAAAAACATATTATCAGATTTAGAAATCCTGAGTTAGATAATCTATCTAAGGAGATTGGTGATACATTCCCAGAAATTGTTTTAACCAACTCACACAACGGTAGATCTTCATTTAAGTTTCACGTTGGGTTATTCAGATTGGTTTGTAGTAACGGTTTAGTAGTTGCGGATCAGACTTTTGATGAGTACACTATTCGTCACAAAGGATTTAAGAAATCTGCAATTTTGAACACCGTAGGTGAGATTACAACACACATTCCTGATGTTGTTGGTAGAGTACAATCTATGATGGGTAAACATCTTACTCCACAACAAAGAATCGATTTCGCTAAACAAGCGGTTGTTGAGAGATGGGGTGAGGATAGATATGTTGACTTAGACGAACTTCTTAAAATTAACAGAGCCGCAGATAAGGGTAGTGATTTGTGGACAGTATTCAACAGAATACAAGAGGGTATGATTAGAGGTGGATTGAACACTTATGTTAAGAAAGATGGTAAGATTAAATATAATAAAACCAGAGCAGTTAAATCAATAGATGAGAATCTAAAGGTTAACAAAATGTTGTGGAGTTTATCAGAAGCTATAGTTTAGTAGTAGTGTTTAGTTTGATGAAAGGAGGGGGGGAGAAATTCTCCCCTTTTTTTATATATTTGTAGAAACAAATTAAATTATGTCACAGATATTTGAAGTAGGGGGTTGTGTTAGAGATGAACTAATAGGTGTTCATACTAATGATATTGATTTCACATTCGTTTTAGATAACCTCAATAGAAATTAATCATCAAAAAAACCATTTTTAAGTCTATCTAAAATCTTTTTTAGTTGTGCTGCCTCCTCATAGTTCTGATCTTCAACGGCATCATTCTTCTGTTCTTCTAATAAATCTATAATGTTAGTTTCACCTATTATTTGTATAAACTTATTTTTTGCAGATTCTCTACCCTTTGGGTCTTTGTGAATTGTTAACACATACAATATAGTACCAATTAATTCAAAAAGTAAAACAAATGTATTCCCTTCAAAGAATAGGTTCTGTCCTTTAATGTTTGAAACAGTCCTATAGATTGATATCTTTTCACTTAACACTAAAGGTAATGGTTTTAATTCATTTAATGCTATAAATTCTAAATTATATAACTCTTCTTCTGAACCAACACCATCAAAATCAATTCTTATATCTATGAAATTGTCTTTATCTGGCAATTCAATATAATCAAAAACCTTATATACTTTTAGATTTAATAATCCTTTATTATCTATTATCTTATTAGGTTCTTTACCCCATTCCTCTAAGAAATTATCTATAGAAGATTCACCCATAGTTTCACTATATAACACATTAAAGAAATCTTTATCATTGATTATATGGTTAAAAAACATCTCAAATGTAACACCCTGTTCTATAATAGTAGGACAGTCCATATATTTTGTAAGTGTTGTAACTGGTTCTTCTGTAGAAGTAAGTCTATCGAAAAGAACAATTGTTCCGTCATTTTTAAATTTAATTGCTTTCATCTTAATAATAAATAGATAAGAATAGAAATAAAGTCTCGTTTTAATATTAATCTATATTACCTATTGAAATTAATGGAAAAAATGTTTATATTTAATTTATGAATAATGAAGGAATAAAAAAGGCAATCGATTACTTTCTTAGTAAGAATAACGAAACTAATAAAGAATTCTATGAGAATCTTTTAGTGGAGAGTAATCAATTAGAATCATTAAGAGAAGATGTAGACGCTGGTTTACTAAGACTTAAGAAAAGTATTATTGCGTCTAACTTACATTTAATCATTGATAAAATTTTTAAAGGTAATAACGATGATGTAATTGAGATATTACAGAATACTAAAAATAGAACTTTGTTTTATGATTTCACCGAAGAGTTTAATAAATTTCTGATTTTATATGAACAATATAACAATAGATTAGAGTTCTCTTCACCCGATCTTGGGGAACTAAAAGAATTATTTGTTCTGAAAGATGAAAAACTATTTGAGATTATAAAAGAAATAAATTTGGATAATCAATAAAATTTTCATATCTTAGTAGTAAATAAGGATAATATGTTACTTACTACTAAACAACTTCAAAATTTCGTTAGCAAAAGAGGATCTAAATTCTTCGATAAAAAATACCCTATTATTAATGATAATATGGGATTACCATCATTAATTAAAATGGTATCGACAGATAGAATTTATGGTTTAACACTTTCTGTAGATAGAGATAATCTAAGAAGATGTATAACTAAAGATTTAAAAGATATGTTAGGACTTACGGAAGAAGAATCTAACCAAATCAGCGAGTTTTATGTAAACGAAAAATATGGTGAATATAAAGAGATAATTTTATCTTTATAAACCTTTAAAAATTGCGTTTTTTTATATATTTATTTATATAAACCAACCAGTTTTTAATGAAAAGTTTACCATCATATCTAACTCTTGTTATGAGATTTATTCTAACCTTTATAGGGTTAGTAAGTATGATTGTTTATCCATTTTATTTCGGTTGGGAGGGGAGTTACAGTACCTACTATTCTTATTCACCCCTACTATTCACAATTTTATTTAGTACACTCGCAATTGGACTTTTGATTCATAGTAACAAAGAGTGGAGGATACCAGCAATTAGTCTAATTATCCTATCAGTATTCAATATGTATGACTATCCTGTACTACACTATAGTAGTGCGATAGTTTTTTTTATTATGTCTACATATGCAATGTGGAATGATAAGAGAGTAAGTGGTTTCGGTAAAATATCTTTGATTGGGTATCCAATAATATTTATGAGTTTAATGGATTTTGAAGTCTTCCAAATTACAATATTACTACTTTTTCACTTTATATACATCATAAAACTATTTATTTTAAAAATAAGTAAATGATTTATTTTATAATCTCAATAATAATCATTATATTTTTATTATTTGATAAACTACACAATAATTTAAAATATATTAGATTTGATATGGAAAAGAAGAAATATTCGGATGAGGCAGTAATGAATGACTTAAAAGAGTTAAGAAAAATGTTACATAAAGTAGATGATCCGAAAACTAAAATAGAAATAATAAAGAAAATTGAAATTATAAGTTCATTTTATAACTAATGGAGGAATTAGAAGAAATAGTAATTAATACAGAAGAGGATGAATTAACAGTATTGGGTGATAATAGAACTGAAATTCATCTAAGATTGATATCTTCAATAGAAAAATCTATAGAAGAAAATATCGAATCCATAGATATTCTCAAAATTGTAAATAATTATAGAGGATACATAATGATATTAAAAGTAGAGAAAAAGAACTGGAAAGACAGTTTATTAAAATCTCTATCGTACTTTGAAGAAGTGCAAGAATATGAAGTATGTAGTAAAATAAAAAAAACATTAGAAAAATTAAAGTAATGAGAAGATTTGAAAAGAAACAGAACATATTAGAAGCAAACAAAAGATTGTTAGGGGAATCAAAAGAAGATGAAAACGTAGAGTCTATTGTTGAAACTCACGTTGATACTGATGAGGGTAAGATGGATTATATAAAAAGTGCATTAAAAAACTTATCATCTGAAGATTTAGATAAAGTTTACGCTCAAGTAGAAACACTAGATCCGAAATATGAAGGTAGAGGAAAAAAATAAAAAAATTAAAGAGTGAATAACAGTTTAGATTTACACGGTGTGAGACACGAAGATGTTTCACGTAAGATAGATTCTTTTATTGGTAACCATCTAATGAGAGGTAGTAGTGAAGTTGAAATCATAATTGGTAATAGTGAACAAATGAAAAAAATTGTTGATACAACATTAGAAGATTATGGTTTAGAATCAGAGCATAATTTTTTAACGAAGTCTAAATTAACTATTAAGTTAAAATAATTCTCACTTTACAAAAATTTGACATTTTTATGTTAAGAATAGATATAAAAAATATATTTATTTTTAAATGTAACTATGAAAAATATCTCCTTATTAAATGATCTTACAGAATATATAGAAAAATATCGAGGAAAAGATAAAGAGGTTTCTAATGAATTAACTAAAAATTTAGAAAAAGATGTTTTTACATATGGGTCGACGCCATATGACACTGCAAAAAAATTAATAACATCTATTAACAAAGAACCTAAAAGGTTTGTAGTTGTGGGTACAAGTATAGGTTGGGTAAATTTTTATTGGAACGACATTTATCCTAATATCCCTAGTGTTGGTTTAGACCTTCACAGTCTCAGAGTAGATTATGGTAATAAATTAATAGAAAAATATAATTTAACAAATATAAAACTATTTGTTGGGGACTTGTATAAATTCGAATTCAAAGAAGGGGATATGGTGTGGATGAGTAATCTATGTTTCGAATCAGAAATAGTTACAAAATTTATGTGTGATTTAATAAAATCATATAAAAATATATCGTTAATATCTTATAGGCAAATTAATTGTGATGGGTTTAAAGATAGAGTAAAAACTTATAAACTTCCAGTTAGTTGGATGCCTGAACAACCATTTTTTGTGTATGAATAAGATAAAAAAAGGATATAGTATTCCAAACTGTTTAGAACTTAAAAAATCACCTCTTCATGGTTTGGGGGTTTTTGCTACGGAATTTATACCTGAAGGAACAGAATTGGGTATTGGACATTATTTTGATTATCACGATCGTAACTCTTTTAAGATAATAAATCTAAGAACACCTATTGTTGCATTTTTTAATTATAACACAGATCCTAATATAATATTGAAACAAGAAAGTCCTATTCCTAAATGGGAATGTGGTAGAAGTATGCATAATAGAATATATACTAAAAGAGATATACAAAAGGGTGAAGAACTTTTATTAAAATACAGTTGGTATGACCCAACAAAACCAGACACCGAAAATAATAGGCACTATGTTCCTTTACCTAAAGAAGTTTCTATAGAAAAAAGAGATGGGAAATATGTTCTTTATGCATTAGAAGACATACAAAAAGATTTTAGGTTTGGGGCATCCCATCATTGGTATAAACCATCTTGTTGTTTCGAACCAAATCCGATAGGTGGTTATTTAGAAGAATTCAAAACACCAAACTGTAAATTAATTAAAGAAGGTAGAAACCTTATTTTGTATTCAATTAAAAAGATAAAAAAAGGAGAAAAAATAAAAGTAAATTATGAAACCATCAACAGGCAAATAGAACGTTAGTTTTGGAAAAAGAAGAAATATTTTGGGAAGAAATCAGTAATAAATTAGGTAAAACATTGTACGAATTATTTTTGAAAAAATGAATAAATATAATCTCATAGCATTAGACATTATAGAAGGTTTAGATGATAATTTTTATATCGTTGATATAAATGGTTTGATAGGTGCTACCGCAATTTTAAAATATAAAAAATCTTTTGATGATGCTCTATTAAAAATTTTTGGTGAAGTGGTTAATATAGAATGTAGTTCCTTTGTGAAAAAACATGAGTTATTAAAAAGAAAAACCAACTCAAACATAATAATTCAAAATAATGGATTTATATATGAAAATAAATTAAAATGGAGAAAATACTATAATTTACCTTGTCCGAAAATAAATGAAAAAGTAAAACCACATAACCATCCAGACTACCCCAAATATATTGTGAAACCAGAATTTTCATTTAAAGGGAGAGGTATAGTTTTATCTAATAATGAAGTAATTAATACTAATAATAAGTTTATAGAAGAATTTATACCATCCAAATTAATTAATGGATATTGCTATAGTATTAGAGTAATTGTAATTATTAATAAAAATGAATGTCACCCTTTATTATTCCTTAATAGAATTTGTGAAAAACCGATTATTAAAAATTTACATCGTGGTGAATTAACAGAAGAAGAAAATCTTTCATATATTAGTAATTTAAATATTGGTAGTGGTGTTATAAAATACGAACAAAACAAAAATAATAATCTTAAAGAATTTATAAAAAAAATTAATTTTTATGTCATTTGATGCAAAACCATATCTTTTTTCCGCAGATAATTTAACAAGTTGGGCACCAGAGTTTAATCACTCTTTTATACACGACAAATATAAAATTCCTTTCGAAAAGGATTATATGACAACATTAAGACATAAAAATAAAATAGAATGTGAAAAAATAAAAGAACTATATAATAAGTACAACGTTAAAATGTTCTTCCAACATAACGGACTTAATGTTCCAGAACTATATTATTACACAACTAAAGATACCGATATTAAACATGCATTAAGAAAACAGTATGTCGCAAAACCTGCACATATGTCTGAAAGTGATGGACTTTTTATTAATGAACAAGACTTCGAAAAGGTAGATAAAAAACTTAGAGAAAGTTTAACTAAATCATCAAGAATTACTGAACCTAAAATGATGAAAGAAACTGAACGTGGTATCATAGTTGAGGAGTATATAGAATATGACTATGAATTTAAAGTATTTGTCCTATACGGATGCCCCATAGTCGGTGATCTTAGAAATGGTCCGAAAGAATGGCATCGTGTAGATATGATTGACAGAGAAAACAAATATTTTAATTGGGATAAAGAATATGAAGTCTGTAAACAAATTGCTAAAGATCTTAAAATAGATTTCTTTAGAATAGATTTCTTTTATAATAAAAAAGAAGATAAGTTTTATGCAGGTGAAATGGCATTTAGACCCTCAACACTTCTCGGTTTGAAAATTGAAAATTTTATATTTGAAAAATGGTCTGCTTTGGTTGATTAATAAAAGACAGATTACAAAAATATGACACAACTGAAATAACTATACCATAAATACAACCTATTTATTTATGTATGTTAGTGGAATTAAATATATTATTTATGTTAAAAGTATTATTACCTCCTTTAATTTATGTGCTTATACTATTTTTATCTGCACCATATAAAACATTAAATCTAAAAAAATCCGCACTTTATTTTATAGGTGGTATTTTATCTATTAATTTTGTACAAATGTATTTCGCATTAGTGGATATAAAAACCCTTTCACCTTTTTATGAATATTTTTTTAGTGTTGGACCAAGAGAAGAAATATGTAAGTTCTTAGCGTTTTTAGGTATTAGTCGAATACTTAGAGGTGAAAGATTACATCCTGTTGCAACTATGTACTACATGGGTATTGTGGGATTAGGTTTTGCAATGTTTGAAAATCTTTATTATGCTGCTAGATATGGAGAATTAGTACTATTAAGTAGGACATT
>Ga0099849_1000885_pt1 | contig 13956 bp, 30 predicted proteins | sample CB_VirMetaG_4_FD_78177 | JGI IMG/M metagenome (GOLD analysis project Ga0099849, IMG submission 78177) | Freshwater to marine saline gradient viral communities from Chesapeake Bay - CB_1508_1M Viral MetaG | ecosystem: Environmental > Aquatic > Marine > Coastal | place: USA: Chesapeake Bay... | reverse complement strand
TATATAGTCCAGATAAACCAAGAGCATGTGGTGCCAAACTGTGGATCGAAACTGATAGTGATGTGGTTATTCACGATAAAACTACATATGCTGAAATGAGACGAGGATGAATCTCGACTATATACTAAAATAATAATGGAGTTAAAAAATTATGGATGAGTTTGATTTAGATTTAAATGATACTGAAGTTGAGATGTATGAATTCAATAAGAAAGTATGGGAATTGATTGAACCACACTCATCAACACAACATGATGTTCTTATGGCTTCTGCAGTATTACTCAAGACCGCAATTCAATTATATACAGTCGTTCTTAAAGATGAGGATATTTCTGCCATGTTATCACATGAAGCATGCAATAGTATTCCTGTTCTCAGAAAGAAGTTACAAGGCATGTTAAATAGGAGTCTACATTAATGTGGCTTTGGTTAGTAAGTAATGTTGCTGGTAGTTTAATGGGCGCAGCAACGACAGAATGGTTTAAAGATACAAGAGCTGGCAAATGGTGTTTTGACAAGTATCTTAATATTGCCTATTGGGCAAATGAGAAGTATGGTATAGATATTCTAGATAAAGAAGAAGTTGATTGGAAGTCCAAATATCCAAATGTTGCAAAAAAGATATTTGAACTTGAATCAAGAATTGAGAAATTAGAAAGATACCAGAAGTGAAAAAAGTTAAACGCAATTGGGGATATTATAAAGTATTATATGAAGGTGATGGGTTCAAGGTTAAGGAGCTTGTAATTAACCCACATAGTAAATTAAGTATGCAACGCCATCAATATCGAAGTGAGACATGGAATATTGTGAGTGGAGAAGCAGACATTATTACAAATCGCGCTTCATATGATCCTTTCGATGGCGCTTATGTCCATCATCTACACAAAGACAATCCATTTAACATTCCACCAATGACATGGCATCAGTGTGTTAATAATACAGACAAGCCTGCACATATTGTTGAGATATGGAAAGGTCCAAATGATAAATTAAATGAGGAGGATATTGAAAGATATGACAACTCTTGAAGCATTAAAGAAAGAGCATGAAGACATTTCATTGAAAGTAGATCTTTTAGAAAAGTTACGAGAGTTTGATAGAAGTACAAAAACAAAAATAAATTTAATTGAAATGAAGAAAAAGAAGTTAAATATCAGAGATGAGATTTTTAGATTGGAGCAGGAACAATGGATGAGGAAACAAGAATAGAATGGATGTGGCAAGCATTTAGGCAAGAAAATCACAATCCAAATATCGATGAGTTTGTGAGGAGAGTTTCAAATGAATTTCACTGTTCTCTTCAAGAAGCTCAACAAAAGACATCACATTTATTATTAACGGAGTAGATTATGGGTAAGAAGAAGGGCGGTAAGAGTAAAGGTTATGAGTCAAAGGGTGAACGTCCAAATGTATCAAAATGGTGTACTAAAACCATGCGCCGCGAATATATGCAAGATAATTTGAGTAGGACACTCAATCAAATAGACGCATGGTTGAAGGGAAAGAATGTTATGGTTAAAGTTGCTAATAACGGAGCAGATGCGAAGAAACATCCATTCATTCGTGTCCCTGCTAATCAGGTTTGGGGCAATCCAACCGCAAAGTATTCAATCAAGAGCAGTGATTAGGAGTTTATAATGACACGGAACGAGATGATTAAAGTATTGAGTGAAAACAAAGCTGAAGTTACATTTACAAAGGTTGATGGTTCGCAGAGAGTGATGACCTGTACTCTCAAGTCTGACCTTGTGCCAGCGTCTGATCATAAATCAGAAAGCAATAGGACAGTAAACGAATCCGTACTTCCGGTATGGGATCTTGACAAGTTGGCTTGGCGTTCATTCAGAGTTGATAGTGTTACGCAGGTGGTAATAAAATGAAATTTACTGTAACTGGTCTTGATCAAGACGGTACCATTCAAAATGATGGTAGTGTTAAAGGAGCTATGGGCGGAACAGAAATGATGCGTGATGGTTTACTAAAGCGCATTGATCCTCAACTGCTACAAGACTTCAATATTCTTCATTCTCGTGTTCGGGATATTGATCCAAATAAGAAGAATATTTTAGTTCTTCATGACACATGGAATGACCCTGAAGTACAACATTTGCGCGATCAGGAATCTAGAAAAAAGTTTACCAAACTTGTTTTTGTTTCAAACTATCAGTTTCAAACATATCATTTAGCACATGGAATTAGCTATGGTGAGTCTGTTGTTCTTCGCAATGCAATTGAACCAATTGAGGACTGTGAAAAAATAGACGATGGTGTAATTCGTTTGATCTATCATACAACACCGCATCGTGGACTGGAACTGTTGATTCCTGTATATGAAAGTCTCTACAACAAATATGGTGATAAGATTCATTTAGATGTATTCTCTTCATTCAACATTTATGGGTGGCCACAAAGAGATGAACCATATCAAGATTTATTTAATAAGTGTAAAGAACACTCGGGCATTACCTACCATGGTTATGTCACGAATGAAATTGTAAGGGAATATTTAAAACAGGCTCATATTTTTGCTTATCCTAATATTTGGCCAGAGACTTCTTGCATTTCGGCAATAGAGGCAATGAGTGCTGGTTGTGCTGTAATTTGCCCTAACTACGCTGCTCTGCCAGAAACATGTGGGAATTTCTCATTAATGTATCAGTTCCATGAAGATCCAAACATCCATGCAAATAGGTTTGTTCGACTTCTTGATGCTGTGATTGATAGTTATTGGGAAGAGGGGCATAAAAGCAAATTGCTTTTCCAAAAAACATGGGTTGATAATTTTTATAGTTGGAAAGCACGGATTCCAGAGTGGGAAAACCTATTACGTTCTCTATAGTATTGTTTTTAAACAATAAAAATGTGTTTACTTTTTTGTCAATATAAGTTAGAATATTATATGATGAGAAAGTATGGAGAATACTATGTTAGCAGTTCGAGCTAAGAAAAAGAAAAACATCAGAAGGGTTGACCCTACTGAGCCAATCTGGGTTGAGATTAATCCAGAGAGTAACACTTATGCAAAGGATAAGAGTTATGCTCTCAGTTGGATGTCATCGACGTTATTACCAAAAGACTGGAAAGACTCTACGCTGAAATATAGTAGAGTTCATCGTAAGGATCGAATTCGTAAGTTTAATTATGCTTCGATTCATCCAAACGCTTTCATGAGTGTTGGCAAGTACTGTCATGCTATGAATAAAGGAACAGTGTTTTCCGATGATACGAATAATTGGCTCAAAGAAAAATGGAAAGAGCTTGAAGCTCTAGGTAAAGACACAGTCAAAGAAAAGAAAGAGACTGTTGCAAAACCAGTAGTCAGTATTCAAGACCGAGTCAAAGAAAAGATCAGCGAGTACATCTCTGAGGTCGAAAACGAAGTCGATAACTTCATGGAGAGTGGATACAAATCTGACTTTGATATGTATAAGTGGCTCATGAAAAATAACGTCAAGAGTCAACCAGCCAACTCAATAGCAGATTACTATACACCATGGCGCGATGAGCTTCAGGAAGTTCTCTTAAAGAAAGACGAACAGCTCGTCGAGGGTTACTCACATATGAAACCAGCAAACATCAAGAAGTTCATTGAGTTTCTTTCTAAGATTATTGATGATGCTTCAACTTGGTCATCTAATCAAAAGACGGTGCGTAAGACTCGAGTCAAAAAACCGCCTTCTGTTGAAAAGCAGGTATCAAAACTCAACTTTGCAAAAGAAGATAAGGAGTTCAAACTTGTTAGTATTAACCCTGCTTTAATTGTTGGTGCAAATCAACTGTGGGTTTTTAATACGAAGTATCGTGTGTTGACTCGTTATGATGCTGTTGGACCGGCAGGATTGTCAGTCAAGGGTTCTACTGTTCGGGGGTATGATGAACAATCCTCTGTGCGGAAGAAGATTCGCAAACCAGAGAATGTTTTACCAAATGTTCTTTCTGGTGGAATTCGTGTTCTGAAAAAGATTTTTGAACAAATAAATACAAAAGAGATGCCAATCAATGGAAGAATTAATTCAGAAACAATCTTATTGCGTGCAATCAAATGACCCTTGCAAACAACATAATAGAATTTCCAAAAAATTCTGTTAAACCCAAAAATGCTAATGATGAAAAAGAGCTGATAAAAAGTTTTGAGGAAAACAAGAAAATATACGTCGACCATCTTGTAGAGCATTATACACATCAACTAATCAATAAACTTGGAATGCATGGTTTCGATGTATATGAAAATGAATTTTTAAGAAATTATTTTTACAACTGTGAAGTGTTAAGAATGGTTTTATATGACAGTTTGAATATATATCATCCATTGAAAGAACACGTTAAAGAAACTATAGATAAGTTTGAAAAAGAAGATATAAACACAGATATATAATTATATAATTATCAACTGAGAATTACAATGATACTAATTGATTTAAACCAAGTTATGATAAGTAACTTAATGATGCAAATCGGCGGCAAAAACATTCCCATTGAGGAGGGTTTAGTTCGTCATATGGTTCTAAACTCTCTTCGTCTTTTCAAAAATAAGTTTGGTGGAAAATACGGAGAGATGATCATCTGTTGCGATGACAAAAACTATTGGCGCCGAGACATCTTTCCTTACTACAAACACCATCGCAAGAAAGACCGAGAAGAATCTGGTCTTGATTGGCGTACAATCTTTGAAGTGCTCAATGGTATTCGTGATGATTTGAAAGAGGTGTTCCCCTACAAAGTTATTCAAATTGAACGAGCAGAAGCGGATGACATTATTGCTACAATTTGTCATCGTTATGGTCACCTTGGAATTACCAATGGATCATCAGACCCTATTCTGATTCTATCATCTGATAAAGACTTTGTTCAGTTGCAGAAGTATGCTAACGTAGAACAGTACAGCCCCATTCAAAAGAAATTTATCAATTGCAATAATCCAGTAAGGTATGTTCATGAACATATTTTGAAGGGTGATAGGGGCGATGGTATTCCAAACTTCTTATCCAATGATGATGTATTTGTTGTTGGCGCAAGGCAAAAACCTCTTTCAGCAAAGAAGATAGATTCATGGAATGGAATGGAACCTGAAGAATTTTGTGATGAAAAAATGCTTCGTGGTTACAAAAGAAACCAACAACTGGTCGATTTAGATTTCATTCCAGAATATATACAACAAGAAATTTATGAAGCATATGATAATTATGAGATCAATGGTAGAGAAAAGATGTTTAATTATTTTATTGAAAAGAAACTAAAGAATCTTATGGAAGTGATGCAGGAGTTTTGATATGCCACATGATAGTTTAGAAATTGAATTGTTAGCTGAGCAACCAATCTATTATCCAGATATTGTTAATCATCTACGTTGCCTTGAAAGTGAAATTGAAATTATAAAGTCAAGGTTTGAAGACCACGACACCGGACATTTACGTACGGCAGTAAGTGTATTAGAACACAGAGTAAAAGAAATTGAAACCCAAATTAGAGAAACATTAGCGAGAAAATAATGGCTTACAAAGAAGGAATTGCTGAGATCTTAGAAAGAGTCTCAAAGTTGAAAACAAAAGAGGAAAAGATTGCGGTGCTAAGACGCGATCATAATATTCCACTTGAGAATATTGTAGACCTTTGTTTTAATCCCAAATTAAATTTTGCATTACCGCCTGGTACACCTCCATATAAATCACAACCAAAAGAGTCTGATTACCAAGCAACACTTTATGCAAATATTCGAAAGATTGGTGTCTTTTTGAAAACTGGTCCATATCCTAATATGAAACCAATTCAAAGAGAAACACAGTTCGTTCAGTTTTTAGAATCACTTGATCCAGATGATGCAAAATTGATTATCTCTATTAAAGATAAAAAGATGCCATACAAAGGAATCACACAGAAGTTATTTGAAGAGGCTTGGCCAGCATTAGCATCAACATGGAAAGTAAAGGAAAATAAATAATGTTTGCAATTTTAGTACTAGCAATGATTGGCGGGTTATTCGTAGCTGATAATCAAGAGTTTTTGAAAACTGTTGAAAAAGAAGTAAACGAAGGAGCGACATGGCATTATGTTGGTCCAACGCCAATTGATACAAAAGCAAAGCAAATTCCGTTACAGGTAGAAAAAAACGATCCATATATCCTATGGAAGTTAAAGAAAGAGAAGTAAGTTAAAATGGGTAAGACGTTTCGCCGTGAGCGTAGCGATTGGGATGACTATCGTTCAGAAGTAAATAAAAACAAAAAGCGCCGAAAGACACTAAAGGAATTTAGAAAAAAGCGACAAGAGAAAATTAATGAAAAGAGCATTTATACTCGGGAACGGGAAATCCCGGAAAACACTTGACATTCCCTCTCTTAAAGGTAATGGTTTAGTTATTGGTTGTAATGCTCTATACAGAGATTATTATCATCAATATGACTTACCTGACTATCTTGTAGCAATTGATAACAAAATTATCACTGAAATTGAACATTCAGATTTTCCTTCAAAAAGATTTCTTGAACCTCCTGAAGATGAAAAGTGGGAGCCAGTGGAATTGCATTGGGGCAGATCTGCTACTGCAGATTGGAACCCTGCTCGCCCCAGATCAAATGCTGGGATGAATGCTATTCTTGAAGCAATCAAACTTGGTTGTGATGATTTGTTTATATTTGGATTTGATTTTTTAGTAATAGATCAGTCTGTTGCATTATCAAACTTATATGATGGAACGAATGGTTATGAATTACAAACAAGAGCAAACATCCAAGACACTAGAAACAGAATGAAATTCCTTGGTTGGGTAATTGAAAATAATCCTGAAATTTCATTTACTTTCTGCTATCCTAGAGATATAATAAGAAATGGAATATATAAACCAGAAGCTGACAATTGTAAAATAATTTCTTTTGAGAGTATTTAATTTGTTACATGATGTTGTAATTTTAGTATTACTACTTGCTCTTGTTGGAATTTCTTTTTATCTTGGAACGAAATTTACTTTTAATCAAATTGTAGAACATGCCGTTGATCATGTATTTGCAGAGTTAGAGAAAGAAGGTATCATTCGCTTAGTAGAAGAGAATGGCGAGATTGAAGTTTATAGTGGAAACAAGTTTTATAAGGGTAAAGGTTAATCATGGAAATCTTTGCGTTGATTTTTGTATGTTCAATCTATTCAGGTGATTGTGTTACGATTCATGATAGATCTGGATTGTACGAAACACTACAACAATGCGAAGCAGATTATAATAATCTAAAAAATGTTTATAACACTGACCTGGTCTACTGCGTCAAGGGTGATATTTTAGAAGATCATTATCAACCACCTATTAGTTTATGAGAGAGAAATGAATATTTTTGTTGTTGATGAAAATCCCATTGCAGCTGCAAATCAATTATGCGATAAGCATGTTGTAAAGATGATTACAGAATCCGCGCAAATGCTATCTACAGCTCACAGAGTGTTAGATGGTGAGATGTATATTGAAAAGAGTGCAAAAGGTCGTAATGTCAAGCGTTGGCGTTTGAATGACGACCGCGAAGACGTATTAATGAAGGCAGTTCATGCTGGTCATCCATGCACCGTTTGGACGATGGCTTCTGCTTCAAATTACATCTGGCACTATGGTCACTATAAAGAGTTATCTGCAGAATATACTCGACGTTATGGTAAGAAACATGGTGCATTCTACAATAACAATATTGGTGAACGTCTCAAATCAATGCCAAGGTCAATCACAAACATCGGACCAACGCCATATGCGATTGCTATGAAAAAGTTTCCAGAGTGTATCGTGCCTAACGATCCTATTCAATCATATCGTAATTTTTATAATGTAGCAAAATCAAAATTTGCTAAATGGACTAACAGTGAAGTACCGTATTGGTATCTTGGTAAAGTAGCATAAGAATAAATAAAAATAGGAGGTACAATGCCGACTTATCTTTTTGTAAATGAAAAAACTGGTGAAGAGTTTGAAGAACTCATGACCATGTCTGAGCGTGAGGCATACCTATCCGATAATCCACATATCCGCCAACTTCCTCCCTCACAATTAAATATTCAGTTTCGTTCTTCTTATTCTGGTATTAAGAATGATGGAGGGTGGAATGACCATATGTCTCGAATTGCTGAGGCGCATCCTACAAGTGCGGTTGCCAATCAATACGGCGATAAGTCTAGTAAGGCTGTCAAAACTCGGGCTGCAGTAGAAAAATGGAGAAAGAAGAGAGCCTTAGACACTTCGGTATGATAACCAAGAAGGGTCAAATATGTATACTAATCTATCAATTGTAGATGAACAATTTTTTGATGAAAAATTCACTCGAAAAAATAAGAAAGGAAAGAAAGTAAATACTGGTCTAGTTCTCAATAAAATTAAACCAATTACAAAAAACCAGGTTCGAACATTTATTGAATATGCAGATGATAAACATCTTCTACTCTCAGGTTCAGCTGGTACTGGTAAAACTTTTATTTCTCTCTACCTTGCAACAAATGAAATTTTAAGTAATAATTCTACAAAAGATAAATTAGTTATAGTTAGGTCTGTAGTTCCAACTCGTGATATGGGATTCTTACCTGGTAATCAAAAGGAAAAACAGAAAGCATATGAAGCACCTTATTATAGAATCTATAGTGAACTCTTTCGAAGAGGTGACGCCTATGAATGTCTTAAAGGACGTGGCAAGGTGGATTTTATCACTACATCTTTTATACGCGGAATTACTATTAATGATTCTATTGTTGTCGTTGATGAATGTCAGAACCTAAATTATCATGAGCTTGATAGTATCATCACGAGAGTTGGCAATAACTGTAAGATCATATTCTGTGGTGACTTCAGGCAGTCAGATTTTGAAAGAGACAATGAAAGAAAAGGATTTGTAGATTTTATGAAGATCATTGAGTCTATCAGAGACTTCAGTTCTATAGCGTTTACTGAATCTGATATCGTAAGAAGTGACTTGGTGCGCGACTATATTATCGCAAAACAACGATATGGAATTTATACATGAGGATCGGTTTCCGGTCTATGAAATAGAAGCTATTACGACTGATGAAGGTAGACGGTATAAGATACCAGATACTGATGAACTCTATGAATCCGTAACGACTGCGCTTGGCAATCAGCCAGGTAAAAAAGAATCATTGATGGAATGGCGTCGTCGAGTAGGCGAAGAAGAAGCCAATCGCATCAGTCGTAAAGCATCTTCTCGCGGCACCAAAGTACATTGGATGCTTGAGAATTATCTCAATGGAGCTGACGAATATGAACTGACGCATGGGCAGATGCCCGATGCTGTACAGATGTTTGCTCAAATCAAACCCATACTTGACATTGGCATTCAGAAGGTATACATGCAAGAGTCTCCGCTATGGAGTCATAAGTATCGACTTGCTGGCAGAGTAGACCTTGTTGCTGAATGCGCGCATAAGTTATCTATCGTCGATTTCAAAACTTCGGCGAAACCTAAAAAACGTGACTGGATCACTGACTACTTCAAACAGGGTGCAGCATATTCTTTTATGATGGAAGAGATGTATGGCGCTAGAGTCGAGCAAGTGGTGATTATGATAGCAGTTGAGAACGATATACCACAAATCTTTATTGAGAATCCATATAAATATAAAGATGATGAATTCTTTTTAGAAAGATTAAAATAATGAAAATTATGACAATATTTTTTGTTATTATTTTTCTAACAATGAATGCCCAAGCACAAACATCATTTCCGCTGCAACCATCGGTAAAGAATGTAATGTGTGGTGACTCAGCCACAGTAAAAAATTTTTTGAAAAGTTATGGCGAGGATGATTTTGAATTGATTGGTATTCAAGCAGTAAATGATAATTTTCATATTGCATTGGGCATTGCTAGAAATCATAAAACAGGAACCTTTAGTATCATAGAAACTACAACTACCAATAAAACATGTATTGTAGGAGTGGGTAAGTTTGAAAAGTATAAAAAGCAAGAGGGCAAACTATGAGCGCATTCACTAAATGGTGGATTCAATTTGTTGCAATAGCATTTTCAGCGGGGATGATTCAATACTTCGGCTGGTGGAAACTTATGTACGAAGCAGATATCACGAAGATCAGTTTGTTAATTATGGGTATCTTTGTCCTTGCAACACTCACGATCGGTTATATTTGTTTTAAAACGAAGATCGGAGAGTATAGCTGGGACAAAGCAGATATCATGGAACACTACACCTATTTTGCTGCTGATTCTATGATTACGCTTGGTATGGTAGGTACGATCACTGGTTTCCTTTTAATGCTTAACACAGCCTTTGCAAATCTTGATATTAATGATATTAAGAACGTACAGCAAGCGATTAGCAATATGGCAGTTGGCATGAGTACAGCTCTCGTCACCACTCTTGTTGGCATGGTGTGTTCGCTCCTTACTCGACTACAATTAATGGTGTACGAGAATAGCAATGTTTGACAAGCAAAGTTCGAGTGCATTTTCATTTATTGATATGCTCTTCAATTTGCTGATCGGGTTTACGTTTCTATTCGTAGTTGCTTTTCTTTTCATAAATCCGATAGCTAAAAAAGCAGAGCTTGATCCAAAAGCTGAGTATCTGATCGTAATGACTTGGGCTGATGGAAGTTCCAGCGATATTGATCTTTGGGTAAAAGACCACAATGGTAACATAGTCAGTTTTCGGAATCGTGATATCGCTCTTATGCACCTAGATAGAGATGACTTAGGTATAGCCAACGATGTCTATAGTGAAATTTATCCAAACTGGTCAAATTCATCAAAAGAAAATGAACGTAATGAGCTCAGACTGATTAATAGAGAGGTTGTCAGCATTAGATCAAAGAGTGAGAGGACATATACAGTTACTGTTCACTTTTATGCTAATGTCCTTCATCTAAACAACACTCCTCCTCCTCCTGAACTTATCACTGTGGAGCTGATTAGAGTCAATCCATACAAGATTGAAAAGATACAGAAGGTCACGCTCGAGGGTGTGAGACAAGAAAAGCACGTTTTAAAATTTAAAGTAAAAGAAAAGGGAGAGGTCGAATTAATCGATTCAGAGGAGTTGATCGTAAACTCATCATCCTCTGGTATGTACGACCATTTGAGAGACAAATGATATACGACTCATTAACGCTATTATTAATGTGGGTTGCCGCAGGTATCATATCTTCAATTCTTTTCTTTTCAAAAAGAAACATTTTGAAGGGTATCAGCGTCGCAATCCTGTTTGGTTCAATTTACTATACGTTCATTCTCACCAAAGAATGGATTGGTCGACCAAGATATGAGATGCCTGAAACATTCGCCCTAAAAGGTTATGACGTTACCACTATCGAGAATACTCGATATATTACCATATGGCTCAATGATGGAATTGATGACCTGCTAGCTCGCGTACCATATGATGAGCAGTCTGAAAATAATTTAAAGAAAGCGATGAACAAGGTTAAAAGAGGCGAACCTCAAAAGGGCGAGTATAAGCAAAAAAATAAGGGGCTGCTAGATAACAGCCCCAAGTCTCCAATGATGTTTTATGACTTTCCTATTCAGAAGGTGTTTCCAAAGTCTGGATCATAGGTTAGATAACTCTCACGCGCATCATCGACAAGTTATGCTGGGTGGCTGCAAGCCTGGTCTTCAGTGGCTTGCGGATACCAAAATTGGGACCTTCGATAAGCATCCAGGGAATCATATCCCCAGCGGCATTACGACCCAGCTTGATACTCTTAACGGTACCTTCCAAGGTACCAGCAGCCGAAAGCCAGCGGACGTTAGTTCCAACTTCAATGGTGTCTTGATTCATCTCAATCTCCTTTATCATAAGAATATTGTAACTTTTTTGTTTTAAAAAGTAAACAAAAAAGATTTGTTTGTTTTCAATAGGTTAGCAATAAGCCCTTGATTTACAACAATAAAATATTTTTTTTGTAAGTTATTGATTTTAAACGATTCTTTTTGAAAAAAAATAGTTTACTTTTTAATCCAAAATAGTTAGAATATGTATATGATGATTGATAAGGAGATTGAGATGAAACAAGCAGTTGCGGAGATCCTGGACATGGATGACATGGTTGTTAGCACTCAGGGTTATACCCGCAAGCAGTTGAGCGATGCTTTCGATACTATCGCCGATCCTTCGAACTGGAAGATGCCGATTACTGCTATCGTCAAGTTGGATGAACTGGATGTTCACAATGAGGCATGTATCTTCTTCACTGGTGCTCCTCTCACTGTCGAGTACATTCAAGGAAATCGTGCTGCGGTTTCTTCCCCTGGCTACTACAACACGATTGGAGCGTAATCAAAAAAATTTTAAAAAAACTATTTACTTTCTTTTAAAAATAAGTTAGAATGTAATTATTAAATGAAACGCCAACAATAGGAGATATATGATGGCACACATGGTTGAAACGATGGCTTATGCAGGTGAAGTTCCGTGGCATGGTCTTGGTACAAAGGTTCCCGCTGACCTGACTCCGGAGCAGATGCTCGAAGCGGCTGGTCTCGATTGGGAAGTCGAAAAGGTCGATCTGACCTACGGCGACAATCAAATCGTCCCCGGCAAGAAGGGTCTTGTTCGTTCTTCGGACGGCAAATACCTTGACACAATCGGCGACGATTGGAATCCTCTCCAGAACCGAGATGCGTTCGAATTCTTCAATGACTTTGTTCAAGCTGGTGATATGGAGATGCATACCGCTGGCTCTCTTGAAGATGGTCGTCGGACTTGGGCTCTTGCCAAGGTCAAGGATGCCTTTGAACTGTTCAAGGGTGATGTGACTGAGAACTACCTTCTGTTCTCTAATCCTCACAAATACGGTATGTCAATCGACGTTCGTATGACTCCGATCCGTGTGGTCTGCAATAACACGATCACCATGGCTCTCAACGGCGTCTCTGACCAGATGGTTAAGATCCATCACCGCAACGAATTCGATGCCAATCTCGTCAAGGAGATGCTCGGTGTTGCTAAGGAGAAGTTGGAGACCTACAAGGAAGCAGCTCAGTTCCTTGGTTCCAAGAAGTTCACCAACGACTCAATCGTTGAATACTTCAACAGCTTGTTCCCTGCTTCGAAGATTGATGAGGATAAGCCTCTGGCTGACCAGATCTCTCGTACCGCGAAGCAAGCTATCGAGATTCTCGATACGCAGCCTGGTGCCGAGTTTGGTGCTGGTACTTGGTGGCAAGCCTTCAATACCGTAACCTATATGACTGATCACACTCTTGGTCGGTCTGCCGATACTCGGCTGAAGTCTGCTTGGTTCGGTTACAATCGCAAGCGGAAGATCGCCGCTCTAGAAACCGCTATCGAATTCGCCGAAGCGGCCTAGGCCTAAACAACAAGGGGGAGGGATTATTCCCTCCCCCAATTGAGGAGAAAATATATGAAGACGTTTAATAAGATGGCTGCACAGGGTGATTTTATTATTATCCGAATCGACGAAATTCCTGGTGATGTTGAAAAGCTCGAAGCAGAAAACGGCCAGTACGTAATTGCCCACAGCGAAACCGGCCACAATCACGTTATGGTCATGGATCGTGTTGAGGCATATCGCCCTAAGAATACGCAGGATAATGATCTGTATGATCTGTTCCTAATCGTTAAGGATCCTACGGAAATTCAACACCTTCGTTCGTTTGATACACATGAAGCGTTGCTTGTTCCTCCTGGTAATTATCATATTCGCCGTCAACGTGAATATGTTCCAGAAGGGTTTCGTCGGGCCGCTGACTAACTTTTAATATAACGTAGGTAAGGTACTATATTATGAGTAAGATGATCGAAAAACTTACGGTCGAACAAGAGACCCAGCTTCCGGTTTATCGAGACAAGTGGATTGAAATTGGTCTTTCGACTGAACCGCTTGACTTTGAGAACGCTAAAAAGGCCGTATGTTTGGCATATAAACTTGCCGGGTTAAAGGAACCCGTTAATTTTTATACTGCCAAATCTCCTATGGATGCTATTAAAGTTATCCAG